>OMJG01001471.1_pt1 | contig 13598 bp, 11 predicted proteins | sample 1646431 | NCBI WGS metagenome assembly OMJG01 (sample SAMN03771674, study PRJEB25209) | food metagenome | isolation source: Cotija cheese | place: Mexico:Jalisco,Michoacan | collected 2011-12-12
TGGTGTCAGCAATGTGTTGAGACAGGTTGTAAGCAAGGTAGTGAGACAGCACAGCTCAGCAACCTCGCGCGAGGTTGCTGAGCCGCCGTCAGGTAGCAATAAGGGGTGTCAGGTGAGGTATTCGCGGCCGGGGCGACCGCCTCGGCGACGTCCGTGCACCCACACGTACACGCCGATGGCGACCACGACGAGTCCGGCGCAGACCAGGAACATGCCGTTTCCACCGGTGAACGGGTAGAGGAAGCCGAGGACGACGGGGCCGATGCCGGACCCCGCGTCGAGGAGCAGGAAGAACGACGCGGTGGCGACGGGGACGCGGTTCATCGGCACGGATTTGACGGTGATGGCCTGCATGCATGGCATCAGGGAGCCGAAGCCGAGACCGATGAGCACTCCGGCCAGGACGATGCCCGTCATCGTCGGCCACAGCGCCAGCAGGACGTTGCCGGCAATATCGGCGATGAAGACGGGGAAGATCACCGCATTGTCTCCGAGCGTGTCCTGCAGCCGGCCGACGAACAGGCGGGCGAACAGCGACGCCACGGCGAAGGCCACGAAGAACAGGGACGCGGCCGAGGCGACGCCGTGTTCGGCCGCATATCCGGCGAGGAACACCAGCGCCGCGGCGTAGGCGGTGCCCGCCAGAAGCATGACCGAGCCGATCCGCAGTCCGTCCCGGTCGACGAGGGTGCCGAGCTTGAGATGCCATTTCGTCCGCCGCTGGTAGTCGCTGATCTCCTGCACCGGAAGCCGAATGAGGAGACAGCAGATGAGGGCGAGGACGGACATGAACGCCGAGGCGACGAAGAGCATGACGAAGTCGAACTCACGGGGCAGGATGACCCCCAGGTACGGTCCGAGCGCCGTCGACAGGGTCGTCGCCGTGCCGAAGTATCCGGTGCCCTCGCCTCGGCGAGAGGCGGGGATGATGCTCTGGATCGCCGTCATGATCGCCGTGTTCCCGGCACCGAAGGCGATTCCGTGGACGATGCGCAGCGTCAGCAGCAGAGTGAGGTCGCCGGCGAAGATATAGGCCAGTGAGGCGAGCACGGAGACCGCCATGGTGATGATGAGCAGCTTGCGGCGACCGATGAAGTCGAGGTACTTGCCCGTCAGCACGCGAGCGATCACGGCACCGACGACGAACGATGAGGAGGCGAAGCCGGCAGCGGCCTCACCGGCGGAGAACCGTGCCACCGCGTACCCGGCCATCGATGTCATGAGCAGGTAGAAGACCATCGACATCGTCAGGTTGAGCCCGATTCCGACGATGAAGTCCTTCGTCCACAGCTTCGCTCGTGCCACGGGAATTCGGTCTCTCTTTCTGCTGTCGGCGGGGAACAGTGACACATTAGCGGGTTCCCCGCGATTGCGCGGTCCGGTCCACCGCGGATGTGACTCAGCTCGCGATAGGGTGGTCATCATGACTGAGAAGAGAACCCCCTCCGCCGTCGATGCGGTCGCCGAAGACTACGTCGATGACATGCTCGCCCTCTCCCCCTCGCTCGCCCTCTACCTCGGACTCGACGGTGCGCAGGGCTTCGACGACTTCTCTCCGGCCGGGCTCTCCGCGGTCAACGAGGTCACCGTCCGGACCCTGGCCCGCCTCGATGAGGTTGAGGCCGGCTCCGACCTCGACGATGTCGACCTCGTGACCATCGACGCGATGCGTGATCGTCTCGGCGTCGATCGGGACTATTTCGCCGCCGGGATCAAGCACGCCAGCCTCAATGTCATCGAATCCCCGCTGCAGCAGGTCCGTGACTCCTTCGACCTCATGCCCACGGAGACCACGGCCGATTGGGAGACGATCTCGACCACTCTGGCCGCTGTGCCCGGCTCGCTGGCCGGCTACCAGGAATCCCTGGCGATGGCGCGCGACAACGGCCGCGTCGCTGCCCGCATCCAGGTCGAGAAGGTCATCGAACAGGCCCGTGCCCTGGCCGAGCCCGGCAGCAACTTCGATCGTCTCGTCGCCGGAGCCGAGGTTCCCGACGCTCTGCGTTCGGATCTCGACACCCACGCCGAGGCGGCCCGCAAGTCCGCCGCGGGACTGGCCGATTTCCTCGGCGAAGAGGTGCTGCCTGCCGCCGGCGAGGACGAAGCGTGCGGTCGCGACGCCTATGCGCTCTACTCCCGGGACTTCCTCGGTGCGCAGGTGGACTTCGACGAAACCTATGCCTGGGGTCTCGGCGAACTCGAGCGCATCGATGCCGAGCAGCGCGAGGTGGCTGCGACGATCATGCCCGGCGCCGATCTGTTCGAGGTTATGGACGCGCTGAACAACGATCCGCAGCGGACCCTGAACGGCGCCGAGGCGCTGCGGACCTGGATGCAGGACGTGGCCGATGAGGCCATCCGCGAACTCGGCAAGTCCCATTTCGATATTCCCGAACCCGTGCGCACGATCGAGTGCATGATCGCGCCCTCGGCCACCGGCGGCATCTACTACACGGGCCCGACCGACGACTTCTCCCGCCCCGGCCGCATGTGGTGGTCGGTGCCCGAAGGCGTCACCGAATTCGCCACCTGGCAGGAGAAGACCACCGTCTACCACGAGGGTGTGCCCGGCCACCATCTGCAAGTCGGCCAGGCCACCTACGTCTCCGACACACTCAACCGCTGGCGCCGCCTCATGTGCTGGGTGTCCGGCCACGGTGAGGGGTGGGCACTGTACGCGGAGAAACTCATGGCCGATCTCGGATTCCTCGACGACCCCGGCGATTATCTGGGCATGCTCGATTCGCAGCGGCTGCGTGCCGCTCGCGTGGTCCTCGACATCGGCTTCCACTTGCGTCTTCAGGCACCTGAGAGCCTCGGCGGAGGAATCTGGAACCGGGAGAAGGCCTGGCAGTTCCTCACGGACAATGTGGCCATGGACCGGTCGTTCCTGGCCTTCGAACTCGACCGCTACCTCGGTTGGCCCGGACAGGCGCCGAGTTACAAGATCGGCCAGCGGCTGTGGGAGCAGTACCGTGACGAGGCGAAGTCTGCGGCAGGATCCGACTTCGATCTCAAGGACTTCCACACTCGGGCATTGGGACTCGGCTCGGTCGGGCTCGATACTCTGGGCCGCGCCATGAAGCGCTCACGGTGAGGGACCGGATGAAATCTGCTGAGAGTCCCCAGTCGGAGACCGTTCGGGTCACCGAGGCGTTGCGCAATGAGATCATCGAAGGCCATCGTCGACCGGGTTCGCGTCTGGTCGAACGCAACCTCGCCACCGAGCTCGGCGTCTCCAGGGTGCCCATCCGCGAGGCGCTGAAGAAGCTGGCCTCGGAAGGGCTGGTGACGAACCGTCCGAACACCTGGTCGACGGTCAGGGAGTTCTCCCCCAGCGACATCGCCGACCTCAACGAGGTGCGCACGGTCTTCGACGTCCTCTCCTTCGAACTCGCCGCTCAGCGCCATACCAGGGAGGGGCTGGCCCGGTTGGAGGCCACGATGCTCAAGGGCCGGGAGCTCGCCGACGCCGGGGACGTCGCCGGTGCCCATCGCTGTGCCGCGGAGTTCCATGCCATCGTCACCGAGCTCTCGGGCAATGAACTCCTCGGTGAGATCGGTGCCCTGCTGGATTCGCGGATGCGGTGGCAGCTGAGTCAGCATGATGACCTCGCGGTCGTCGCCACCGAGCATGCCGAACTCTTCGACGCCATCGCCCGCCGGGATCAGGCGCTGGCCGGATCACTGGCCGGCCGCCACCTGGGAACGAGTCAGGAGCAGCACGACAAGCATTCGAAGCGGTTGGCCGAAGTCGGCCCCGAGGAAGCTCAGGCCGACCCGGCCGGCGCCGACTGACCGAACGGCCAGCCGCTGAGCTTCTTCTCCCGGGCAGGAGCAAAGGTGCGCACCTTCGACGTGCTCAGCCCCAGTCCGACGAGAGATTCGGCCAGGCGCACAGCGGCCGTGACTCCGTCGACGACGGGCACGGCACTGCGCTGCGTGATCGTCTCGCCGAGCTCCGCCATTCCCCCGCAGCCGAGCACGATGACTTCGGCACGGTCACGGTCGACCGCCTCGGCGGCCTGATCGGCGATCGCCTCGATCGCGGCCTGCGGGTTCTCCTCGAGCTCGAGCACGGCCATCCCCGATGCCCGCACGGACACGCAGTGGGCGTCGAAGCCGGCCAACAGCAGTCGATCCTCGATGAGCGGAACGGTCCGATCGAGCGTGGTGACGACCGAGAAGCGACGCCCGAGGAACATCGCCAGGGCCGCCCCCGCCTCGGTGATGTCGATGACCGGCACGTCCAACAGCTCCTGCAGGCCCTCGCGGCCGTGCTCGCCGTACCCGGCCTGGATCACGGCATCGAACTCGCCGGGATACTTCAGCACCGCGTCCATGACGCCGAGCGCGGCAAGATGGCTTTCGACGTTGCCTTCACAGGATTCGGCGCCGAAGTCGGGAGTCAGACCGATGATCTCGGTTCCCGCCGAGGCGGCCTGCCGTGCCGCGCGGGCGATGCCCTCGGTCATCGACTCGGTCGTGTTGACGTTGACGACGAGGATTCTCATAGGTCGGCTCCGATCAGTGGTGGGTCGGGACGGCGATCTCCTCACCGTCGACCTCACGGAAGGTGAAGTCGCGGCGGGCGATGACGAAGTAGATGAGCGCGGCAATCGCGGCACCGGAGAACCAGGAGAACTCGGAGAAGCCGGCGAATGCAGGCACAAGAGCGAAGACCAGCGAGATCGCCGAGGCGGGGATGAAGGCTCCGATGGCTCGCCAGTTGACGCCGCGGTGGTAGAAGTATTCGCCGTCTCCGGCCTCGGTGTAGAGCTGGGGCACATTGACCTTCGTTCTGCGCACCACCCAGTAATCGACCATGATCACGCCGAAGAGGGGTCCGAGCAGGGCGCCGAGTCCGCCGAGGAAGTAGACGATGACCACCGGTGAGTCGTACAGGTTCCACGGCAGGATGACGAAGCCGATGACGGCGGAAATGATGGCGGCGCTGCGGAAGTTCAGGTGGCGCGGGAACAGGTTCGTCAGCGCATAGGTCGGGGCGACGAAGTTCGCCATGAGGTTAACCGCGACGGTGAGCAGGAGCAACGACAGGGAGGCCAGCACGAGCAGGATCGGGCTGCCGATGGACTGGACGATATCGGCCGGTGAGGTGATGACGGTGCCGTCGATCTTGTACTGCGCGCCGGCCAGCGAGATGACGACGAGTCCGAAGACGAGCATATTGACCGGGATGCCCCAGAAGTTGCCGACGACGATTGACCCCCGCTTCTTCGCGGCCCGCGTGAAGTCGGAGAAGTTGAGGACGAAGGTGCCGTAGATGGACACCCACAGCGCGCCGCCACCGAAGATATGCGTCCACATCTCCCAACCGCTGAGCGCGTCGTCGGTCGACCAGGCGATGGAGAAGTCGACGCGGATGAGCATCCAGACGGCCAGGGCGAGGAACGTCACGAGGATGATCGGTCCGGCGATGGCTTCGTAGCGACGGATCATCTCCATCCCGTAGCTGACGATGATCACTTGGATGACCCACAGCAGAGAGAAGGAGAACCATCCGAGTCCGGAGAGTCCGAGGAACTCCGCATCGGCCCACGACTGGAGTCCGGGGAACATCGTCAGCAGCATGACGTTGAGGACGCTCGAGGCCAGGTAGGTCTGGATGCCGAACCAGGCGATGGCGACGATTCCCCTCACCGAGGCGGCCAGCTGGGCCCCGTGGATGCCGAAGGAGATCCGGCTCATCACCGGATAGGGCACTCCCGTCTTGTATCCCATAAAACCGGAGAGGGTGAGCAGGAAGAACAGCAGAGCGGCACCGACGAGGAGCGCCACGAGGATCTGCCAGGCTCCGAGGCCGAGAGCGAAGAGTCCCAGTGCGAACCCGTAGTTGCCCAGGGAGTGGACATCGTTGGCCCACAGGGTGAAGACGCTGTAGGCCGTCCAGCTGCGCCCCTTCTTACGGGACGGGGCGAGGTCCGCATTGTAGAAGCGCGGACTGATGCGGTGAGCCGCCAGCTGATCGGGGCTGGGCCCCAGGCGGGTGGGCACGGGTGCCTCCGCCGACTCGGTCTTCCTCATGCAGTCCACTCCTTGGATCCGATCAATGCCCAACTGGGATACCACAAAAGTAAACACAGCACTGCGGCACGGCCATCTGACGAATTCAGAGTAACCCAACTCACATCCCGGTGGCAATGAATCGCGCCGGGAGATTTCGCCTAGCCCCTCTATTCGCGCCGATCGGCCACGACCGCCTGGACGGGGACGCGATCGCACCACAGCCGATATGCCACTTCGTGTAATGGCATACCATTCATGCTCTGTTTGGCCGTTTCCCCTGGTCTTGGGCGTTTCAGCCGGTCGTCGGCGACAGACACAGTGGTGAGGCGAGAACACTCAGCGAGACTCTCAGCTCTCGTGTTCGACGTCCTTGGCGGTCGGGTCCCAGGCGACGATGCCGACGGCGATCGCGCCGGCCAGCGGTGCGCAGGCGACGGTCCAGAACACTCCGGTGCCCAGGGACGCCGCGAGGATCGGGAACATGATGAGCGAGACGATCGAGAACGCGCGCAGGACAGACTGGTTGAATCCGATGCCGATTCCGCGCAGCCGCGTCGGATAGGACAGGGTCGCATAGTTCATGAGGTTCGCTCCCGGCCCGCCGGCCTGAGCGAAGACGAAGGCCGCGAGCATGGCCACGGCGACGAGGACGAGAGCCCCGTTCGGGATGCCCACCAGGGCCAGCGTTCCCAGAGCCAGAGCCTGGATGACGAATCCGATGAGGGTGATCTTCCGGGTGCCGAAGCGGTTGACGATGCTCATGCCCAACAGGCCGCCGATCGTTCCGAAGCCCAGGTTGATGACCAGTGAGGCGATGATCGTGACCAGCGGGGTCTGGTGGAAGAGCGTGGTGATGATGAGCGGGGTGCCGTAGGCGACGGCGTTGTAGCCGAAGGTCGAGAACACGGAGACGCAGAGCGCGACGATCGTGCGCACCCGGTAGCGCGGGGAGAAGAGTTCGGCGAAGCCGGCCCACCGTCCGCCCTTGACCGGGGCGGACGAAGCGTTCGGGGCCTTGCGGGCGTCGGCGGGAGCGAGTTCGACGTTGAGGTTGTGGTGGCTGCGCATGACTTCGACGGCGCCTCGCAGGTCGCCCTGGTTGGCCAGCCATTCGGGTGATTCGGCAAGGTAGCGGCGGCGGACGAGGAGGACGATGAGGGCCGGCACAGCACCGAAGCCGACGACGATGCGCCACAGGATCGCATGCTGGTCATACGGCAGGGTGATGAAGATGATGAGCACGATGACGTAGCCCATGCCGGTGGCGAAGTACCAGGCCGGCGACCAGGCGTTGACACGCTGTGAGCGATTGCCTCTGCCTTTGAGCTTCGAGAATTCGGCGAGGAACGCCATCGCCACCGGCAGATCGAGTCCGACGCCGATGCCCATGACGAAGCGGAAGACGATGAGGACCCATTCGTTCGGTGCCATGGCACAGCCGATGGCGGCGACGACGAAGAAGACCATATCGGCCATGAAGAGCCTGTAGCGTCCGAACCGATCGACGAGGTATCCGCCGAAGAGTGCGCCGATGACGGCTCCGACCATGATCGCGGCGTTGACGAGTCCGGTCATGAAGCCGGAGAGGCCGAACTGCTCCTGGATGGCGGTGATGCCGAAGGCCAGAGAGGAGAAGTCGTAGGCATCCATGAAGATCCCGCCGAGAGCGAGAATGATCACGGCCGTCGTCTTCGTCCCCTGGGAGCCGAATTCGGCGAGGATCGAGTGGATATCGGCTGCGGAGGAGACGATGCGCGGAGTCGGCATCGCCGCCTGCCCGTCACGAGTGGATGCGGATGGTGTCTGTGCCGCATTCGCGGCGGGATCTGTCGAAGTCACAGTCGATAAGTATCCGACTCCCGCGGCTGATCGCCGGCGCCCGTTGTCATACTTCGTCACCGACTGAGTCCTCGGTCACCGGACCGACGAACGGCCGCAGACCAGAATGGTCCACGGCCGTTCCCGGTGAGTCAGTTCGTGTTCGATCACACGCGAGCACCCTCGCCGAGGCGGTACCTGGCACCCGTGTGGTCCTCGGCCAGACGGGGTCCGCCTCCGGTGAGCTGTTCGCGCACGGTGGCACCGGCGACCGGTTCGGGCAGGAGTCCGCGGCGGCGCAGCTCCGGCGAGACGTACTTCGTGAAGCGTTCGGCATCGGCCGGGCGCACGGCCGCGGCGATGTTGAATCCGTCGATATCTGCTTCATCCATCCACCGCTGGAATTCGACGACGATGGTCTCCGGCGATCCGGTGATGACCGGCCCGCGTCCGCCGAGGGCGACGAACTCCGCGAGGTCCCGGATCGTCCACGGCTTGTCCCCGGCCATGGTGGTGAAGGAGGCGAGTGCGGACTGGTTGGCGTCGGTCGACACGTATTCGAGGGTGTCATCGGGTGAGGCCCCGGACAGGTCGACGCCGGTCCATCCGCCGAACAGGGAGAGTGCGGATTCGGTGTCGACGTAGCGACGATAGTCGGCAAGTCGCGCCTCGGCGGCGTCGTCCGTGTCGTCGACGATGACGGTGGCCAGCGCGAAGATCTTCACAGCGTCGCGAGCGCGTCCGCGCTCTTCGAGTCCGTCGCGGACCTTGTCGACCCAGCTGCGCAGGATCTCCGGTGTCGGCCCGGAGAAGAAGATCGCCTCGGCGTGGTCGAGGGCGAATTCCTGTCCGCGCTTGGATGCGCCGGCCTGGAAGAGCAGTGGGGTGCCCTGCGGTCCGGGGACGGCGAGCGCCTGACCGGGAACGGTGAAGAACTTGCCATCGTGGTCGATGTCGCGCACCTCATTCGGGTCGACGAAGACGTTGGCGTCGGCATCGGCTTTGAGCGCGTCCGGGGTGATCGAGCCCTCGAACAGCTTGTACATGACCTCCATGAACTCGTCGGCCCGGTCGTAGCGCTCATCGTGCGGGATCTGGCCCTTGAGCCCGAGGTTGCGGGCGGCGGAGTCGACATAGCTGGTGACGATGTTCCAGGCGACTCGACCGTTGGTGAAGTGGTCGAGGGTGGTCAGGGTGCGGGCGAGCAGGTAGGGCTTCTCGTAGGTCACCGAGGCGGTCACGCCGAATCCCAGCGTCTTCGTGGCCGCGGCCATGGCCGGGACTGCGACGAGGGGGTCGAGCAGCGGGAACTGCACTCCCCCGCGGTTCGTGACGTCGGCGTTGCCGCCGTACACGTCGTAGACGCCGAGGATGTCGGCGAGGAAGAGCGAGGAGAATCCTCCGTCTTCGAGGGTCTTGGCAAGGTCGGTCCAGAAGGACAGCTGAGTGAACTCGTCGACCCGTGATTCCGGGTGGCGCCACAGTCCGGGCGACTGATGGACCGGGGTCATCATGTCGAAGGCGTTGAGCAGGATCGGTTTCGTCATGGGTGTCTCCTAATCGTGGTGGTGCGATGAGCGTGGGGCCGACGAAGCGGCGGGTGCGTTCAGTCCGCGGTGCGTGCGAGCTCTCGGGCAGGGTCCTTTGCGCCGATGGCGGCGATGAGCGAGAGGACGCACAGCAGGGTGAGGTAACCGCAGATGAGCCAGGGCGAGTGCCCTCCGGCGACGTAGAGCAGGGCTGCAACCATCGGCATGATTCCGCCGCCGATGACGGTGCCCAGCTGGTAGCCCATATTCACGCCCGAGTAGCGGACCTCGATGGGGAACTGTTCGGCGAACCACGCGGCCTGCGGGCCGTAGATCGCATCGTGAGCGAGGTTCATGCCGAGGATGACGATGATGGGCAGGAATGCCAAGGGGCCCGAGTCGAGGAAGGCGAAGAAGATCCAGCCGAAGACGGCGACGCCGATGATGCCGCCGATGCTCACGCGTTTGCGACCGACCTTGTCCGAGACCCACCCCCAGAGAGGCCCGGTGAACAGTCCGATCGCCGAGGCGATCATGACGGCCGTGACACCCGAGGTCGAGTCGCCGCGGTTCTCCGACAGGTAGCTGAGCATGTAGACGGTGATGAGGTAGAAGACGCTGTTCTGCGCCAGGCGGAGTCCGATGGTGGCGAGGAGGACCCGTGGGTGTTTGGTCAGCACGTCGCGCAGCGGCGCCTTGGCGACATCGCCGGAGGCTTTGAGCTCCTGGAATTCCGGAGCATCGGAGACGCCGAGGCGGACCCAGAGTCCCAGCGCGACGAGCAGAGCGGAGGCGAGGAAGGGGATGCGCCAGCCGAAGGCTTCGAACTGTTCGTCGGTGAGCAGGCTCTGGACGGCGAAGAAGGCGCCGGTGGCCAAGAGCATTCCCGCAGCCGAGCCGATCTGGGTGAAGGAGCCGAACAGTCCGCGCTTGCTCGCCGGTGCGTGTTCGACCGAGAGCAGTGCCGAGCCGCCCCATTCCGCTCCGGCCGAGAGTCCCTGCACGATGCGCAGGACGACGAGGGCAGCAGCTGCCCACCAGCCGATCGCACTGAAGTTCGGGACGAGTCCGATGAGCGTCGACGCGATTCCCATGGACAGCAGGGAGACGACGAGAAGAGCCTTTCTGCCCACCCGGTCGCCGAGATGGCCGGCGATGATGCCGCCCAGTGGTCGGGCGAAGAAGCCGACGGCGAGGCTGGCGAAGGCGGCGAGACTGCTGCCCAGCTCACTGTGGCTGGGGAAGAACTGGACATTGAAGATCAGGGCCGCGGCGGTGCCGTAGAGGTAGAAGTCGTACCACTCGATCGTCGTTCCGGCGAAGGCCGAAGCCAGCACCCGCTTCTTCCCCGACAAGAGCCGCTGCGGTGGGTCCTGGGTTCTCGGTGCGGTGACCGACGTCTGCGTCATGTGATGCTCCTCTGCGGCGGGGTTCGGTCGGCTCGCTGCCAGGCGAGTCCGTGTTTCGCTGAGCAATCTATGCCCGGACCTCGCAGGCACCTGCACTTTAGTGTCACGTCCCGACGCTCAGCTTCATATGTGGTCATAAGTCGTCTTCGTATGACCTTGGCCACGATGGAAACGGTTCCGATTTGCAATGATCGACTTCATAGGCACTCGCAGACGACCTCGTCGACCTTGTCTGCTCAACAGATCAGCAGGCGCCCGAGACTCCGACGACCACACGAAGACAGAGGTGAAGGAATGACGCTCTTGGCAGACCCCACCACACAATCACCGGCACCGGTGACCCCCGCAACACCTGAGACCCTCCGCGAGACCTTCTCCCACTTCCCTCAGGGCGTTGCCTTCATCGGGGCCGAGGTCGATGCGGCACCCCTCGGCCTCGTCGCCTCCACGCTCACCGTCGGCGTCTCCCTCGACCCGCCGTTGGTCAGCGTCGCGGTCCAGAACTCGTCGACCACCTGGCCCACCCTGCGCCGGGCACCTGAGCTCGGGATCTCCCTCCTCGGCTCCGACCAGGAGCACCTGGCCCGGCAGCTGGCGTCGAAGGACCGCAGTCGACGCTTCACCGGCGTCAGCCCCGAGGTCACGGCCGGAGGCGGGCTGACGATTCCCGGCAGCTCCGCATTCCTCTGGACCCGGCTCTACGAGGAGGTCGCAGCCGGCGATCATACCGTGGCCCTGCTCGAGATCCTCGGCACCCGCAACGACGACGGACCCGAGGCGCTGGTCTTCCACCGCAGCGAGTTCAAGGGTCTGCGCGTCTCCTGAGCCTGGCTGATCACGGCGCCCCACCCTTGACTCCGATTCGAACTCATGTTCGAATGAAGTCATGCGGTGGAACGAAACGAGTGACGACACCGACTCGGGCTCCCCGGTCCTCTTCGGAACGAAGGGACTGATCCGGTCGGTGCAGACGCCGGAATTCTCAGGAATCACCTTCCACGAGGTACTGGCGAAGTCCGCTCTCAACAACGTCCCGCGGTCCAGTTCGATGCCGTTTTCCTGGACGGTCAACCCCTACCGCGGCTGTTCGCACGCCTGCGTGTACTGCTTCGCAAGGAACACCCACCGCTACCTCGATCTCGACTCCGGGACCGACTTCGATCGCCAGGTCGTCGTCAAGGTCAATGTCGCCGAAGTCCTCGCCGCCGAACTGATACGCCCGAAGTGGGCGCGTGACCATGTCGCCCTGGGCACGAACACCGACCCCTATCAGCGGGCCGAAGGCCGCTACTGCCTGATGCCGGGAATCATCACTGCCCTGGCCGAGCAGTCGACACCGATGTCGATTCTGACCAAGGGCACGCTGCTGCGCCGCGATCTGCCGCTGCTGGCCCGCGTCGCCGAAGACGCTCCGGTGGAAATCAGCACGTCGATCGCCGTCCACGACGACGCCCTGCAGCAGAGCATCGAACCCGGCACGCCGACGACGAAGGCCCGACTGGCCACCGTACGCGCGGCCGCCGAGCTCGGGTTCGACGTCACCGTCTTCATGATGCCGATCATGCCGAAGCTCACCGACTCCCGCGACCACCTCGAATCCGCACTCCGAGCGATCAAGGACGCGGGTGCCGCACGAGTCGTCTACGGAGCGCTGCACCTGCGCCCCGGCGCCCGCGAGTGGTTCTTCGAGTGGCTCGAACGCGAACACCCCGAGCTCCTCCCCCGCTACCGCACGATGTATGCCCGGTCCTCCTACGCGTCGAAGGAGTATCGACGGTGGCTCGGTGAGCGCATCAACCCGCTCATCGACCGCTTCGGATTGCGAGGCCGCAGCGATGACGACTATCCGGCGACTTCCCGGATGCGCGGACGCAGGGAATCGAACCGAACCCCGCGGCAGCCAAGCCTGCAGACGGCACCGGCCCAGCAGTTCGCCGCCCCGGCGCAGCAGGCGCTGTTCTGAATCGGACCGGAATATCCGCGCGTCGGGCCCGGTTGGCATTGATATGAAGATTGAGATCTGGTCGGACATCGCCTGCCCCTGGTGCTATATCGGAAAACGTCGCTTCGAGGATGCCCTCGGTACGTTTGCCCACAAGGACGATGTCGACGTCCAGTGGCGCAGCTTCCAGCTGGACCCGAGCCTGCCCGATCACTTTGACGGCACCGAGACCGAATACCTCAGCCAGATGAAGGGCATGCCCGCCGCTCAGGTGCGGCAGATGTTCGACCATGTCACGCAGCAGGCCGCCGCAGTCGGTCTGAACTACGACTTCGATTCGATCGTCGTGGCCAACAGCTTCACCGCCCATCGCTTCCTCCACTTCGCCAAGACTCACGGGCTCATGTCACAGGCCAAGGAAGCGCTGCTGTCGGGGCACTTCGAGAAGGGGCGCGACATCGGTGACATCGATTATCTCGCCGAGGTGGGGCGTGAGATCGGCCTCGATTCCGACGAAGTCCGTCGCGTCCTCGCAACCGATGAGTACTCCGAGGAGGTGCGGTCCGATATCAGCGAGGCACGCTCGCTCGGCGCCAACGGCGTCCCGTTCTTCGTCATCGACCGCAAGTACGGCATCTCCGGGGCGCAGTCGGCCGACGTCTTCACCCAGGCCCTCGAGACGGCATGGGTTGAGGGCCAGAAGCTCACGGTGCTCGCCGGCCCTCCGCAGTCAGCCGACAAAGACAAGGCAGATGAACTCACCGAGGGCGCAGTCTGCGGCCCGGACGGCTGCCACTAAAAGCCCCCCTCCCTTATTGCTACCTGACGGCGGCCCAGCAACCTCGTGTGGAAACTCGCGACCTTGCTGACAAC
>OMJG01001472.1_pt1 | contig 13597 bp, 14 predicted proteins | sample 1646431 | NCBI WGS metagenome assembly OMJG01 (sample SAMN03771674, study PRJEB25209) | food metagenome | isolation source: Cotija cheese | place: Mexico:Jalisco,Michoacan | collected 2011-12-12
TGTACTTGCCTTTTTTCAATAAAAGTCCAATCTCTGGCAATATCCCACCGTCTGGATCGGTCGTAATAAAGCTTGCATGTCGCTGCATGAGATTAGTTTTGATAAAGGCTAATGTTTTGGCTGCTCCTGAATCTCCAAGGAGAGCGACACTTTTGTTTTTTTGCAGTTCAATCGGTAGACGATCATTAAAGAGACTGATTTTTACATTTTGACTCACGATAATATTGTCTTCAGGGATCGGGTCTTCATATTTTTTCATTTCTGCTGGTGTGGCGTACCTTGCGGAACCATATTCCTCTCCTTGTCGATAAACACCTCGATCGTTGTCACGCACGTAGAATAATAGACCTAATAGAAAACCTAGTAACCCACTGCCAAATGCCAGTAAACTGGGTGTCAGAAAAAAGAGGAAGAAGTTTTGTTCAGCATAGAGTGAGATATTTTCTGTAAATAAGAAATTAGACTTTGAAAAAAAATCTGTTCCTGGCAATAACCAGAAGAAATTTCCTATCCCAAAACCAAGAATAAAAAGTACCCCTGCTCCAATTAAATACGGTTTTAGTTCTTTTTTATACGTTTGCATTTACACCTTCATTCCTTTCCCTTTTGATTGAGTTGGCTGAATTCCCCCTTTGTATCGCTGTTTTGGTAATTGCGCTAAGCGCTCCTCAAATGTTTTCGCATTAGGTTTTCGTAAGATCATTTGAGGGTTCTTCTTAATGCTTGTTAGCACGCGTTCTAAGGCTTTCTTTGCTAGTTCTGTATCTTTCACACGAAAATATAAGTTTGTCCCCTCTGGCGTCTGTTTAAACGCAAAAGGAAGCCCTTGTGCTTCCAATTGCTCTTTTAATTTTGCTAAGTTTACTTTTTCATGTAATTGAGCCGAAGTCAGTGGGTCTTCTCGATTCATCAGCTTATACAGGTTATTTTCACCTTTTAAAGGAATCATCTTGTCCTTTAAGGCTAAAACACTGTCAGTTGAAAGGTGCAGTAGCACTTTCATCACTTTGTCTAAGGTACTTGCGCCCAACACGTAATAGCGATGAACAATCTCTCTTTGTTCCATAAGCATCACCGTCTTTCTCTGCGTTGTCGTTCTTCTTCGAACAATTCTTCAATGATTGATGATCCCTCTTTGGTCGAATTTTTGCTCACTTCTGTAAAACGCATTAAAAACGCCATGGCCTCATCATGTGTTGCTTTGGGAAAACGATAAAAATACTCTCGCTGTAAATATGCCCAAAATTCGTCACTGCTCACACTTTTTGACATTTCCGTCCCCTCCTGTCTTGTTTACTGGTTATTTCAATGTTGGGAATTTCCCCTCTTTTTCTATTGTAGTGAGCGCTTCTACTTGATTTTTTAATTTGCCTAGTTCTGTAGATAACAAGCCCAGTTGTTTTTCTAAATCGGCTATTTTAGTTACTATTTGCTCTACTTCCTCATTTTTTGGAGCGGATGAATCGGGTGTTTGTTCTTCTTCTGACGGTTTTTCTGATTGCTCTGTAATAGTATTCGTTTCAGGAAATTCTTCTTTATTCTCTTCTACTGTTTGTAAAGGCTGATCTTCGGGATTAGGAACCATTTCAACAAAGTCTATTGTTTTTTTTGTATGAAATGGTGAAAGTAGATTATCAAAATAGGGATTATCCTCTAACAAAGGTAAATCCACGCGTTTCCCATACAAAACCGTTTCATCAGGCCCGCTCACTCGAATTTTTTCAGCATAGATCCACCCTTGTTCTTTTTGATTGATGATTCGGTTGTTCGCACCAATCACAAAATTAATTAAGGCTTCTACCGAGTTAATTGGTTTTACTTGAATATTTGCAGAACATAGCAAATCATATCGGTATTCTTTACTAAAAAATTTACTCATAGAACATACCTCCTTGTATATTTAGATTACTCAATTAATCAGCCATTCCGTTTTATTTAGCTGTTATTTTATATAATTGAGTTAGGCGCTGTGGACTAGTAATACCTCCACCGGAATCCTTTGGATTACTGTTAAGGAAAGGCTCTAGCCACAGCTCTTTGTCATATTGTTAATAAGTTTGTTAGCGCATAGCTTTGACTATGACGCTTGATTTTTCACAAGGTTACATAGGCAAAGAGTGTGTGGAGCATAGCGTAAATACTTAAAATATAGGAGTTGATTTCATGCTTTATGTTGGCATTGACGTTGCGAAATCCAAACATGATATTTCTGTCATTGACAGTACCGGAAGGATATTTGTCAAACATCTTCAGATAACGAATAACCGAGAAGGATTTACTAAGCTTCAATCGACCTTAACCAATCTTCAAAAAACAACTGGAGAAGAAGTTCAAGTCGCGTTGGAAGATACCGGTCATTACTGCTTTAATCTTTTGCGGTTTCTTCGAATGAATGGCTATCCAACGTTTAGTTATAATCCGTTATTGATTAAGGAATTTGCGAAGCACCATTCTCTTCGTAAAACAAAAACCGATAAGAAGGACGCTATGACTATCGCTCGTAAACTACGAGAAGATATAGACAAACAACTTTTCGAAGCAAAAACTGACATGATTGAGCTGAAGTATGCCACAAGAAATGCTTCTAAGATCAAAGAAAACTGCACCAAACAGAAAATAAACTATACTCGTTTATTAGATATTCTGTTTCCTGAGTTGGCGACGTTTTTAGGTTCGCCTACGGCGAAGCATGATTCGTTTATTTATGCCGTTCTAAAAGAATTCCCTTCCCCTAAAAAACTGGCAAATGCCCACTTAAGAAAACTAACCAATCTACTTTCAAGACACTCACGTGGCCGCTTTGGAAAAGAACAAGCGATTGCGTTAAAAGAATTAGCCTCTGAATCGATTGGCAGTGAATCTTCTGCTTTAGAATTTGAATTACTTCAAACGATTGATACGATTGAGTATTTTACGAGCCAACGAAAACTGGCGGATAAAGAGGTGGCCAAAATTATAGAAGAAATTGATTCACCCATTTTATCTATACCTGGTATAGGAATAACTTTAGGTAGTATCATACTCGCTGAAATCCGCGATATTGATAACTTTAAATCTCCAAACCAACTACTCGCTTACGCAGGTTGTGAACCATCAGTCAGTACTTCTGGTACGAATCAAGTAGAAACAGGACACATGGTAAAACGGGGCTCTTCTCAACTAAGATGGGCCTTACACGAAGCTGCCAGGCTTATGTCTATATGGTCTCCTTCTATGCGTCTCTACTTAGATAAAAAGCGTTCCGAAGGAAAGCATTATAACGTCGCTATTAGCCATGTCGTAAAAAAACTCGTTCGAATAATCTTCCAACTCCTTAAAAATAATAAATCCTACGATGAAGATAAAATGGTCGTCAATTAGCCTGAAAAAAAATCAATTTTACCCAGGTTTATTTGACTTGCTCTAAAAACCGTTATTTAATCTTTTGATTTTTCACTTGACTTAATATAGTTTGTCTTATCTATTGTTTGTTCTATCTAAATAAATATTACCGTCATCACCAACTATTTCGACAACTTTGTCTTTCAAATAGTTACTATTGCAAACTCGGTATTCTTCGATTAATTGTTCAAGCTCTTTTAAGTTTTTTGCTCTGGCTTTAACAGATAACGTGGCTTTGTGTCCGATTTTATTTAATTCTCTAACGTCTACATAAAATGGTGTTTTAAAAAACAATTCTTCTAGCATTCGCAAGTCTGCTTCACTTTCACAGTCAAAAGACAAATCTTCATTTGTAACAATGTAAGTTCCATTTGAACAAACTTCTATACACAAACTGTCATCAACAGTATCGTTGTACTTATTTTCATATAGTTCATAAGATTTTAGAATTATGTTTCTGTATTTATCTGCAATGCCATCACTAAAATCTTCGATCGTTCCTAAAGTTTTTAAAAAAGATTCCGTATTTTTTATTCTTTCGTTCTTAGCTATTTCTAGTTTGTCACTCCAACTCATAGTATTTGTTCTCCTTTATCCTTCAGTATTTCTTTGTCTTTCTTCTCCTAAAAGAGCGGTTAGTTCACTAAATGATAAATTGTTTTCCACTAGTAAGGTACTTACGATTTCAGCTTCTAATTGTTTTATGTCCATTTCTTTTTTCGTCACGGCTTGCTTCAAGGTGTCCAAGCGACCCTTTGCCGTTGCTAATTCTTTCTCCATACGACTTTTCTTCTTTTGTAAGTCTTCTAATTTATTTTTGGTCATCCGAGTTCTTCTCCTTTGTTTCATTTTTTGAATCTTCTGTTTCTTTGTACGTGTTCGATTCCTTTTGTAGATAATTGGTTAAGGTGACTGGCTCCATTTTATCCACTAAATATTGAGATCCTTGCTTGACAAAAGTTAGTTTCATTGCTTCTTTGTTCTCTTGATTTTTTAAGGCGCCGTCATCATTGTTTATTTTTACCCTTTGGGTATTTTTATAAGAAACTTCACTGATTACTTCGTTATTTTCTGAATCAATATAAATTTTGTACGTATCTAAGACTTGGTTCACAACATACCCTTTATAGGCTTGATTAACCGGTTGCTTTTCTTCAGCAACTAGCTCGTTGTACATTCCTGGCGTAACAAGAGGTTTATATCGGTTTCGGTTTTCGCCCAAGTCTTTTTTTGTATAATAGGCGATCAAAAATTTTTTTACATTCGCAGGTGTAATTGTTTCTTTTTCTTCTGTTTTTTCCTGTTGATTGGCTAATTGTTTTGGTTGTTTGTGTTCACCAATTTTCACACCAACAAACAGTAATAGCATGACTAAAATAATCCCACCAATGATTGTTCCAATGAGTTTGTAACGTTTTATCCTCACTTCATCATACATTTTCTTACCGAGTAGCTTACTGCTACCTTTTCCTTTCCTTTATTTCACGCGCATAAAGTACATACCAGGTTGTTTTGATAGTACGCGCCAATTCATAGAAAACAAGCCACTGACATTCATTTCTGAAATAACAAACGTCCCATCACTATTAACATGCTCAACATACGCCACATGTCCATATTGCGGACTTGCACCCGCTGCACCATTGATAAAAATAACCGCATCCCCTTTTTCAGGTGTGGGCATAAGTGTTGCCCCTTGCGTTTGTCCATAGTTATTTACCCACTGATTGGCATTGCCCATCGTTGGGTGAATAGACTTTCCTAGTTGTGCAAACCGGTTGTAGACATACCACGTACAGTTACCTGGCGCATACGCATTTCCTGGCCAACCTAGCCCTGCCTTGGTTTCTTTTTCTGTAGGTAGAGGATTCATTTTCCCTTTATATTGTTCGAAAACCTCACTACTTGAACCATTAACAATCGGTGCTGATTGTGATAAGAAAGTAAACCAATTTTGAGCTGCTTGAATTCGTTCAGCAACTTTATCCCCTGGATTACCTTCCCAAACATTTAAAAAGTACGTCGTTAGGTCTGGAACCGTTGAAGCAACTTTACTTTTCGCAACATTTTCAGCCGCTGTTCGTGAGCCCGGGGCGTCTCCATTAAAGATAAAATCTAACTGAAGTTGCAAATCATACCATTTCTTATTTTGTTGTTTTGCATAATCTAGCAGTAAGGTGTGTCGTCTTCCACCATCAGAAGTATCTGTCCACTGTCCGAGCCCTAATCCACGATGAAGAATGTTTCCAAAGCGTCCTCCATAAATTTGTGGTCCGCCCATAGCTAACCAAGCAGGTTCGTCCCATGAATTTCCATAAGCACCTACAGGAGGGTTTAAGTAGTCTCCTTCAGCACGCTTAGGATTAATCCCACTTTCTACCGAGAAATTACCTAACATAGCGCTAATTCCCTCTTTTGTATAGCCTTTTTTGGTAAGGTAGTCATACACTTGTTGTGCGCGTTTTTCAACACTTGCACCAGGAGAAAAATCAGTACTTCCAAGGATGGTTGTCTGTGTATAGGTTACTTTAGGAAAATAAAAGGCAGGATTGACCGTATACCATTCTTTTTTCACTTCGTCATATTTTTCATACTTGAAAGAGACAGTCTGATCTTTGGTGTTTCCTATAAACGATTCTGCATCCACGGACATTCCTTTTCTTAACCGTTGATTGTTGACACCTTGAACAGTTAGTTTTGCTGTCTTTTCTTTTTCTAGTACAAATTGATTTTCTTTGGAGACGTCCTTAATTATGCCTTGCATTGGTGAGAGAAACGGTTGATTTGCTTCCAGTACCACGTCCATCCAATTGTATAGACTTATTTTTCCCTCTTTTTTTTCATAGCCGAAACGTCTATTCACAATTAAAGATTCTGTCTGTACAGGAAACATGAGTAAATCATCCAACGATTGAAAGCCAAGCTCTTTTTTCACTTCTTGATAATTTTTGTATTGCTCCTCTTCAAGAAAATAGCCTGACTTTTTATCCGTCTCTAACTGATTCATGGTTTTTAATTGATAGTTTGGTTTTTTTCCATTTAAATCCGCCCACAACTCACTTAAAAAGGTTTCATACGTTTTTGTTCCAGTAGAAAGCATATCCAGCAGCTTAAAATCATCAAACCGATAATTAGTATAAAAGAGAACATCGTCAATCGCGCTATAGAACTGGTCTTCGTCGTCGGTATGATCCGCATCAAGTTTTGTGAAATACGTCCAGGTCTCTGTTAAATCTCGTTCCTCTTGAACAATCGCAGGCTTTTGCGAACTAATAGCTGCCCCACTAATTAAAAAGATTAAAACAATTACTCCTAAAACGACCCAAGAGATAGGATTCTTTAAAATAAGCGCAGCTACTTTTACTACAGACTTTTTTCCAGTAAACAAAGAGCGAAGTGCTCCTAGTCCTCGCTCTGATTTTTTTGCTACTTTTGCCATCTTCAACCGCATTTTTGAATTGCGAGCTTTCTTCATTAACTGATGCGGTAAGGAAAACTCTTTGGGTGTTCGTTGAAACCCTCGTCCTTTGGAAAAATTAAATAGTCGGTTTCCCATTCCATAGGAACCTTTGACCGTCTTTACCCCTACCTTTGTTGTGCTACGTGTCGCTTTTAAGCCCATTCGAAGATTAAATTTTGTTTGTTGGGTCTTTTCATACAAATTAACGCCTTCTTTTAAGGTATCTTCTTGTGCCACGCTAGAAAGGGCCTTTTGCTTCACTTCTCGTTTTATTCCGCCTTTAACCTCTGCTTTCGCTTGATTTGTGACGCGTGTTGTATCCATTTTTTTGGTTCGACGATAAGCTTTTTTGTAGGCAATTTTTTTCTTTTTTAATTCTAAGTAGTTCTTTTTAGCCAACAAGTGGTTAATGCTTTGTGCACGATCTCCTGTTTTGACCGTTAATTTGTGTTTTTGTAGCGCTTCTTTGTAACTTCTTTTTGATAACTTAAACTCATTTTTTGTTGATTTAAACGCTCTTCTTTGAAGCTTTGTTGCTTCTCGAGGGCCTAAAGACAGGTTTTTCTTTAATTGTTCCGCTACTTGCGGTTTTACTTTTATTTTCTCTTTCCATTTTTCTTTTGATTCTGTCATCCCTTCACTTCCTAGCTAGGCGTCTGTATTCATAATTTCAAAAAGACGCGTGTTTGGTGGAATTGGGTTTTCAAAAGGAACAATGACGCCTCCAGCAGATATAATCCCTGTTCCTTGTGGAGAACGTGGGCCAATGAATTTTTCTAAAGCGGGTGTTATTTTTAAAATGTTAACCAACTGCTTCAAGTCTTCAGGTTTTTGCCGGAGGAAAAGTAAAAATTCACTATTGGAAACCATTTTTTTCCCCGCTTCCTTGTTTAATAAAGTTGCCGGATTTTGTGTGATTCCTGTAGTAATCGCGCCATATTTACGAATACGCGCCCAAAGGTTGGTAAACCATTCCGCTTCTTCTTCTGTTGTAAAATTCACTTGTAACTCATCAAAATAAAGTCTAGAGGTAACCTTTCTTTGCCCTGATACGACTTGTTTCCACAATTGATCTAAAATAACCTTCATCGCAAATTTCTTCAATCGATCATCCAATTTCTTCGTATTGAAGACAATGAATGATGCGCTTAAATCAATATTCGTTTGATGGGCAAAAATGTCTTGTGAACCAATACAATAAGGTTCTACTTTTGTCGCTAATTCCTCCGCCCCTATGTTGTCTTGTTCTTGTAAAATAGAAAACCAATCCACCAATGTTGGCTCGTCTGTCTTCGTTTCAAATTTTTCATACGTTAATCGTGTCACGCGGTCAACAAGACCTGCATCCGTATCTGTATAGCTTTTTAAAAGCGATTCAAACATGGTAGATAAAAGATTGGCTTTTTCTTTTACTAAGTCGATTCCCTGGTCTTCTTCGTTTAATAACTCTTTATCTACCATGCCTAAAATATTTAAATGGTGGTTTGTTCCTGTAGAAATATCCAATATTTCTGCATCAAGTTCTCGACCAATCGGTAAATATTCGCTTTCTGGGTCTACTACGAAGAAACGATCCTTTGGATATTTTAATCGTGAAGAAAGGATTTCCCACTTAGTAGCCATGCCTTTCCCCGAACCAGATGTCCCAAAAATGAGCCCACTTGGTGTGATTAAGTCCCTCTTTCGGTCAATGGTAATCATATTTTTTGTTAACTGGTTACGCCCGTAGAATTGGCCCGTAGGGCTTTGCAGCTCAACATTGGTGAAAGGAACTTGTGTCGCAAGGTTTGTGGTTGTCAAATCGCGCATATAGCTCATTTCAACATCTAAGTAAGGTTTTCCAATAGGTAAGACGGTGTTTAACGCTTCTTCTTTGTAATTATCCACTGTATCAAACACTACTTGCCAGGTTGTGCCCACATTCTTTATTGCATTGACTGCTTCATTTAATTCTTTTTCTGTCGTAGCTGTCACAAAGACAGAAAAAATGCCATTGAACAATTTTTGTCCTTCGTCTTTAATCCCTTTCATCAAGGACTCCGTCGCTTCTTTGATTTCTTTTGCTTCTCCTGATACAAAATCTTCTGATATGCCACTTCTAAAATTTTGTTTTTGTTGCTTTTGAATGGCCATGTCATTTAATGTTTTCTGTGCTTGAATCTTCTTTTTGACGGCGTTCATGTCATACGGCCGTGCGTGAATGCTGATTGCAAGCTCATGCCCTGTAGCACACAATTCCTTGATTAATTTATCTTCCAAGTATTTAGGGTATTGTTGAATCGTTAGAACCGCTGCGTAATTATCACCTAAGCGAAAATACGATTTATTATTTGGAAATTTAATTTTACTTGGAACAATAAACGCTTTAGACGTTAAGCCAGAAATAGCAATGTCTTGGTATGATGTGCCAAAATAAGCACCATACCGTAAGTAACTACTAAATAACGCCAGCCTTTCCAATCCATTCATTGGAGTAATCGCAAGATCGATTTGGTTCGATTCAAACCGATTTTTAAAATTCTGCATCAGATTTTCTAAATTTTTATTGGCTTGTTTCTTAGAATGACTGTTCGTTGTAGTAAAGATTGCATATTTTTCAACTTTAAAATTTCGCTCGTCTTGCTTCACTTGCTTTTCAATGATGGTATTAATTTCTTCTCGGTAGTTATCCAGATGATCTCCAGTGTATTCAAGCAACACTTCATCCATGATTGATTCTTCTTCTCGTTTGTTGATTACAACTAGTTGATACCGTGAATTTTGATCTAAACTATTTAATCCTTCCGCGTAGCCCATCACTGTATTTAGTTGCTCGTCTTCTGTAGCGATTTCATAATCTACTTCTCCCAGACGGTAACACTTGGAATATTCTTCTTCCACAATGTGCATTAAGCCCTCTTCAAATTGACTGGTATAAAAAATACTGTCTTGAACGGTTGGGTGTGCTTGTTGAAGCACTCGTTTTTTTACTTTTTTATCAACGCCATTAGATAACGTCGGTTTCTTTGACTGTTTCTTTTTGAATAAATTCACTCTTTTCATACCTCCTAATTTTCCCTGTGCGAAAACTTCGGTCTTCATAATAAAAACGCAAAAGAAAGGCGCGTTTTTTTTCCTCCCATTTGTTCATTAATAAAAATACAGGATACCATCCTAGTAAAAAGGATGTAGCCAACGAACAAATTAGAAATGCCCACGTCGGAAGGAAAAACACTTCTAAAAGTAGAAGGAGAATAATCCCAACTAAGCAAAGGTAAGCTTTTACTTCTCTTAGTGTGATTCCCCACACCTTTTTTTCAACCTTGGTTAAATCTTTATAGTATTCTGAACTAATGGCCATGTTACATCGCTCCTATCAATCGTTTTGCCAGTCCCTGGGAACCAACAAGTAAAAATGTGATGATTCCGTACTTAAATGCGACCGCGACAAATGTCATAATATTCTGTACGAGTGCACCCGCACCTTGCCAAATGCCCCCTTCAAATTTTGAAAGGGAAAGAAAATCATTGGCTGCAATCGTAGGAATCAATCCCAGTAATAACACCAATAAAATTCCTTGTAGCGCATAAGCCATTACTTGTTTGACAAACCCTATCGCAATTGAACGTAGTTCATCATGAACAAAGAAAGCAATTAGTATGGGCGCAAGTGCTTTAAGAATATACAATTGTATACCTCTCAAGAAAATAAGAATTTTGGCAACAACTTCTGACAACCATAGCGAAAAATACGCAATGGCATAGAACAACCCCACCAGTGGCTTTGCCCAGAAAGAAACTTTGCCCATCTTGGGAATGGCTCCGCCTACTGCTTGGGGCGCTAATACCGAGTTTACCCACTTTGCCCCTTGAATGGTAAACCATACAATCGCATCAATAAGATAGCCTGAGCTCATCACAAGAATGTAAGCAATGACATATTTCATTGCAAGGTCAGTAAGTACTTCTATGCTTAATCCACCATTTTCTGTTGGGAACTTTTTTTGCATATTCGAAAGCTCAATTAGAAATAAAATACTTAAAAGAGCGAGCCCTAAGGGAATTAGGGCTTTTGCAATTTTTTCCATGACCGCATTGGTTGTTGGATTGTATTCAGCTAACGTTTTAAATAATTGATCTGTTGTTCCTTCTCCAACTTGCATCCATTTGGCCTCCTTTTAAAATCGTATGCCATTAATTTGTGTGATGACATATGCGACCACTCCACCAACTGCTAGTAGTACCGCTCCGCCTACAACAATTTTTTCAATTCCTTTATCTGTTGTTCGTGGATCATCATTGGCCATACCTGAACGAATATCCTTAATACCGTACAAAATACCCATGGCAGAAACAATCCCAATGATCCCGCCAATTAATGTAACAATTTTGATTACTATGCTCATTTTGTCTTTTCCTTTCTATTCTTCATTTTTACCAACCTTCGTCGGCTGCTTCACTTTCCTCGTATTCGTCGTTCTCTTCAAACTCTTCTAACGTAAGAAAATTTGTGACAGCATGTCTGACTTTTCCTTTATATTCTTGTTCTTCCACTTTAATGTAGACTTCTTTATTCTTCAGAAAGTCAAAGGTTTCTCGATTGTAACCAAAATCAACGTCTGGAATTTCTACGCCGTTGTCTTGAATACTTGCTAAAAGATAACGTAAATTATCTTCCGTATAATCATTGCCAAACGTTAAATAAAATGCCCCTTTTTCTTCATTTTTTCCAACAATAGAAAGGACAAACATATCATTACCTTTTTTTGATTTTGTTCTATTTACTGTCGTAATCCGTGCAGCATGCGTGCCTAACTCAAACTCCTTAATTTGAGACTCTCTTTTTAATGGTCGTTCGTATTTCATAGAAATTTCCTCCTCAATTCTTATTCGTTAATCGTAAATTCTTTTTCTTCTGGAAGCTTTGTTACCCGGTAACTATTCTCTTTCTTTTCCATGGACACGGTAATCTGTCTCGTTTCTGTTGCTTCTTTAGCCACTTTTAAGGTAACGATATACGTAAGGAACCATTGGTTTCCTTCTTTTTTTGATTTCCAAAGAAATAACGTTCTTATTTGTTCTTTAGACCCCTTAATCTCTTCGATTACCTCATCAGTCACATATTTTCTGACTTTTTTTTGCGTAGACATAGTATTCTCTTCACCGGAATACAGACTGGATAAGAAAAACCGAGCAACAACATCCACTTGTGGTTGTTCATGCACTTGTTCTTGTAAACGTGTTAATCGTTCCTCTAACTTAGAATCATTTTGGCTCGTTGGTTTACTTTGAGAACCAAATGCCGCACCTGTAAAAACGCCTACTGCTAAAAATATAAGTAAAGCAACCGAGAAATAGCTATAGCGAGAAATTGTTGTAAAAATAGTTGATTTTTTTTGCTTTTCTTCTCTCTTTTTAGAGGGCCCTGTTGAGCGCTCTACTTTCTTCGGCTTATTACTCACATTTCTTTTAAACAAACGAAGGAATACTTCTAAATCTTCTTGTCTTACTTCCTCGTTGATTTCTACAGTCTGTACCATGTTTTGAAGAACAGTTTCCTCAACTACCGGCAAAGTCATTGTTTCTCTTACAAAAGCTTGTTCGTCCGTTACGCTGTGATAGAGGTCGTACGTAATTAGAAGGTCAGCCATTGTTTCATTAAACAGGTCATTAATTTTTGACAACTCTTCAATGCCTTGTACTAGACTGATTTTTTTATTTAGAACCACCTCATTTAGTAACGGATGGCTTTGTTGCGTTGTAAATAAAATGAACAAGCAAAGCACCTCCTTCTCATCGAACTTTTGAAAATAAATTTCTTTCTCTAAGCTTTTTTCTTATTCTTTTTAAAGAAAAAGAATCCTGAGATTAATACAAAAAAGCTTCCCAATACAGAGAAAAGGAGTGTGAATTTCTCTCCTGTATGTGGCAATACTTTCATTTTTCCATCACTTGCTTTTACCTCAACGTTTCCGCTAGGTAAAACCTTATACGAGCTGCTAATTGGTTTTAATCCTTCTGGTGTTTTGGTTAACGGAACACCTTTATCTACTGCTACAATTTCTTCCCCAGCTTCTGTTGTAATTGGAGTAGTTTCACTTGGTACATGTGTTACCTCCGCTAAGTTGCTTGTTTCAATAGGAATACTTGGTTGTGTTCCTGCCGATTGATTCGTTTTATCAATTTCTCCACTAGGTGTAACGACTACGTCTATTGGTTTAGTGGGCTGTTCAGGAGTTTTTGGTGTTTCTGGTTCTGCTGGTTTTTCTGGAATCACTGGTTGAGTTGGTTCTTTCGGTTGTTCTGGAGTAACAGGTTTTTCTGGTTCGCTTGGTGTTGTAGGCTCGGTTGGTTGACTAGGTTCTGTTGGCTCGCTTGGTTCAGTCGGTTCAACCGGCGTTCCAGGATCAATTGGCGTTGTTGGTTCTGTTGGCTTTTCTGGCTCACTCGGTGTTGTAGGCTCGGTTGGCTTGCTAGGTTCTGTTGGATCAGTTGGTATTACTGGCGGTTCTGCAGGATCCACCGGCTCAGTAGGATTCGTAGGTTCACTAGAATCAGTTGGTTCGGTAATTGGTGGAGTTGCTGGATCTGTTGGTCCTAAATCGTCAGCGAATGCTGTTATACTTCCGCCACCGAATACTAGTACTGCACTAAACAAGCTTGATAAAATAATTTTTTTCATTGTAATTTCCTCCAAATAATTTTTTATTTATGATTTTAAAGTTTCGCCGAAGATCTCTTCAAAAATCCCTCTATTAATAGGTGTTTTGATAAAAA
>OMJG01001473.1_pt1 | contig 13586 bp, 9 predicted proteins | sample 1646431 | NCBI WGS metagenome assembly OMJG01 (sample SAMN03771674, study PRJEB25209) | food metagenome | isolation source: Cotija cheese | place: Mexico:Jalisco,Michoacan | collected 2011-12-12
ATCTCCACCTTCCACAGCTTCTGCGTGCGGGTGCTGCGTCGGGAGGCCGCGACCCTGGGGATGAAGTCCAGCTTCTCCATCTACGACGCCGCGGACTCCCAGCGGCTGGTGGCCCTGATCGCCAAGGAGATGCAGCTGGATTCCAAGCGCTTCGCCCCCAAGGCCGTGCTCAACCGCATCTCCGCGCTGAAGAACGAGCTGGTGGACGCCGAAGCCAACGCCGCATCCGTGTCCCCTGGCGACGAGTGGAATCACACGATCGCGCGGATCTACAGCGAGTACACCCGTCGGCTGCGGGCCGCGGACGCCCTGGATTTCGACGACCTCATCTCCCAGACCGTCTTCCTGCTGCGTGCCTTCCCGCAGGTCGCGGAGTTCTACCGCCGCCGCTACCGGCACATCCTGGTGGACGAGTACCAGGACACCAACCACGCGCAGTACGCCCTGGTGCGGGAGCTGGTGGGGGCCGACGCCGCGGCGTCGTCGGGCGGGTCGTCGAACGGTGCGGTCGCAGGGAAGGCGAGCCCGTACCCGGAGGCCGCGGGCCCGGCGGAGCTGACCGTGGTGGGGGATTCGGATCAGTCCATCTACGCCTTCCGCGGGGCGGACATCCGCAACATCACGGACTTCGAGCGGGATTACCCGAACGCCCGCACCATCCTGCTGGAGCAGAACTACCGCTCCACCCAGACCATCCTCTCCGCGGCGAACGCGGTGATCGAGCGCAACTCGCAGCGTCGCCCGAAGAAGCTGTGGACGGCCTCCGGGGACGGGGAGCCGATCGTCGGCTACGTCGCGGAGAACGAGCACGCCGAGGCGCGGTTCATTGCCGAGGAGATCGACCGGCTGCGCGATGAGGAGGGCATCGCCGCCGGGGATGTGGCGGTGTTCTACCGGACCAACGCCCAGTCCCGCTCCCTGGAGGAGATCCTGATGCGGGTGGGTCTGCCGTACCGGGTGGTCGGCGGGACCCGCTTCTACGAGCGCAAGGAGATCAAGGACGCCCTGGCGTACCTGCGCGCCCTGCTCAACCCGGACGACGACATCACGGTGCGCCGCATCCTCAACGAGCCCAAGCGCGGCATCGGCGCCCGCTCGGAGGGGGCCATCGCCAATCTGGCGCAGCAGGAGCGGATCTCGTTCTTCGCCGCGGCCCGCCGGGCCGAGGAGGCCCCGGGGCTGGGTTCGGCCGGGGCGAAGAAGATCCTGGCGTTCGTGTCCATGATGGATGATCTGGCGCAGATCGCGGCCACCGAGTCCCCGGCCACCTGCCTGGAGGCGGTGCTGGAGCAGAGCGGGTACCTGGAGGCGCTGCGCACCTCGGAGGATCCGCAGGACGAGTCCCGGGTGGAGAACCTCAACGAGCTGGTGGCCGTGGTCCGGGAGTTCCAGGCGGAGGATCCCGACGCCGGCCTGGCCGAGTTCCTGGAGCACGTGGCCCTGGTGGCCGACGCCGATCAGATCCCCAACCGTCCCCGCGCGCAGGCTGCCGACGAGGACGGGGAGGGCGGGGTCTCCGCAGCGCAGGTGGCCCGGGAGGTGGCCGAGGCCCGCGAACAGGGCGTGGTCACGATGATGACTCTGCACACCGCGAAGGGCCTGGAGTTCCCGGTGGTGTTCCTCACCGGGATGGAGCACGGGCTGTTCCCGCACCAGCGGGCCCTGACCGATGAGGCGGAGATGTCAGAGGAGCGGCGCCTGGCCTACGTGGGCCTGACCCGGGCGATGCGCCGGCTGTACCTGACCCGCGCGGAGTCCCGCTCCATGTGGGGCCAGTCCCAGTTCAACCCGCCCTCGCCGTTCCTGGAGGAGATCCCGGAGGAGCTCGTGGAGTGGAAGCGGCTGGGTTCGATGCGCGCCGGATGGGGCTCCCCGGTGCACGGGTCCGGCGGGTTCGGGTCCGGCGGGTTCGGCTCGGGTGGGTTCGGTGCGCGCTCGCGGGGCGGTTCCTGGGCGGAGTCCGGCTCCTGGGGCGGGCGCGGGTCCGGGCCGACGTCGTCCGCCAACCGGCGCCGGGCCGCCCCGGCCAGCGCCGACGCCGGGTTCTCCGCGGACATCGACGGCTCCCCCGCCCTGGGCACCCGGGCTGGACGCGGTGCCGGGATGGGCCAGGGCAGGGTGCAGCAGAACAAGGAGATCCCCGCGCTGGCCGTGGGCGATGCCGTGCAGCACAGGACCTTCGGCCGCGGTCGGGTGATCGGCGTGGAGGGTGCGGGTGACAAGACCGTGGCCAAGGTGCGCTTCGGCGCGGACGAGAAGCGCCTGCTGCTGCGCTACGCCCCGCTGGAGAAGGTGGAGGGGTAATCGCCACCCCTCCGCCCGCCCGGGTTTCCGGCGCGTGAACCGGTGAAGGTTCTGTAAAAACCTGCGCTGAGCCCCCCCACCACCCGCTATTGCGTGCAACACTGTTGCATCATCAGCAACACACACGGGGGTAGGTCTCATGCAGACGAGTGCACGCCGATCCGGCTCCAGCACCGACGGCAGCGGTGCGGCATCGTCGTCCCAACGCCGCAAGGCGGTGGTCTCCAGCTTCCTGGGGAACTTCGTCGAGTGGTTCGACTACGGCGCCTACAGCTACCTGGCGGTGACCATCGGCCACGTCTTCTTCCCGGGGGACATCAGGAACTCCACGTTCATGGCCTTCGCCCTCTTCGCGGTCAGCTTCCTGATCCGCCCTTTCGGCGCCTTCTTCTGGGGCTACTGGGGAGACAAGCTCGGGCGTACCAAGGCCCTGGCGTGGTCGATCATCATCATGACCGGGTGCACCGTGCTCATCGGCTGCCTGCCCGGAGCCGGTGCCATCGGATTGGCCGCGCCCATCGCCCTGCTGATCCTGCGCCTCGGGCAGGGATTCTCAGCGGCCGGTGAGTACGCCGGCGCCTCCGCCCTGCTCACCGAGTTCGCCCCGCGCCAGCGCCGCGGCATGTTCGCCGCCGTGGTCCCGGCCTCCACCTCCTCCGGGTTGCTGCTCGGCTCCTTGTTCGCCACCGCCCTCTACGGCCTGCTGGACGAGGCCGCCATGGCCTCCTGGGGCTGGCGCATCCCCTTCCTCGTCGCCGGGCCGATGGGGCTGGTGGGCCTCTACATCCGCCGCAAGGTCGAGGACACCCCCGCCTTCAAAGCGCACACCACCCGGCAGATGGCCGTGGTGTGGCAGGGCCAGCAGAAGCCGCCCTCACCCACCCTGGTCCTCTTCCGCGACCACGCCAAGGAGCTGCTGCAGGGCTTCGGCATCGTCCTGCTCAACGCCGTCGGGTTCTACGTGGTGCTCACCTTCATGCCCACCTACCTCTCCGAGAACCTCGGATACGACGCCGGGGCCTCCCAGTTCGCCACCACACTCTCCCTGGTCACCTACATCGCCTTCATCTTCATGACCGGCTTCATCGCTGACCGGATCGGCCGCAGGATGGCCCTCATCCTGGCCAGCGCGACGTTCATCGTGCTCAGCCTGCCCGCCTTCTGGCTGATGAGCACCGGACACTACTGGCTGGCGGTGCTGGCCCTGGTGCTCATGGGTGCCTTCCTCTCCCTCAATGACGGCGCCATGCCCTCCGCCGTCTCCGAGCTGTACCCGACGGCCGTGCGATTCAGCGGCTTCGCCCTGGTCTTCAACATCGGCAACGCGCTGTTCGGTGGCCCCATGTCCGCGGTGAACACCTGGCTCATCGACTCCACCGGTAACACCCTGTGGCCCGCCTACATCCTCATCGGCGCCGCGGTCCTGTCGCTCATCGCCGTACTGACCTCCAAGGACCGCTCCCGGCAGGACATCGACTACCCCGACCCCGCGGCGGACCCCGCCGTGGACCCGCGCACCGACGCAGCCTGAGCCTCCCTCCGCATCCCACCGCACCACGATCCGGCGCACCTGCCGGGCCCGCCAGAAAGGAACTCCTCCCATGAGCACCCAGCCCACCGATCCCCAGACCATCCCGGCGACCGTCGCCGACGTCGACCTGCTGGAGCGCACCAAGGTCCTGCACAACGGCCCCAAGGTGGACCTGACCTTCTCCGACGCGGAGATGCAGCGGCGTCTGGACCTGCTGCGGGCCGTGATGGACCGGCGCGGCGTGGACGCGGTCATCTTTACGTCCTGGCACAACATCAAGTACTACAGCGACTTCCTCTTCACCGCCTTCGGCCGCCGCTACGCCCTGGTCGTCACCCGGAAGGACGCCGTCAGCGTCACCGCCAACATCGACGCCGGCATGCCCTGGCGCCGCTCCTTCGGTGAGAACCTCGTCTACACCGACTGGAAGCGGGACAACTTCTGGTACGCCGTCTCCAGCGTGCTCCGCGACGCCGGTGTGACGCCGCGGAAGATCGGCATCGAGGAAGACGTGATGCCGCTGGCCGACCTGCGCATCTACCGCGAATGGTTCCCCGAGGCGGAGTTCGAGGACATCTCCCAGGACGCGATGGCCCAGCGCATGGTCAAGTCCCCGGAGGAGATCGCCGTCATCCGCGAATCCGCGCGCATCGCCGACATCGGCGGCGAGGCGGTCAAGGCCGCCATCGCACCCGGCGCGGCCGAATACGAGGTCGCACTGGCCGGGGTGGACGCCATGGTCCGCCAGATCGCCGAGAGCTTCCCCGACTCCGAGATCCGTGACACCTGGGTGTGGTTCCAGTCCGGCATCAACACCGACGGGGCGCACAACTGGCCCACCACCCGGCGTCTGGCCGAGGGTGACATCCTCTCTCTGAACTGCTTCCCGATGCCCTCCGGGTACTACACCGCGCTGGAGCGGACGCTCTTCCTGGGCCAGCCCGACCAGCGCTCCCTGGAGCTGTGGAAGATCAACACGGAAGTGCATGAGAAGGGAATCGAGCTGATCCGCCCCGGCGCCAAATGCTCCGATATCGCCCATCAGCTCAACGACATCTACGTGCGACACGGTCTCCTGCCGCGCCGCACCTTCGGATACGGACACTCCTTCGGCGTCCTCGGGCACTACTACGGGCGGGAGGCCGGGCTCGAGCTGCGCGAGGACATCGACACCGTCCTGGAGCCCGGAATGGTGGTCTCCATGGAGCCGATGATCATGATTCCCGAGGGTGACCCCGGGGCTGGCGGATACCGCGAACATGATATTCTCGTCGTCGGCGAAAGCTGGTCCGAGGATATCACCGGATTCCCGTACGGTCCGGAGCACAACATCATCGAGGTGTGACGGAGATTCAACGTGGAGGCGCCGCATGGCTGAGCAGACCTATGGTGAGCAGAAGAGCACCGGCTCAGCCATATGGCGCATTCTCCGCGTCATCAGCACCAACCGACACATGAGCGTCACGGAGATCGCCGCTGAGGTCGGACTGCACAAGTCCTCCGTCTCCCGAGCTCTCAACAACCTCCGGGCCGAGGGCATGGTCGCCTGGGACGAGCAGACCCAGCGCTACCGGCTGGGGCTCGGGATGATCACCCTGGCCGGTGCGGCGCTCGCGGACCGCGACCTGGTCGGCCTGGCCCGCCCCATCCTCGAAGCGCTGGCCGAGGACACCCAGGAATCCACCGCACTGATGGCCTGGGACGGTCACCGCGCCATCTGCGTCTCCCAGGTCTCTAGTCCCCAGCCCGTCAAGCATAGCTGCGCCCTGGGGGAGAGCTTCGACTCCGATTTCTCCGCCTCCGTGCAGGTGTTCCGCGCCTGGGCCGATGACGCCCAGAACGCCGGACGATGGCGCGAGGTGCGGGAGCGCGGCTGGTCCCTGAATGACGGCGCCACCTCCGAGCAGGAGACCAGCCTGGCCGCTCCGATCTGGGATGCCGCCGGGCTGAGCGGGGCGCTGCTGGTCTCCGCCCCCAGCTACCGGACCGGTCCCGAGCGGATCGTCGAGCTGGGGCAGCTGCTGACCTCATCCGCCGCGGACATCACGCGGCTCACCGGGGGCATTCCGCGGCACCGGTGAACCACCCCGAGGCTCAGCGGCCGCGCGGCGGGCGGGTCAGTGCCGCGCGCATCGCCTCTTCGAAGGCATCCACATGCTCCGCCGCCAGCCGCTCGGCCTGATCCTCGTCTCCCGCCAGGAGGCATCGCAGCAGCTCCGCGTGCTCCCGGACGTGCCCCCGAACCTCGAGCAGCTGGGAGATCGTCGAGGACCAGATCCGGGTGGCCAGATTCCCGTAGTTCGTCAGGGTTCCGGCGAGCAGGTGGTTCCCCGCCGCCCGGTAGACCGCCTGGTGCACCCGCAGATCGAAGCGCAGCAGCTCCTTCGGATCTGAGGCCTCCAGGGCCTCGGCCTCGCAGGCCAGCGACTCCAGCACCAGCTGCTCGGGCGCGGGCAGAAGGTCCCGATCGGTGCGCTGCGCCGCCCTGCCCGCGGCCAGCGGCTCCAGGACTCGGCGGACCTCGGTGACCTCCTCCAGGGCGTCCAGATCCACGCGGGTGGCGAAGGTGCCCCGGCGGGGATAGGTCACCACTAGCTGGTCACCCTCCAGTCGTTTCAGCGCCTCCCGAACCGGGGTGCGGCCGGCTTCGAAGCGCTGCCCCAGCTCCGCCTCCGAGAGCGGGGCCCCCGGAGCGATCCGGGTGAGGATGAGATCCTCCAGTAGGGCGCCGTACACGCGCTCGGCCTGGGTCGTCGGCGACGGTTCGGGGGACATATCAGCTCCGGGGTTGTCGGGACAGGGGGCCTCGGCTACTCTAGCCGACAACTGATATATCAGCTGTGGTGCGGAGAACCCCTCAGGCTCCCGGCCGCAGCCTGTCTCATCGGGGAGGCACCATGCAGGATCAACGGCATCTGCCCCAGCACCCGGACCGCCTCTGGAACGATCCGGAGTCCAAGAGCGGCTACGACGTGGTCATCATCGGCGGCGGAGGGCACGGACTGGCCACGGCCTACTACCTCGCCAGCAGGCACGGCATCACCGACGTCGCCGTGCTGGAACGCGGCTGGCTCGCCGGCGGCAACATGGCCAGGAACACCACGATCATCCGCTCCAACTACCTCTGGGACGAATCCGCCGGGCTCTACGAGAAGTCCATGCAGCTCTGGGAGGGACTGGAGGAGGAGCTCGGCTACGACGTGTTCTTCAGCCAGCGCGGGGTCATGAACCTGGACCACACCCTGCAGGACGTCAGAGACTCCCGACGCCGGGTGGAAGCCAACCTGCTCAACGGCATCGACGCCGAGTACCTGGATCCCCAGCAGGTCAAGGAGATCTGCCCCATCATCAACATCTCCCCGGAGATCCGCTACCCGGTGCTCGGCGCGACCTTCCAACCCCGCGGCGGCATCGCCAAGCACGACTGGGTGGCCTGGGCCTACGCCCGGCGCGCCGCAGAGCTCGGCGTGGACATCATCCAGAACTGCGAGGTCACCGGTTTCCTCAAGGACGGCGGGCGGGTCACCGGGGTGCAGACCACCCGGGGCATCATCCACGCCGGCAAGGTGGCTCTGGCCGCGGCCGGGCACAGCTCCCTCCTGGCCGAGATGGCCGGATTCCAGCTGCCCATCCAGTCCCACCCGCTCCAGGCGCTGGTCTCCGAGCTCTACGAGATCATCCATCCCACGGTGGTGATGTCCAACGCCGTGCACGTCTACGTCTCCCAGGCGCACAAAGGGGAGCTGGTCATGGGCGCGGGCGTCGACTCGTACAACGGGTACGGGCAGCGCGGATCCTTCCACGTCATCGAACGCCAGATGGCCGCCGCCATCGAGCTGTTCCCTTTGTTCGCCCGGGCGCACCTGCTGCGCACCTGGGGTGGGATCGTGGACGTGACCCTGGACGCCTCACCCATCATCGGGCTGACGCCCATCGACGGTCTCTACGTTAACTGCGGGTGGGGGACCGGCGGCTTCAAAGGCTGCCCCGGCGCCGGCTGGACCTACGCGCACACCATCGCCCATGACGCCCCGCACCCGCTCAATGCCCCCTTCAGCCTCGAGCGGTTCGTCACCGGAGCCCTGATCGACGAGCACGGCGCGGCGGCCGTGGCTCACTGATCCGAGCGCAGAGCAGAGCCAGGAGAGCCCGACATGCTGATCATCGCCTGCCCCTACTGCGGGCCCCGCGAGGAGACTGAGTTCCACTACGGCGGACAGGCCCACGTCCCCTACCCGGCCGAACCTGAGCAGCTCACCGATGAGGAGTGGGCGCGCTACCTCTTTTACCGGGACAACCCCCACGGCATCTTCGCCGAGCAGTGGACGCATCGGGCCGGATGCCGCCGCTGGTTCAACGTCCTGCGGGACACCGTCACCTACGACATCGCCGCCGTCTATGCCATCAGCCAGCCCCAGCCGCAGGTGTCCGCCGAGACCGATCTGGCGCGGGCGCAGACCCTGCCGCAGCCACCCGAGGCGCTCTCCGGGCAGCGGCCGCCGCTGGAGGATGCCCATGAGCCCCAGCCCGCCGGAGGGCAGGAGCCTGCGGCCGAGAAGGAGGAGCTGCGATGACTCGCACCCCGCAGATCCCCGCGCAGTTCACCATCACCGTGGACGGCCGGACGGTGCCCGCCCGCGCCGGTGACACCGTGGCGGCCGCCCTGCTGCGCTCCGGACGCCTCCGCACCGGGGACTCCATCTACCGCGGACGGCCGCGCGGCATCCTCACCGCCGGTCCGGAGGAGGCCAACCTCCTGCTGACCGTGCACCGCGAGGACGGCGACGAGTCCATGCTCCCCGGCACCGTCGTGGAGGCCCAGCCCGGTCTGGAGGCCAGCACCCTGCGCGGCATCGGCGCCCTGGACCCCGCTCCCACCCGGGCGGCGGGCGGCGGTCGATGCAACATCCACGTCGAGGTGCTGGTGGTCGGGGCCGGCCCGGCGGGCCTGGCCGCAGCGGCCGCCGCCGCCCGGACGCAGGCCCGGGTGATGCTGATCGAGCAGGACAAAGCCCTCGGCGGCAGCCTGCTGGCCCACCCCGAGGAGAGCATCGACGGGCGGACCGCTGCCGGATGGATCCAGCATCAGCGCCAGCTCATCCAGTCCTCCGCCGAGGCGATGATTCTCACCCGCACCACGGCCCTGGGCCTCTACGACGGCAACTACGTGGTCGCCGTGGAGCGCAGGAACGGATACCCGGGTGCATCGTCCATGCCTGGCAGAGCACCCCAGCGGCTCTGGCACATCACCGCCCGCCAGGTGGTGCTGGCCACCGGCTCAATGGAGCGCCCCCTGGTCTTCGAGGACAACGACCTGCCCGGCGTGATGCTGGCCCACGCCGCCCTGACCTACCGGCAGCGCTATGACGCCCTGGCCGCCGAGCAGGTGCTGGTGGCCGCGAACAACGACTCCGCCTACGACCTCGTCGATGCACTGGCCGAGACCGCGCCCCGGAGCGTCAGCGTGGTCGATGCCCGCCCTGACCCCGGTGGGCGGGCCGAGGCCGCTCATCGGCGCGGAGTCCGCGTGCGCACCGGGGCCGCCGTCGTGCGCGCCCTCGGGGATGACCGAGTCACCGGTGCCCTGATCAGCGACCTGGACGAGCAGGGGAATCTGCAGGGCCCCACCAAACAGCTGCCCTGCGACCTGCTGGCCGTCTCTGGCGGCTGGTCCCCGGCAACCCAGCTGCACGCGCAGCGCCAGGGGCGCGTCGCCTGGGACCCGGACCTGCAGGGCTTCCTGCCCGACGGCGACCTGCGGGGTGTGCGCAGCGTCGGCGCCTGCCGCGGTGCGTTCTCCACCGCCCTGTGCGCGGCTGACGGTGCGGCTGCCGGAGCCGCCGCCGCACAGGAGGCCGGATTCCTGCCGCCCCTGGATCGCTCCGGCGAGCCGGGGACCGCGAGGCAGGACGCTGCACCCGTGCCGCCCGATCGCGCTGCGCTGGTGGCTGCGGCCGGCACCACCCGTGCGCTCTGGGCTGTGCCGTCCGAGGACGGCAGCGACCCCCGAGACTGGCACCGGCACTTCCTGGACCTACAGCGGGACAGCACCGTGGCCGACGTCGTCCGCGGGATCGGCGCCGGACTGTGCTCGGTGGAGCACATCAAGCGCTACACCTCCATCTCCACCGGGGCGGACCAGGGCAAGACCTCCTCGGTGCCTACCATCGGGCTCATCGCCCAGCTGATCGCCGGGGATCCGCAGCGCGCGGAACCCGGCACCATCGGCACCACCACAGCCCGCGCCCCCTTCGCACCGGTGGCCTTCGGGACGCTGGCCGGGAACTACCAGGGCAGCCTGTACGACCCGATCCGGGTGACCCCGATGCACCCATGGCACGTCGAGCACGGGGCTGTCTTCGAGAACGTGGGGCAGTGGAAGCGCCCCCGCTACTACCCGCAGCCCGGTGAGGACATGGCCTCCGCCGTGCGCAGGGAATGCCGGGCCGTCAGGGAGTCGGTGGGCATGCTCGACGGCACCACGCTGGGCAAGATCGAGCTGACCGGACCGGACGTGGGCCTGTTCCTGGACCGGCTCTACACCAACCGCTTCTCCACCCAGGCCCCCGGCAAGGGCAAGTACGGCATCATGTGCCACCCGGACGGGATGATCTTCGACGACGGGGTGACCCTGCGCCTGGACGCGAGCCGCTGGCTGCTGAGCACCACCACCGGCAACGCCGCGGCCGTGCTGGACTGGCTGGAGCTGTGGCACCAGACCGAATGGCCGCGGTTGCGCGTGCGGTTCACCTCGGTGACCGAGCAGTGGGCGACTGTGGTGCTCGCCGGACCCCGATCCCGCGAGGTGCTGGCCCGCCTCGCCCCGGACCTGGACGTCAGTCCGGAGGGCTTCGGGTTCATGCAGGTGCGCGAGACCCTCCTGCCCGGTGCCGTGCCCGCACGCATCGCGCGGGTGACCTTCTCCGGGGAGCTCGCCTTCGAGATCTCTGTCCCGGGCTGGTACGGGCTGAGCATCTGGGAGCAGGTCGCTGCGGCCGGGGCACCCTACGGTATCCAGCCCTACGGCACCGAGACCATGCATGTGCTGCGGGCGGAGAAGGGCTTCCCCATCGTCGGGCAGGACACCGACGGGACCGTCACACCCCATGACCTCGGGATGGGGTGGGCGGTCTCCCGCGTGAAGCCGTTCATCGGCCAGCGCTCCTTCAGCAGACTCTCCCACCAGGACGAACAGCGGAAGCAGTGGGTCTCGCTGCGGCCGGAGGATCCGCAGGTCCTGCTGGCAGAGGGCGCGCAGATCGTCGCTGACGGCGTGCCGGTGCGGCCCGAACCGGGCCGGTCGGTGCCCATGCTGGGGCACGTCACCTCCAGCTACGACAGTCCCGCCCTGGGGCGGACCTTCGCGCTCGCTCTGGTCAGGGGCGGGCGGGCACGGGATGGGCAGACCGTGCAGGTGGTCTCGCACGGAGCGGTCCACCGGGCCGTGGTCGGCCCGACCGTGCTCTTCGACCCCGAGAACACCCGACGCGATGGAGACCCCTCATGAACACCCTCCCCACCCTGATCCCGACACCGGAGAGGCACAGCCCCGGCGGGCAGTACGCAGCCCTGCTGGAGAGCAGCCGAGGCGAGCGGGTCAGCCTGCGCGAGCTGCCCTTCCTGCCGATGACGGCGCTGCTGCTGGACCCCTGCTCCACGGCAGGCGCAGCGGTCGAGTGGGCGCTCGGCGTCGAGCTTCCCCGCCGGGTGGGCGCCGTCGGCGGCAGCGCCACCGGGCAGGCGAAGGACGGCGAGGTCTCCGTCCTGTGGATCTCCCCGGAGGAGTTCCTGGTGACCGGGACACGACCCGCCGAGCCTTCCGCCCCGCAGGCCCTCACCGAACGGATCGCCCAGGCCTTGGCGGCGGTCAGGACTGAGGACTCCGATGACCTGGCCGCGGACGTCGGCTCCCAGCGAACGGTCCTCGAACTGGCCGGGCCGCTGGCGCGCGAGGTGCTGCGGCAGGGCATCACCCACGACCTGCACGACCGGGCCTTCCTCGTCGGCCGCGCGGTCTCCTGTCTGCTGGATACGGTGCCCGTGATCCTGTGGCGCACGGGGGATCAGCAGTGGCGTCTGCTGCCCCGTTCCTCCTTCACCGGGTACGTGGTGACCTGGTGCGCGGCGGCGATGCAGGAGCACCTGGAGGCCTGAAGATGCCCCCGCTCACCGCCCGCCCCAGGTTAGGGGCGTCACGGTCGGGTGGGATAGGCTCGCTGTGGGGAGCCCCGTGATTCCCGCCGCATCCGTGCGACTCGAGCGCGGGAGCTCCACGACAGATCAAGCCGGGCGGCCGGATCCTCGGTTCCCGGCACGACTTCGAGGAAGAAGGACACAGACCCGTGGACCTGTTCGAATACCAGGCGCGCGACCTCTTCGAGAAGCACGGGGTTCCCGTGCTGCAGGGGATCGTCGCCGAGACTCCCGAAGAAGCCCAGGCCGCCGCCGAGAAGATCGGCGGCGTGACCGTCGTCAAGGCCCAGGTCAAGGTGGGCGGCCGCGGCAAGGCCGGCGGCGTGAAGGTCGCCAAGACCCCGGAGGAGGCCCGCGAGTACGCCTCCCAGATCCTCGGCATGGACATCAAGGGCCACACCGTCAAGCGCGTGATGATCGCCCAGGGTGCGGACATCGCCGAGGAGTACTACTTCTCCGTGCTGCTGGACCGGGCCAACCGCACCTACCTGGCCATGTGCTCCGTGGAGGGCGGCATGGAGATCGAGCAGCTGGCCGCCGAGCGTCCCGAGGCCCTGGCCCGCGTGGAGGTGGACCCGGCCGCCGGCCTCACCCAGGAGAAGGCCCGGGAGATCGTGGCCACCGCCGGATTCCCGGCGGAGCTGCAGGAGAAGGTCGCCGCCGTCATCGTGAAGCTCGGCGAGGTCTACGCCGCCGAGGACGCGACCCTGGTGGAGGTCAACCCGCTGGTGAAGACCGGCGACGGGCAGATCCTGGCCCTGGATGGCAAGGTCTCCCTGGACGACAACGCCGAGTTCCGCCACGAGGATCACGCTGCTCTGGAGGACAAGGCCGCCGCGGATCCGCTGGAGGCCAAGGCCAAGGAGAACGACCTCAACTACGTCAAGCTGGACGGGGAGGTCGGCATCATCGGCAACGGCGCCGGGCTGGTCATGTCCACCCTGGACGTCGTCGCGTACGCCGGGGAGAACCACGGCGATGTGAAGCCGGCGAACTTCCTGGACATCGGCGGCGGCGCCTCCGCGGAGGTCATGGCCAACGGCCTGGACGTGATCCTGAACGACGCCCAGGTGAAGTCCGTGTTCGTGAACGTGTTCGGCGGGATCACCGCGTGCGACGCCGTCGCCAACGGCATCGTGAAGGCCCTGGAGATCCTGGGCGATCAGGCCACCAAGCCGCTGGTGGTGCGCCTGGACGGGAACAACGTGGAGGAGGGGCGCCGCATCCTGGATGAGGCGAACCACCCGCTGGTCACCCAGGCCAAGACCATGGACGAGGGCGCCGACAAGGCCGCCGAGCTGGCCCACCAGGCCTGAGCACTCGCCGAAGCACTTCCAGGTAACGAGAAGGAAAACATGTCTATCTTCGTGAACAAGGACTCCAAGGTCATCGTTCAGGGCATCACCGGCGGCGAGGGCACCAAGCACACCGCGCGCATGCTGGCGGCCGGGACCCAGGTGGTCGGCGGCGTGAACGCCCGCAAGGCCGGGACCACGGTGTCCCACAAGACCAAGGACGGCGCCGACGTCGAGCTGCCCGTGTTCGGCACCGTCAAGGA
>OMJG01001474.1_pt1 | contig 13586 bp, 19 predicted proteins | sample 1646431 | NCBI WGS metagenome assembly OMJG01 (sample SAMN03771674, study PRJEB25209) | food metagenome | isolation source: Cotija cheese | place: Mexico:Jalisco,Michoacan | collected 2011-12-12
CTGCCAGGGGGTGCCGACGCGCTGCGCCGCCCCGGCGGCCGCCGCCCCGCTCCCCTTCCACGCCGTCGACGTGGCCTTAGCTGCCGCCGACGCCATGGTCCCGGCCTGCGCCATCGCGGACTTGAAGCCGCTCGCGTCCACCGAGAGCTTCACGGTCACTGTGCGGTCAGCCATGGCGCCTCCTCCTGGGGTGGTCAGTCGTCGAAGAGGCCGGGGGGTGGGCCTCCGTACCGCTGGTCGTCCTCGTCCGTGTCGCCGTCCCCCGTGTCCTCGGGGACCGCGTACAGGAGCTCACCGGGGGTGGGCTGGTAGCCGGGCTCGCTGCGGTGCTGCTGTAGGGCCGCGGTCGCCTGGCAGATCTCCGAGTGGATGGTGAAGCGGCCGGACATGCCGGGGTCACGGCACACCCGCTTCGGTCTCCCGCACTCCGGGCAGAGGGCCGCCTCGTAGAGCTGGTGCCCGAGGGCGAGGATCCTGTCGCGGGCGGTCCACTCGGTGCCGCCGGTGATTAAGCAGCTGGGGGGTTTGCCCCACTGGCGGGCGGTCTGCACGGTGAGGATCAGCCCATCGTGGCCGCCCGCCAGGAGCTCGTCAGCGACGAAATCGGGGCGTGATGTCCGCCTGCGCGCTGGCGACGTAGGCGGCGACGATGCGGTTGAACTGCACGCCGATGGTCTCGTGGACCCGCTCCCACTGGTCAGCGGTCAGCTGGTGCCCGTTCAGCGTCGCCGCCGCGGCGATCAGCTCGTACGTGTAGCCCTGGTCGTCGGACCAGTCGTAGTCCTTCGGCTTCTCGTCCCCTCCCAGCCGCTTCCGGATCGCTGCGGTCTCGGAGTCGATGAGGGTGAAGACCTCGACGTCGGCGCGGGATGCCTCGAGGCGGGTGATGAGGTCGGTGCGGCGCTGCTCCAGGTCGGCGCGGGGGTCCGTGTCGCCCATGGACTGCATGTCCTCCGGGCCCTTCTCCGTGTGCTTCAGCTGCTCGTCGATCTGGTCGACCTGCGCGAGGAGGTCGGCGTCGCGGTAGACCGTGACGTGCTTACGCAGCCGGTGGGCGGTGCCGCCGGTGATCCAGTCCTCGAGGTCGAAGGTGCCGGGGGTGGGGGTGGTGTCGGTCATGGTGCTCTGCTCCTTGGCTCGGATCGGCGGGGGGTTATGGCTCTGGCGGGTGTGTGGGGTGCCCGCCCCCGGTGAGCCAAGCGAGATCCGGGGGCGGGCACGTGGTGGGGTCACCCCGGGTAGGGGTGACCTGGTCTAGGCGGCGACGACCGCGTTCAGGTAGGCGTTCTGCACACCCAGCGGGATGGTCCTGCGGATGTAGCCGCCGGTGTCCGACGGCGCCTGCGGATTGTCCGTCAGGACCTCGTAGACCTCGACCTCGTCGCCGGCCTCCCAGTCCGCGTCGTACTTCTTCCCGGTCTCCCGCTTCACCATGAAGCCGACGGTGCCGCGGTTCTTGAGCGCCTGGAAGGCGACGTCGCCGGTGGTGTCCGCCGTCCCCGGCTTGCTGGCGTTGTACCAGCGGAAGACGGAGACGGTACCCTCGTAGTTCGCGGCGCCGAAGACCACGGGGTTGGTCTCGTCGCACAGGGCGGCGAGGTCGTCGATCTTCTCCGAGTCCGTGGCGGAGAGACGGAAATCGGACTTGAGGACCCGGCAGGACAGGTCCGTCCCCGCCTTCAGCTCCGTCACGGTCGGCTTCGTCGGATCCTTGAGGGTGGGGACGAAGGCGAGCTTGATCTTGCCGTCAGCCAGGGTCTTCGGGGGCAGGGCGGTAGCCATCTACTTGGCCTCCTTCTTCTCGGTGGTCTTCTCGGCCTTCTCCGCCCGTGCGGAGGGAAGTTCCCCCAGCAGCTCGGGGTAGAGGTCGAGGAAGTGGGCGGGGCGGTAGACGATGTCCCCGCCCTTCTTGGCCTTCATGCGCACGATCTCGGTCATGTCGGCTCCTCTCTCATTCATTGGGTGGTCAGCTGCCACGACAGCGGCAGGTAGGGTCGGGCGGGTGTGGTGCCCGTGTCGGTGAGGATGTAGGCGCCGGCCTGCTGGTCCGTGTCTGGGGTGACCCAGTGGACCCCCACCGGGAGGTTCGTCAGCACCGCGCTCACCCGGTCGGCGACGTCGTAGACCATGGCGTCGGTGGCGGCGACGACCTGGGTCTGGATGCGGATCCGGATGGTGTCCGCGTCGGTGAGGGTGGACAGGGACCGGGACCATGGGTCATCCGTCGAGTTCGTCACCCACACCCCCACGTACGGGCGGATCACACCCGTCGAGTAGGTGGGGACCCGGTCGGGGATGGTGCCGGGGTAGACGGTGAGCCCGTCGATCCCCCGCAGCGCGGTGGTGATGGTGTCGCGGGCCTCGGCGCGGGTGATGGTCATAGGGCCGCCTCCGCGGCCGCCGCGACGGCCTGCTCGAAGGTGGGGGCGACAGCGTCCACGGCGGGCCCCATGTACGGACGCCCGGCCATGCGACTAGTCCCGTACTCGACGTACCGCCCGTAGTTCGCGGTCGGCCCGACCAGCGCGGTCAGGGGCCCCTCCCGGGTGACGGTGATCGACCCGCGCAGCATCCCGGTGCGCACCGGCACCCTGGTCTGCGCGTGAGCCTTCACATCCGCCGCAGCCTTCCCCACCACAGCCCGCTCCGCCGCCTCCACACGGGCACCAGCGGCCACGAGGCTCGCGCCGAGGGCGGCCAGCTGGGTCACGTCAGCGCTCATGCCCCGTCCTCCCCCCTGTTCTGGGTCAGGTCGTCCACGCACAGCAGGTCCCGCTCCCAGATCTCGGATCCGGTGAGGACCTGGGTGACGTCGAGGCGCCGGCCGGTGAGGGTCGGGTCGCCGTCGCGCCCCGGGTCGGTGACCCGGATCCGGTGCCCGCCCTCCCCGGCCCGCCAGGTGACGGGTGTGTCCATGGGGAGGGTGATGAGGTAGTCGCGGGTGGTGAGCAGCTGCCCAGCCACCGCCCCAGTCCCCGCCCCGGCGTTCAGCTGCTGCACCCTGCACGGCACCCCGGTCGCGACGATGGTCTCCCCGGGGTCCGGGTCGTCCAGGGACGACGGGGGCGGGGTGGACCGGTCGATGACCTCACACCGGGCGCGCATGGACGAGACAGCGGTGGGCCGGTGGTGGGCCGCCCAGTGCTCGGAGAAGACTCCGTGGCTGGTCAGGGGCATCGCCACTCCTCCCCCTCCCCACCCGGCCCGGGTCCGGAGGGGATGTAGGCGGCGTAGGCGTCGGCCCCGCCGAGGGTGTCGTCCCTGGTGGCCTCGGCCTCGAGGGCCTCAGCCTGGGCGCGCAGCTCCGCGGCGACCGCGGGCCCGTCCGTGGACAGGTCCTGCGTGGAGATCTTCCGGGACACCAGCACCTCGGACGCGGCGATGACCCGCAGAGCACGCGCCGCACCCCGCTTCACGTCCTGCCCGGCGATGGCCAGGCACCCGGCGATCTGCTGGTCGTCGAGGAGCTGCCGGTCGGGGTCCGTGTCCGCGATGAGCAGGCGCACCTGCCCGACCGGGGTCTCCCACTCGCCGAGGTATTCGTCGACCATGGGGGCACCTCCTCGAGGATCTAGGGTGAGGGGCCCAGCACACACGGGGTGCCGGGCCCCTCACGGGCGGATCACTTGCCGGTCGAGGCGTAGACCGCGTACGGCATGAGTGCGGCGGCACCAGTGACGTGACGCCCCCGGTACCAGATCGTGTCGTCGCCGAAGGACCCCTCGGCCGGGGAGATGGCCCCGCCGCCGACCGCGGACCCCTGGTCGTTCTTCACCCGGATATCCGGGTTCTCGTGCCCCTGCAGCGCGACCTTCGCCAGCGCCGGGGTGGTGGACCCCGGGGCGGGCAGCAGGAACCAGGTGGTGGCCGCGTTCGCCCCCTTGTCGTACCGGGCGAGGGCCTGCGGCGCGAGGATGGTGACCATGCCGCGGAACGGGTTGGGCTCCGTCGTCTTGGTCTTCCCATCGGTCACCTCGATCGTCTGGGCGTTCACGATCCGCTCGGCCTGGAAACGCAGGGCGGGGTGGACGACCAGGACCATGCGGGAGGTGTCCGCGAGCTCCCCGTCGTAGGCGCGACGCAGGGACAGGCCCTCCAGCGCCTTCTGCAGGTTCTCCGCCGTCAGCGGCAGCTGAGTCGGGGCGGCGTCGCCGGTGAAGAAGGTCTTGGACGGGCCGCCGGCGGGATCCAGGAGGGCGCCGAAGACCTGCTTGTCCTCGGTGCGGCGGGCCGCGTCGGCCAGGCGCTGCGGCAGCCGGTTCAGCTGGTCCCAGTCCTGATTCAGGTTCAGCTCCCAGGTGAGGCCGAAGACCCGGCCGGTCTTCTCCGCCCGGATCTCGTACTCGGTCTCCGACAGCGCCGCGGCCTTGTACTCCTCGCCCTCGGCGACGGGGTCGAAGTCGTGGAGGCCGAAGAGGTCCCGCAGTTTCTTCGGCTTGAAGTCGGGGACGGTGTAGGTGTCGGCGATGCCGGTCCAGTCGGGGGTGTAGGCCCGGTACCGGTCGATCAGCTCGACGTCGAGTCCCCGACCCAGGAGGGTGGGGAAGTCGGAGGTGGTGAAGGCCTCCTGGAGGCGGGCGCGGGCGGCGAAGCCGCCGGTCATGCCGGCCTGGAAGACACGGACGGCCTCCAGGACCTGGTCCAGGTGGGCCGGTCGGGCCTCAGCGATCTTGTCCAGATCGAGGAAGGAAGTGCTCATGATGTGGTCTCCTCTCGGGGGTCTCAGGCCCCGGCGGTTGCGATCTTGCCGAGCGGGGCGACCTCGACGGTGCCCTTCCCGGAGGTCTTAGCCAGCGCGAGCCCGAAGGGGGTGTTGCTGGCGGCGGTCTTGTTCAGCTTCCCGTCCGAGGTCAGGTAGACGAGGTCGCCCTCGTTCACCGCGACCTCGACGGTCAGGTCGTAGGATCCGTCGAGCCACACGGTGACTCGCTCCCCCTGCTTCGCGGTGGTCTGGGCGACGCCGACGAAGCCGCCGACGCGGACGGGGTCCCCGGAGGTGATGTTCTTCGGCGCGGTCAGGGTGATGTGCTTGGACTCGGTGTAGCGCTGGTTCAGGGCCATGTGGACCCCCTCCTCTACTTGGTGAGGCCGCGGGCGGCCAGGATGTCGGACTCGGAGACGGTGGCGGACTCGCGGGTCTCGGTGCGGCCGAGCCCGGTCACCCCGCCACGGGTGGGGGTGTACTCCGCTGCGGCCTCGGCGGCCTCGGTGCGGAAGGCCTCGGGGTCGAAGTCGTCGTCGGCGGTGGCGGCCTCGATGAGGCGGGCACGGCCCCGCGGGGCGTCGATGCCGTGGAAGGCCTCGGCGACGATGGACTCCGCCTCGGCGCGGCGGGCCGCCCGGCGGGCCTCCACCAGCTCGGTGGCCAGCTGCTCAGCGCGGGCCTCCGCCTCGGTGAGGCGCTGATGCTCGGCCTCGGTGATCTCGATATTGGGCACGGTGGCCTCACTCTCTCTCGTCGTGGTGGTGTGTCCTGGCTCGGTCTGCTTCCCCGGCACAGACGGCTTCCCAGCCTCCGGGGTGGGGGTGTCGTCGACGGCGTGGAAGACCTGCTCGCGGCGGACCTCGTGGGGCTCACCGGTGAGGGTGACCGTGGTCCCGTCGAGCGTGTACTGCTGGGCCATGAACGCCCCGTCCGTGCTCGCCCAGTCCCGCCAGACGGCGGTGTCGGCGTCGAAGTCGATGAGACTGGCACCGGCCGGCAGGGCCTTCTCGATCCACTCGTGCACGTCGGACGCCATGGCCTCGGTGACCTGGGTGGGTCGCGCCGACTCCAGCAGCGACACGAGCTTCCCGCCCGCCCCCGCCTTCGTCACTACGTCCACGGACACGCCCTCGGACAGCTCCTGGATGATCGGGCCGCGGCGGCCCTGCGCCTCTCCCGACTCCACGGCAGCCGACGCCCGGATGGACATGCCGATGTCCCCCCACATGGACTCGATGACGGGGGCGACGTGGGGGTAGAACTCGACCTCGGCGTACAGGCCATCGGCCTCCATTGCCGGGGTGCTGATGATCTTCCCCGCCAGGTCCCGCACGGACCGCTCGGGCCGGTCGTAGGACTCCCCGGCGCCGGGGTGATCCAGGTAGACGGGGGTGCCGGCGGGCCACGTGGTGGGCCCGTCCCGCTCGATCACCTCGGCGGGGTAGTAGCCGGAGGATCCCCACCGGTCGCCCTCGATGAGTCGGGCCCGGTAGCGGCGGGGCCCCGCGGCGTTAGCCTGCAGCGCACCTCCGGCGGTGGCCTCGCTGATGTGGACGGTCATACTGCCGTCGCCTCCTTCACAGGTAGGTCTCGTATGGGGGTGAGGGTGTGGGAGCGGCGCCAGTCTGGGTTGTCCCGGACCGTGACCATGTCGGACAGGTCGGCGCGGCCGGTGCGCCACAGGTCAGCCCTGGTGGGCCCGAGGATCTGGGTGACGGTGGTGTCGTCCTGGTCTCCCAGCCACTCCTCCCCGGTCTGGATGACCGGGCGGGTGTCCCGGAGACCCCGGATCCCGAGGTCCTCCCAGGAGCGGGTGCGGGGCACGCGGGCGCACCTGCAGCGGGGGTGCCCGTCGGGCCCGGACTCCTCTGGCGGGTGCTCGGTGCCGTGCATCGCCAGGCACGCCGCACAGCACTTCGAGTCCAGCGCGGCGACCCACGTCCACCCGGCCATCACCTCCGGGTTCGTCTCCTCCCATGCCTGCTCGGCTGCCCTGGTGGCGTCGAGCATCTCGGTGCGGGCGATAGTCACCGCCCGCGGTAGGCCGCCGTTGAAGGCCGTGCCGGTGCGGGCGATGAGGTCGCGGGCGACCGTCACCGGGTTGTCCCCCACCGCGACCCCGCGGACGAGGGCCCGCCGGAGCGCGACCTCCACCTCCGCCGGCAGCGGGATGGACAGGGCGTGCACCCGGTCGAGAGTGCGGGTGACGATCCAGTCCAGGGCATCCCGGGACACCTGGTCGAAGGCCACGGTGAGGCCGGGGGTGCCGGCGGGTGGGAGCTGCGCGGCGACCATGGCGCGGTGCCCGGACAGGGCCGCGTCGAGCATCCCCGGGAGCTGGTCCTCGACCCGGGCCCCGTGCTCGGTGAGGATGCTGGTGACGCTCTCCCGCGCCTGCTCGAGGGCCTGGGCGAGTCGCCTCGACCGGGCCATGGTGGACGGGCGGACACGGTCACCGGTCGCCCGGGTCGCGAGGATCTCGGTGATGGCGTGCTCGAACTCCGGTTCGAGCTGCTCCCATGCGTCGGACCAGGCGGCGATCAGCCGCGCCTCGAGGGCGTCCAGCGCCCGCCCCTGCCTCGCCTTCTCCTCGCTCGCCATGGCGGCGACGGTGGCGGGCACGGTCACGGGGTCTCACCTCGCTGGTGCGCGGCGATCAGGGCGTCCCCGAGGGCGGCGTCCGGTGGGATGAAGTTCCCGTGGTCGTCGGTCATGTCGTCGATCAGCTCGTCCACGTCCCGTACGCGAAGGGCCCGCAGGAGCAGACGCGCCGCGGTCGCCGGCGGGATGAGGCCCGTGTCATTGGCGGTCGCGATCGCCTCGATGGCCTCCTGCTGTGTCATCTCGTCCAGGGCGGGCCACTCGATGGCGAGGGTCCGCTCCGTGTCCCCGGCGAGGTCCACGATCTGGCGGCCACCGTCGCGTCGGACCGTGCCCCGCAGGGCCCCGGCCGGGGCGATGGCGGACTGGTCGATGACGTAGCCGAGGGAGGCGCGGAGGGCCTCCGTCCACAGTTCCCGCCGGTTCGTCAGCTCCAGCTTCATCGGCTCGTCCAGGGTCTCGGCGGTGGCCCTGGCTCCGGTCTGCCCGGGGTCGCCGGTGAGGGTGGTGAGGGGGATGCCCAGACCGGCGGCGACCATGACGATCAGGGGCCGCCCGGACTCCGCGTCGATGCTCGCCCCCGACTTCGGCACCGCGTCGATGTCGGCGCCGGTCATGGCGAGGGCTCCCCCGGCGTCCCGGGCCTGGAGGGCCTGGGCGGTGGCGGCCTGGGCGCGCAGTGTAGCCGCCTTGTCTTTCCCGCTGATGCGGAAGCTGATGCGGGCGAGTGCCCTCATGAGCTTCACCCAGTCCCGCAGGTATTCCTCGTGGGCGCGGACCCAGGGGACGGAGGCGTACACGTCACCGACTCCCCAGGTGGCGTCCGCGAGGCCGTTGTCGTGGACGTGCAGGACGGGCGCGTCCCACCGGACCTCGACCCCGTCGATGGTGCGCTGCCGGATGACCGGCCGGTAGGACAGCGCCGGGTAGTACGCCTTCCGGGACACCCGCGACGTCTGCCCGGCGGTGACGGTCCGCTCCGTCCAGACCCTGAGGTAGTACCACGGCTCGGAGGCATCCTCCGGGTTCGTGATGATGTCCTCGATCTCGTCGAAGGGCATGCGGCGGGCCTGGACCCGGCCGGTGCGGGGGTCGGTGAAGTGGGCGATGAAGAGGTTTCCGTCGGTGCCGAGGGCGGTCTCCATGTCGAGGTGCGCCTGGTGCCCGGTGTACGCCCTGCGGTTCCCGTCGTCGTCGAGGAATGCCTGGATGACGGCGTTCACGTCCTGCGTCCCGTCCTCGCCGGTCGCCTCCGCAGTGACCCCGACACCCTGCCCCCACACGTAGGATGCGCGCACGGCCAGCCCCCGCTTGATCAGCGGGGACGATAGGGCCATGGCCCGGCAGATGTCGGCGGAGGTGCGGAGGCCGTCGCGGGTGAACTCCCGGCGGGTGTCGTCCACCAGCCGCTTCCACCCTGCGTCCTCGCGGCGCAGCTCCAGGTCTGCGATGGACTCCTGGACGAGCTCCAGCTGACTCAGGATCTGGCCGCGCTCCCCGGGTGCGTAGCCGAGGCGTGCCTCGGTGGCGCGGGTGGCTGCCTCTCGGACGGTGCTCAGGATGCTCACGGGTCACCGTCCTTCCAGGTGGGTCAGAGGTAGGCGAAGTCGTCGTCGAGGAGGTCGTCCTGGTCTATGACCTGCTGCCGGTGCAGGGGGTGCAGGATCAGCTGGTTTACGGCCTGCGTCATCGCGTCGACGGCGTCGTCATGGGAGCTGGCTGGGAATGCCTTGGCCTCCTCGATCAGCTCCTCCACATTCGGCAGGAGGTGCGCCGCGGGGAGGACGATGTCGCGAGAGAACGCGAGTGGGCTCACGGCGTTGGCCCGGGCGATCTTCGACCCGTCCGGCTCCACGGGGATCAGCCCGTGGACCTGCCCGCGCAGCGCGGACATGACCGCGGGCCCGTTGGCCTTGTCCTCCACGAATTTCGCTGTTGCCTCGGGCCAACGGGCGGATAGGGCCCGGATGGCGTTCAAGGTCTCGTTGAAGTTCAGGCGGGCCCGCACCATGTCGAGCAGGTAGCAGCGGGCGCCGACCCGCAACCACACCTGCCCGACCACGTAGTCGCTGGTGTCGGTGGCCTTGAAGGCCAGGTCCCAGGACTGCACCAGCTCCGTGTCGTCCCGGCCGATACCGGGGACGCGCCGTGTCCCATCGGCCGCCTCCGTCCACATGGGGGCCGTGTACCTGGACCAGTCGGGCGGGAAGATCCCGCCCTCGTCGGGGGACGGGCGGCCCTGGTAGAGCGCCGCCCAGGTCTTCGGCCCGGATTCCAGCTTCCGCTGCTCCCAGTCCTCCAGCGTCCGCCCGCGGGCGGAGACCATGAATTCGCCGGGCTCACGGCCCAGCGGGTCAGTCTCCCCGAGCTCGGGCCGGTGATCAGCCTGCGCTGGGATCCGCAGGTACTCCCACCCGCCGGGGTTGGTCCGCATCAGCCGCCCGGCCAGATCGTCGTCGTGCCAGCGGGTCAGGATCAGGATGACGGGGGCGCCTGGGCCGAGGCGGGAGACGCCGGCACCAGTCCACACGTCCCACACCTTGTCCCGGATGGTCTGGGACTGGGCTTCTTCGAACCCCTTGATGGGGTCGTCGATGATCATCAGGTCGACGGGGCGGCCAGTGATAGCGCCTTGCAGTCCGGCGGTGAAGACCCCGCCTTCGTGACCTTCCAGCTGCCACTCGTGCGCCGACTTGTGATCCCTGCGCACCCGGAGGTCTAGGGTTTCCCCGTGCTGGAGGATGTCGTCCCGGATCTGTCGACCCCAGCGGAGTGCCATGGCGGACTGGAAGGAGAGGATGCCGACCCTCAGCTCGGGGTTCTGCTGCAAGGCCCAGGTGACGAACCAGCGGGATGCCCGCTGACTCTTCCCCTCCTGCGGTGGCATGGAGATGATGAGGCGGGATCGTGGGGTGTGGAAGGCGCGGACGAGGGCGTCGTCGATGAGGTCGAGGGCGGGGGTCTGCCGGGTGCGGGGGTCGAGCTCCCGGGCCATCTCCCCCGGTGTGGACCACCGGGGGACGTGGGGGGCGAACCGCTGGGCGAGGGTGTGGAGGAAGACGTCCAACGGTCTCCCCTCCCCTGCTAGTCCTCGAGCAACCGGCCGGCGATGCTCTGGGTGGCCCTAGAGATTCGATCGAGAGCCTTGTTTGCCACCTTCAAGCGCTGTTCCACATCCCTGTCGTTTCTCTCGAACAGCTGGTAGTTGATGGGTCTCGTGTCAAGGACGAATCTGTCGCGGTACCGGAATAGTGATCCGGACCGTCGATAACGGACCTTGGCCACCACCCTCTCAGGCGGCGTGTACTCATCAGCCTCCGGCTTGGCGAGGCGGTAGACGTTGGTTATCTCGTACCCGGGCGGCCAGGTTTCAAAGGCCCCACCGGACAGCTGCTCCCGGACGTAGCCCGCGAGATTGCCCGTTCCGGGTTCCCCGGGAGCGAAGTCATCGGGGAACGTGAAGTGGACGTTCTTCGCTTGGGTGCTGCCGTAGTTCTTGACCTTCACGAGCGCTTTGGTCCCGTACCGATCAGGCTCTACGTGCATGTACAGGTATGGGCGGGTAGCGGCGGCGGAATCCTTCGCCATCTTGCCGAGGGTGACGACTGCGACCACGGCAGCCGCGATGGCTGCCCATGCTGAAACCGGTCCGCTGTTCTCTGCTACGTACTCTCCGATACGGGATAGGATCTCCATCCTCCCAGTATGGCGGTTGTGCCGGCAGAAGGTGCCCACCTTCGCGTGCTGGAGATCCCCTGGTGATTACTGTGGTCACGGAGGTGGGCGGGTTGTGTGCCGCCCGGGCGCCGCGCCTTCCCCTACGGTGGCGCCCGGGCGGTGGTCTGTGGTGTGTGGTCAGGGGTGTCGAGGACGCAACGCAGTGTGGTCTCCTCGACACCCCCGGCCCCCATCCGGGCGGTAGCGATACGGCCCTCATGGGTGCCCGCCCCACCGGCTAGGTGGTGGTGCGGGTGGTCTGGGTCAGTCCTGGCAGTCGTGGCACGGGATGGGCGGGGTCGACCCGGTGAGGTAGCGCCAGGGGGTGCAGTACCCGTCGTCCTCGACGTCGTCCGGGTCGTACCCTGGTGGGTCCATGGTCATGCTGCCGCCTCCTCCGGGTGCAGGTGGGCCCCACCAGTGCGCGAAAGGATCGAAACTCGCACGGTGGGGCCCTCTCCCAACCACTCAGCTACCCCGGGACACACGAGAACCAAGGTATGAACCTATGGTGTGACAAGACACGGCCCAATGTCAAATCCCATCCCCGGTTTCACGGTCCTCATGCGGCACGCAGGCGTGCACGCTCCGCGAGGTCCAGCGCATCCGCCACCAGGTACCGGCCCTCCCCGTCCGCGACCAGCCGCCCGCGGGCCCCCCACTGCCGGATCGTCGCCGCCGGTGTCGGGCACCCCAGCACCGCCAGCGCCGCCTCCATGTCCACGGCCCGCAGGCGGGCGTCCGCCAGCTCGTCCAGGACAGCGTCCCGCCGCGCCTCCAGAAGCTCGGCGACCACCCAGACGGCCCCACACCACCGGCACCGCACGTGTGCAGCACCCTGGGTGGTGGTGAGGGTGTGTCCGCAGTGGCACGCCCCGAGCATGACCCGCTCCGGCTGCTGATCGACCTTCCCCACGGCCCGCCGGGTCGCGTCGGCGAGGTCGCGGGCGAAGACGGTGATCTCGGTGCGCCGCCGGATGGTCCGGAGGCCGCCGAGGATGCGGGCGACCACCACCCGCGGGGACGAGCCCGTCGGCCCGGGGGTGGGGAGCATGGCCTCGAGGTCCCGGAGGACCGCCTCGAGGGCCCGGCGGATGTCCACCGCCCCCATGTCCACGGGGAGGGCCCGCTCCCCCGACCGTCCCCCCGGCGACGGGGCCTTAGCTGTCGCCCGTCTGGCCTCGTCCTGCAGGTCGGCGAGGAGGGAGGGGGCGCGGGTGAGGTGGCGGACGAGGTCCTGCTCGCAGGCCCGGCACAGCCAGAGCCCGGCCTCGGGGACGGGGGCACCGCACGGGCAGGTGGTGGTCACGCGCTGATCTCCTTCGTCTGCTCCATGACTCGCTGCAGCCCGGTGTGCAGGTCCTGCTGCGCCTGGGCGTACTGGGCGGGGGTGAGGCCGAGTCCGCCGAGGACGGACATGATGAGCCCGGCCATGAGGTCGGCCTGCTCCTGCTGGATCTTCACCCGTTTCCCCTCGACGTCGAGGCGGGCCATGGTCTCGCAGACCCGGACGGCGCGGTCGAAGGCACGTTCCCAGAGCTGCACGACGGCGCGGGTCTGCTCCACTCCCTCGATGGATTCGTTGGTGAGCTGGTCCCGCAGGTCGTTGACCATGACCGACAGTGCGTCCTTCGTCGCCATGGCCTCGGCGCCGAGCTCGGAGAGCGCGGCGAGGGGGTCCGTGAGTCCCCGCGTGGCCTTGCGTGCGATGCCCTCGGTGTAGCGTTCGACGGCGGCCTGGGTGGCCCACTCGGCCATGCGTTGCCGCCCCTTGGCGCGGTTCTGCGGTGCGGAGCCCCCGTGTTTCCTGCACACGGTCTGGCCCTTCATCGCCCACTGTTTGCACTGCTCCCCGGAGTGCTTCGCCGTGGCCTTGCACCGCACCTTCCAGATCTTCGCTTCCTCCGCGGTCGGCGCGTTCAGTTTCGGCCGCCCCCGTTTCTTCGGCGCCTGCGGTGCCTGGTCCCTGGTCATGTGGTGTCCCCTCCTCTCAGTTCGTTCGTGATGGTCCCGTCGAGCCAGTCCTGGGGCCGCCAGACCCGGGCGTCCTGCCCGGCGATGGTGAGGCACTCCAGCCACTCCGCCTGCTCGGGTGACACCCGGCCCCCCTTCGCCCGTTTGAGTTCCCGCCAGAGCACCCCGTGGAGGGTGTGGACGAGGACGAGGTCGGGGAAGCCGGGCTGGGACCTCCTCGAGTCGTGGGTGTGGTAGATGCGCCAGCCGAGGCGGCGGGCCGCGGACATGACGACCTGCTGGAATTGCGCCTCGGTCCACTGGTGGGCCTGGTAGGCGCGGGCCTCGGCGGCGGTGGTGAAGGTGCGGGTACCTACGGTGCGGGCGGCCACTAGAACGGCGGTTCCTGGTCGGCGCCGGCGAACCCGCCGGGTGGGGTGGTGTCCCACCCGCGGCCATCCCCACCGGGTGCCTGGTACCCGCCGGAGGACTGCTGTCCCCCGGTGTACCCCTGGCCGCCCTGGGCGGGACCGAAGCCCCCGCCGCCCCGCTGGTTCCGGTTCACCTGGGCGGTGGCGAAGCGCAGGCTGGGGCCGATTTCGTCCACGTC
>OMJG01001476.1_pt1 | contig 13570 bp, 13 predicted proteins | sample 1646431 | NCBI WGS metagenome assembly OMJG01 (sample SAMN03771674, study PRJEB25209) | food metagenome | isolation source: Cotija cheese | place: Mexico:Jalisco,Michoacan | collected 2011-12-12
TCAGTATACTCAACATCTTCTACAAAATCAGTAACAAGAACTGCAACTTTCTTTTTCATTGTTAATAACCTCCCGTGGTTAGTAGACCTATCATCTACCATATCCACACCATAACATATTTACTTTGCTGTTGTTAAGTTGTAAGTTTTGAAAAAAATGGTTAGAGGTGGTCATAGTTTCATTATTTTACATTCTTTGTACCACCAGCATCACCGTTAACGCCCTCTTCTACACCAGGGTTATACCAATCAACGTGAGCATTCGTTTTTTGTTTCGTTAAATCAAAATAGTTAATAATGCGACCAGGTGCTTTGGCCCATGTATAGCTTTTCTTCAACTGTCCAATTGTTGATTATTCTAATGGTCAGATTGTAAGTTGGTCTATTGGGAAACATCCTAATCCGGAATTAGCTAATAGTATATTAAGTGTGGCATTAACAACTTTAAACCCCACTGAAAAGCCGATTATTCATTCAGATCGAGGTGCACATTATCGGTGGCCGGTATGGATTCGGTTAATGAAAAATCATCAGTTACCGCGGTCAATGTCCAAGAAAGGTTATACACCAGATAATGCGCAAACTGAGAGCTTCTTTGGTCATTTAAAAACAGAATTTTTTTATACCCAGAGTTGGCTTGGCAAAACCAATCAAGAGCTTATGCAATCCCTTGGTAACTACATTCACTGGTATAATATAAAATATCAAAAAATTTTTTTAAAAGGGAACGCCTCTCAGAATATCGACATCGCCTCAATCTGAGTTGATTTTAGGTCCCAAAAAATATCTGCATGCTCTTTATGACATTTTACGATGACCCCTTATAGGATTTACACAAATCTATCAATAAGTAAGTAACATTGTACATATTATTTATTTTCCTAACACAAGTTCAACGGCCCAACATATTAACCTAACTATATGTACACTTACCTAGCCAGTTTGACATATGCGAGTTAACCACCCATTAGCGTGAACGACCTCATAGATTTATTACTTTAATTATAAAATTAAAGAAGCAGGAACAGATATCGTGATATCTGTTCCTGCTTCTAATGTCAATATGGTTGACATAGAGCTGAAGAATTCAGCTGCCTAGTGTGTAAGCTATTCAATTAAATAATTCTGCTACCAATACCACTTAACGAACAACTTTTTAATAGGGACATTTTTCTACTGCTGTCTATCTAGATTTAGGCATACAAAAATTCCTTCATGTCTATCAGATGAATTATGATATTTCATCTGACAACCACAAAGAAATTATCGCAAACCAAAAGGAAATTATATTATAGAGCTCAATTATATTAAAAAAGTTTACATCATTAAGCAAACGCATACTCACAACTGTAAAATAGTTTTAACTTCTTGCCAAGTTTCCTCCACAACACTATCAAAATTAATTTCAGCGTTAATTAATCTAAATCTCCCAGGATCAGCAGCCACAAGATCTAAATATGCGTTACTTACACGTTTGTGAAAGGCAATTTCTGCTTGATCTAACCGATTTATTTCATTCGTCCTAGTACTATTTATTCTCTGAATCCCCACCTCAGGTTTAACATCAAAGTAAATAGTATAATCTGGAACAACACCCTCAGTGGCAAATTCATTTACAGACATTACTTTCTCAACACCTATTTCTCGGCCGCCACCTTGATAAGCAATTGAACTATCCAAATAGCGATCACTAATAACAATTTTCCCATCTGCTAAAGCTGGTAATATAGTTTGGACAAGATGTTGCCTTCGAGCAGCAGCAAACAATAACACTTCAGTTCGATCATCCAATTCTGGGTAATCTGAACTCAACAACATATCACGAATGCTCTCTGCAAGAGGATTATTATTACCACCCGGCTCACGCGTTACTAACAAACGATCACCGAGTACTGGCTTTAGTCTTTCCAAAATTACTTTCAATACTGATGTTTTACCAGCACCATCTGGTCCTTCAAATGATATTAATATGCCTCTTTCGCCCATTATAAAACTTCTCCTTTAACTAAAGGTTGTCCCTAAATTTACCAAAATGTCCAATGTGCCAAATAAGGAATTGAATCAATCAATCCATTTCCCCAAAGTGTCAAATGAGTATAAATAAACACGGGAACTAATATAAAAAAACAATTTATATATTTTTTTGCATCCAAGATAAATAAATCTTTTTTTTCAAAATAAATTGCCACAATTAATATCAAAAAAATCACTGATTCACGAGGAATACGAGAGTAATCTGGAGCCAAGAATATTAGCGGAATCGACAATAATTACATCAATGATGCTATTGAAAGTATACTTAATTTTTGTTGCGTGTTTTCATCCATAGAGCTCACTTTATATCTACTTGATATAGATGTCGCAATCCACGCTGCAACAGTACCCGTTACAATAATAAGTAACTTAACTAAAATCCTTGTACCTCTACTGTAACCATTAGTAATACGCCACGCCAGGTTTTCTCTATCCACAACACCCAAGATTGGAGTTATCAAATTTATAAATAGATGATTTCCAACTACTGAAATAAGAACACCAATAACACACGTTAAAATAGACACCACAATGACTAAACGTTTTAAAAAATGGCGTGGTACAAGAACAAACGGTAATATTAACAGGAAGAAATAACCAGATGTATGTATTTGTGAGCCAACAATATCTAAACTGATGAACAGAACCACCCCCATCGGCGTCCTATTTTTCAAAAAACTTAGTCCTAATAATACAAATGCAATCATCATAAGATTCCTAATTTGCGTAGTTAAATTAAAAAATAACATACTACCAAATAGGGAAGACACCAGTGCTATATTTGACGTAAATCGCATAATAGCCACTACTAAAATTAAAAAAGCAATGTAAGTAAAAATTTTCCGAAATTCGGGATAAGTAAGACCAAGACGGTAAGCTTCTATACCCAACTGCGTATAACCCCCTTCAAATACTGACGGTATACCTAATGGTGCCGAAAGATAACCCGTTTGATAGTTTGAATAGTCTATTGTGGTATTAGGATCAACATTAGCAGATAAAAAAGCTAATACGGCAAATCCGCATAATCCTATAAGCTTTGTCCGACTACCTTTCAACAACCCAACCATAAAATTTATAACAACACTGATTATATATAACATTATTTTCGTAAAATCCTCTTAAATAATTGTCTGCTTTCTGGCATAAACCACAAAAACAATAAAACAATTGACACCATCATAACAACATAAATACCTATAAAAAGTAAAAGTTGAACAAATATAGAATGGACAATCACTTCTTGTTTAAGGATGGTGCCTATAAAAACCACAATAATAGTAAATACAGTTATCTTTGTCAATGACCAAAAGTAATGACCCATCGGATTATTTAGAGCCAATCTTTGCACAATCCAACCTTCCCAAATAAAGTTAATTACAACATTGGCCACGATTGTACCAATTAGAACACCATTCACACCCATTTGATAATTAACAACCAAAAGTAATGATACTAATAAGTTAACGCTCGCCTCAATTAAAGATTTGTATCTCAATGGCCAAAATAAACTGTAAGCCGTAATATAAGATATTGAAATCTGCCGAATTTGATTAGTATAAAACATCATTATTAATAATATAGTTGTCACGTGATTGAAAACATAGTTTGGCCCTAGCCAAAGGCGTATTAATATATCAAAAAATAACGACATACCCAATACAAGTGCTACCGTAAGGATGCTACTACCCGCAAACAATTGAAAAAATGTTTCAATTTGTTTACTTTTTGAATTTTGAGCGCTCAAATGCCCCACGGAAGAAGTTAAACCAGCCTGTATAACATTCATCAATGAAACCACACCTGAAATAATAATCATATAGTTACTATATTGTCCAACAATAGTTAATCCGATAAAGGTAGATAAAATTATATTATCTGACCCTGATAATATAATCCCCCCAAACTTGGCAGACATCATCCCAAATATATTGTGTTTTAATGTCATCAGTATTTCTTTTGGAATTAATTGTGAATGTTTATGCTTAATAAAAGGGTAATGCCTTCTAACCAAAACTGTAATAATAAAGTTCAAACTGAAAGTATTGACTATCTGAATGACTAAATATAATAAGAAGTTATGCAGCCATAACAAAATAAAAATTTGAAATCCTTGAAATATCAGGGCGCAAACAAATTTCAGCCCAGCATTAATAAAATTTTTTTGATCAGCGGACAATAAAGTCTGACTGGTAACCATCCAATAAGATAGTGCAGAATTAAATACAAATAATATAAATCCTAATTGTGCAAATTCCGGTAAATTACCTTTGATAAAATACCCTAAGAAAAAACTTAGTCCTATACCAATTGTTAGAACAACTAAACCAATAATACGATAAATTTTTTTAAAAAAAGCTAATAGTGAATTAATTAACTCAAATTGTTGATTAGCTACAGGTGCGTACATTGCAGCAGCAATAGCTCCACCAATTCCCAACTCAGCAAATGATAAAACACTAAGTAAATTTGTATACAATCCATTCAATCCGTTATAAGTGTTTCCTAAAGTCTTTATAAAGATTGCCCGAGTTATAAAACTAAGTATTAACATCATTGGCTGGCTCAGCGCAGCTACCATAACATTAATCTTAACTGATTTGGTTCTCGAGGTAGAATTAATCCATTCCTTATTACGTCTAATCATTTTGCCACACTTTTTTTAAAACGTTGAAACTCCAAATCCTCATTAGGATCATATCTCATTGCCTCAAAAATTCCGTTGAATGCTGCTTTTATTTTTTTTAAAGGATGTTCATACGAAAAACTTAAAATAATCATTCTTAATATAAATTGAAATAAACTTCTTTTTTGTATAAATTCAGGATAACGTTTACGCATAATAAGAGAATTACGGTAGATATAATACTGACGAAACTCGGAATGTTCCGTAATATGATTTAACCCAAAAATCTTACTAAGTATTCTTGAATAATACGTATGAGTAGGTCTTTTCCCTACGTCATGCTTTAACTTCAGTGAATCAATTTGCCAAATGTTGTACCCAGCTAACTGCAACTTATAATCAAAATCAAAATCAACCTGGTCAATAAATAATTCATTATCAAATCCACCAACTTTTTCCCATGCAGCAATATTAACCAAATTACCTGAAGCTATAATTCGGGTAACCCTATGAACATCAGGTCCTTCAACATGTGGCAAATAACGCATGCCTAATATACCAGTTTTTTTGTTTTTAAACTGTGGCAAATTAATCATACAATTATAAGCGTTTTCAGGGATAACAGTATCCTGGTCTAACATTAAAGCCCAATCATTGCCATAATTTTGATAATATTTTATGCCAATATTTTGAGCATAAGCAATACCTCTATTATTATGAAGCTCTATAATTTCGACCCCATTCTTTACTGATATTGAACGAATCTGATTAATATTCTGAGAGCCATTATCCACAATCAAAACACTACTAAACTGATTCAATACTGCAGAAATGTTCTCAGTCAATAATTTTATTTCCGGATTATAAGTAACAATAATTCCACCAATTATTGGTTCAGTTGTTGTCATCATAACTTCTCCTTGATAATATAATGTCTATCTTTCAACAATTCATCATCAGTATAATAACGGAAACCTCCGTACAACTTATCCACATACTCATCTGAATATTCAGGTAAGACAACATTGACATCTTCAAAATGTCCATGACTACCTTCACCCCAAATATAAGTAGGTAACATTTCCTTATCACGATATGATCCCATGTAAGTACCACTATAATTACTAGTTTTCATATCATACTGAGACAATGTCTTTTCAATTTGTCTCTTTATTTTTGTTGGATTCAAGTTTAAAAAATGACTACAAATTTTTGCAATTACAGTTTGTAGTTTATGACTCAACGTCTGCCTACGAATTGGATTAATGGAGTTCGAATAGGCGACTGTTAAGAAGCCTCGTAAAATATATAGTTTACTAAAAAAAATTTTGCGGACTAATCTATTATTAGGTGTTCCATCTATAGGTGCAATATCAATAGATGGATGTGCTGATGTATTGTGTATATCCATAATATCAATCACATCATAACTTAAATTTTCTACTCGGGCAATTGTATACTTAAATTTTTCATCCATTGAAAAATGTTGAACTTGATAATTATTACCAAAATTCTTCAATTCAAAATTTTTATTTTCAACCATACTCAAAAATCGTTCAAAATCTTCACGTGGCATTGCCATATCTATATCATCATCATATGGAATGAATCCTTGATAATATTTGGCACCTAATACTGTTCCCCCTGTAACAAAATAAGTAAAATTATTTTCTCGGAAAAAGTTAATTAGGCTAGCCAATAATGTAGATTGACTTTTTTGAAGCGCCGGTAACTGACTTGTATTTGTTAATGCATTCTTAAGTGCTGTAATGTCCATAATTTATCCCTTCAAAAACAAGCTTTCGTATTCTCTACTAATCTTTGTCCAACTATATTCAGACAATATCCGTTTTCTAGACATTCTATCAAAGTTTTCAATTTGGTTATCACTTAATCTATCAGCTTTTTCAATCAACTTAGCCAAATTCATTTGTTTTAAAGACCAATAAAGTGCTGATTCTTGACCCACATATCGATTAAAGTTGACGTCATAAAGTAAGTTCAATTTCGTAGTACCAAGTGCCTCTAACAAACTAGGATTAGTACCTCCTACAGAATGACCATGAATATAACCATATGCCTTTGTTCTTAAAAAACACAATAATTCTGAATCATATACTGTACCTGCAAACATAATTCTAGAATCTTTATCGAAATGAGTTTTATTTTTTAAATAGTCAAAAAATTTACCACTAGCTTGAGTAATAATAACTAATTTTTTGTTAGTACGTGCAGCCATAAACTCTCTTAAAATTGTTTCATAATTATTCTCTGGTATAAATCGACCTACAACAAGATAATATTCATCTTCATTTAAATGATGTTCTTCTAGCCATGTCCGTCCTTTCTGATTTAACAATTTCCCACTCAATTCAGGCGTTTCAACACCATAAGCAATATATTTTGAAGAAAAATTAATATCAGAATATGTGTAACGTAGATATTCCTCAATACCTGGGTTATCAGAAATAATCAAATCCGCTGTTTTCACCATACTTGCTTCAGCAAACTTCAAATAAGCACGCACAGGTTTAGGCCACTTGGCTCTCTTCCATTCCAAGCCATCCGGATTTACAAAAACTGTAATATTCCATTTTTGAAATTGAGCTCCAAACATTTTTAATAATGGTCCAATAGTATTTCCTAATATATAGATAACTGCACCCTCTATATGGTTATTTTTAACAAAATTAATTGTCCAGCGAATAGCTTTGATATCATAAACAATTGGTGTAGCTGCTCCAAAATGCCCCACATCAATTTGAAAAACTGTGGCTCCTTTATATTCAAACGTGGGAGTTGGAATAACGGGATTATTATTACTTTTCAGACTTGCAATAAAATATTTAATGTTGGGGCTTTGTTTATTCTCTATCAACTTCTGCGCAAAAGTTTCAAAACCACCATATCTAGCAGGTATGCCTCGAGAGCCAACAATAAAAACATTCTTAGTCATTACTTATACCTTTCTTCTTCACTTCATATAAATACACCACAATAACGTTCCTTTAAATAAGATAATTTTATAGCTTACTTGTATTAAAACGATTTATTTCAAATGTATGATCCAAACCAAACCTAGGTAATCACACTTTCTATGCTTTTACTTGGTTTTATATTTTCCCATTAATATCACAAGCCAAAACTATATATTCAATAAATTTTTCAGAAGTAAATCCCTTGTCATTTGTTTTGTATAAACATCAATAAAATATCAACTCCACAACCTACCTGTTGACAGCATTGATACACTCCAAAAAATTTCAAATAATACTACTTAAGAACTGACACAGGTTTTGGATATTGTAAAATGTTTCCGACCAAAAATAAGTCACATATGAAAATCAAAACAACCCGCGAATGAACATACAATCTAACGAACAAAAGACTACTAAATAAGCATTCAGCAGTCTTCCAATCCGGTCCCTTGTTTTTTCAATGAAATATTAAATAAACTTCAATATAGCTAATATAAAACATTTTTTATATTAATAAACAACCCGCTATCTTTATTTACCCGCCATAAAAAATTTTGTTAATGCCTCATGCCAACTAATAATATCGAAACCTGTAGACTTAGCCTTATCTAAATTCATAACAGAGTGCTCAGGTCTATACGCCTTTTGTGGAAATTCCGCACTCGTAACTGGTTCAACTTCCACAGAAGTATTTTTCAAAATTTCCCTAGCAAATTCATACCATGTTGCCGTATCTTCATTCGATAAATGATAAATACCGTGTTCAGATTTAGTTTTAATAAGATGCAACATAAATTCTGCCAGTGTCCTGGTCCAGGTTGGACGTCCCAATTGATCATTAACAACCATTAATTGGGAATGGTTCTTGGCAAGACGTTGCATAGTGTAAACAAAATTATTACCGAATTCACCAAATACCCAACTAGTCCTAACAATATAGGCATCAGCACCACTCTCAATAACAGCTAACTCACCTGCCAGCTTTGCACGTCCATAAGCATTTCTAGGATTAACTGAATCATTCTCATGATATTCATGTAATTTTGTACCATCAAATACATAGTCAGTTGATATTGCTACCAATTTAGCACCAAATTTTTTTGCTGCATCAGCAACATTTTTTGTTCCTTCAACATTCACTTGCCAATTTTTTTCACGACCTTCATCCTCTGCTAGATCGACCTTAGTATAAGCTGCCGCATCCAACACAACATCTGGCCTTTCATCACCTAACACTTGAAATACTCGTTCGCGATTAGTAATATCCAACTGTTTTGAGTCGAATGCAACATACTTCTCTCCCAACTCTTCCAGAAGTTTAACAATTTCTTGACCTAATTGGCCTTTAGCACCTACAACTAAATACTTCATCATTTACCTCAACTAAGATCTTTATAAATACTTATTGATTATTTTGTGCATACTTGGCCTCAACAGCTGATTTTTCAGCTCGCCACCATGATTGATGGTCCTCATACCATTTAATGGTATCTTTCAACCCAGTTGCAAAATCAGTGTATTTTGGTTGCCAACCTAATTCTTCACGGATTTTTGTCGCATCGATAGCATAACGCAAATCATGTCCTGACCGATCTTGAACAAAGTCAAAGTCATCTTCATCTTTGCCCATATCGTTTAGAATTGCCCGTAATACCGTGATATTATCTTTTTCACCATCGGCCCCAACTAAGTAAGTTTCACCAATTTTACCTTTAGTTAGAATTGCCCACACAGCAGTTGCATGATCATAAGTATGAATCCAATCACGAACATTCTTACCTGACCCGTACAACTTTGGTTTAATGCCAGAAATGATATTAGTTACTTGACGAGGAATAAACTTTTCAATATGTTGATATGGTCCATAATTATTTGATGTATTTGAAATTGTTGCCTTCAAGCCAAATGAACGTACCCAAGCACGTACCAATAAATCTGAACTAGCCTTTGTTGAAGAATATGGGCTTGATGGTCGATATTGAGATTCAGGAGTGAACTTTTCTCCCTTACCTTCTCCATGACCGGGTAAGTCTTCACGCAAAGGTAAATCACCATAAACCTCATCTGTAGAAACATGATGGAACCGCTTATTGTATTTGCGAGCAGCTTCAATCAAGGTATAAGTTCCCATGATATTAGTTTGAATAAATGGTGACGGATCTTTTAGTGAATTATCATTATGACTTTCAGCAGCATAATGAATAATGGCATCGGTTCCTGAAACAAGTTTATCAACTAATGGTGCATCCGCAATATCACCAACTACTAATTTCACACGATCTTCAGGTAAACCAGCTAGGTTTTCCTTGTTTCCGGCATATGTTAACTTATCAAGTACAGTAACCTTAACCTCGGGGTGCTCTTCAACAATATAACGAACAAAATTTGCACCAATGAAACCGGCTCCACCAGTTACTAATATATTTTTATACTCAGTCATGAATGAACTCCTATTTTAATTGCTCTTTTTTCAGTGGTTCAACATCTCTCAATAAGGGATGGCTTTTATCAGCTTCACTCACTTCTGCATTTTCCACATCATCCCATGTAATTCCTAATGTTGGATCAGCATAGTTAACGAAGGCATATTTTGGCTTTAACTCTAAAGCCCAATAATCATTCACCAAGTAAGAATATGAAACCGTGTCACTTAGTACTTGAAAACCATTAGCGACACCCCGAGGTACATAAATCCCCTTGCTTGCATCAATAATCGTTTGGTAAACATGCCCAAATGATTCACCTTCGCGTAAGTCTACCCAAGCACCAAGAACTTTCCCATTATCAGCTACTGAAATATACTTATCCCAAGGTTCTGCATGCAAACCACGTAGCACGCCTTTCCGAGACAATGACACATTATTTTGTAATTTATCATCCTTGAAAAATTCTTTTGGGAAACCTAAAGGTAACATCTTTTCCTTTTGAAAATTTTCTTTAAACCAGCCCCGGTTATCACCATGAACCGGAATGTCAAATTCCATCATGCCTGGAATATTCGTAATTTTTCGGGCAACTAGTTCTTTTTCAAAAAAATTATCATCCATAGTTTTTACACTTCTCCCTCTTCCTCAACAATATGTAACAAATATTGACCGTAATCATTTTTCTTTAATGGTTGGGCCAAAGTTTCTAATTGCCTAACATCGATATAACCCATGCGATAGGCAATTTCTTCTAATGATGCCACTTTCAAATTTTGTTGTTTCTGAATAGTAGCAATAAATGAAGAGGCTTCCAATAATGAATCATGCGTCCCAGTATCCAGCCATGCATAACCTCGTCCCATCACTTGAACATCCAAATCACCGCGATCAAGATATGCCTGATTGATATCAGAAATTTCTATTTCACCCCGAGCTGATGGTTTCACATTGGCAGCGATATCCACAACATCATTGTCATAGAAATAAAGTCCGGTCACCGCGTAATTAGATTTGGGTTGGGTTGGCTTTTCAACAATTGATAACGCTTTACCATCTTCATCAAACTCAACAACTCCAAAACGTTCAGGATCCTTAACTTGATATCCAAAGACCGTTGCCCCCTTTTCTTTAGAAGCAGCTTCCTGTAATTGTTGGGATAACCCCGCACCGTAAAAAATATTATCACCTAATACCAATGCAACCGTATCATCACTAATAAAGTCAGCTCCAACAATAAATGCATCAGCTAATCCCCGTGGTTCTTCCTGAACAGCGTATTGAATATGCAAACCTAGTTCATGTCCATTACCAAATAAGCCCTTAAATTGTCCAACATACTCTGGTGTAGAAATTAATAAGATGTCTTTAATCCCTGCCAGCATTAATATGGACATGGGATAATAGATCATCGGCTTATCATAAATAGGTACCAATTGCTTGCTAGTTGCCTTTGTTATAGGATATAGTCTAGTTCCTGATCCACCTGCTAAGATAATGCCCTTCATAATTAATTCTCCTCAATACTGGCTGATTTTTAAAAATTTCTTCGATTAATATCTTTTGCCAAAGTTACATTTAAAAAAGTTTGTAATACAATTTTCGTATCGTTCAAAAACGACAAATTTTCAACATATATTTGGTCAAAATATGCCTTTTCGCTATCCAAAATATTATTACGTCCATTTACTTGAGCTAAACCTGTAATCCCAGGCTTAACCTTATCTGCACCATTCTTTTCTCGCATATAGATGACATCAATGTCACTGTCTGCTAAAGGACGTGGTCCAACAAAACTCATATCTCCCATAACAATATTAAACAATTGTGGTAGTTCATCTAACGAAAGTTTTCTTAACACCTTACCCAAAGGTGTAATAAAATTATCTATATCTTTGAATTCCTGATTTGACATCTCTGGAGTTTCTACATACATAGTTCTAAATTTATATATTGTAAATTTACGTGAACGAATACCATATCTTTCCTGTTTAAAAAGTATTGGACCCTTAGAAGTCATCTTAACCAACATTGCAATAATCAACATAGGTATCAAAAGTATAATAATTAAACAAATGCCCATAAATTCATCCAAGACTACTTTTATGCCCTTATACATCACTACTCCCTCTTACTGAACTATTTATCATTTCCATAGCCATAGCCATAGCCATAGCCATAGCCAATATCAGCCTTGTCATCCTTTATGCGTTCCACAACACCCAAAATTTTTGTTTCCCCTAAACGAAGTGTTTCAACAGTTCGCTTTACCGAAGCCTTCATAGTTTTGCCCATCATTGTAACTAGTACCACACCATCAATTACTGGCAACAATACTTGTGCGTCCGATACTGCCATAATTGGTGGTACATCTAGCACGACAATATCGTAATTATTGCGCATCCATTCAATTAATGATGACATTCGTTTTGAATTTAGCAATTCCGCAGGATTAGGTGGCGTTGGCCCAGCCGTTAACACCTCCAAATTCTCGACAAAAGTCTTCTGTACAACATCCTTAGGTTGCTCAGCTGATGCCAAAACTGTGCTCAAGCCGTGCCCATTAGAAAGTCTGAATGTTGATTGTGCCGTTGAACGTCGCATATCCGCATCTACATACAGAACGCTTTTCCCTGCTTGTGCCCAAGTAACGGCGGTATTAGTTGAAACTGTCGTTTTTCCGTCAGAAATCTCTGCCGACGTAAACATAATTACTTGTAAAGTCTCCAACGAAGCACCCGCAAACTCAATATTAATTCTTAACGTTCTGAACTGTTCCGAAATAACATTTTTAGGTTCAATAACTGTAACTAATTGTGCGCCTTTATCCTGTGTCCTGGTATCTTTGTTACCATCTTTTTTCCTAAATAATCCCATAACAACCTCTTTATTATCTAAATTCGACGATTACTGCGTAAGCGACTTGGTCCTTCACTTTTGGGAACAGTGTTAACAACTTTATCAATATTTGTAAGTTTTCCAATAAAATTAACTTGTCCTAAATTAGTTAATTTCAGTTCATCCGTTAAGTAACTAACATCTTTTACCGTACGATCAGTTAGTTCCTTAATAAGCCCCCAGACAAAACCAACAAAAATACCAATGACTAACCCAGCTAAAGTAATCAGTTTAACATTTGGTGATACTGGGTTCGTATTATTAACAGCCTTCGAAACGATTGAAACATTAGATACACTCATAATTGAAGAAACTTTTTGCTTAAAAACTTTTGCAATTTCATTGGCTGCATCACGCGCTAATTTACTGTTCTTCAAAGTAACGTTCACTGTAAAGATTTGCGAATTTTGCTGATTGGAAATTGAAATATTTTGAGATAAATCACTTGTATTAATTTCTGATTTATCATATTTAGCATCAACTACCTTATACTCAGCGGGCTGCGCCTGCTTATCAATAATCTGTGTGCCATCAGCTAATGTTTTATAGGTTGCAGGTTGAACTGAACCCCATGAGTTGGAGTAAATCTAACTCATGGGGTTTTCTTATGTT
>OMJG01001477.1_pt1 | contig 13560 bp, 20 predicted proteins | sample 1646431 | NCBI WGS metagenome assembly OMJG01 (sample SAMN03771674, study PRJEB25209) | food metagenome | isolation source: Cotija cheese | place: Mexico:Jalisco,Michoacan | collected 2011-12-12
TGCGCTGTTATTGGAAATCACTAGTCAAGTTGGTTTACATGACCGGTTAGTTCATGATGGAAAATGGTCAAGTAATCCTGACTTTAGTTTCTTTGCCAAACCTTTGACAGAGTTACAGGGAAAGGTACTGGGACTAGTAGGCTTTGGCAGGATAGCTCAAAAGGTTGCTGAGATCGGACATGCATTTGGAATGAATGTGATTTTTTACAATCATCGTCCTAAAAAAGTTAAACAAGATTGGCAAAAGCAGGTGAGTTTGGATACTCTGCTGAAAAACTCCGATGTTGTCAGCTTGCATGTCCCGCAAACACCGGACACTACAGAAATGATAAATGATTCTTCCTTAAAGAAGATGAAAGATTCGGCTATACTGCTAAATACTGCCAGGGGTGGGCTGATCAACGAGAAAGATGTCGCTGATGCACTGAATAATGGTCAGATTGCTGCTGCAGCAGTCGACGTTGCACAATGTGAACCGCTTAATGCGGATAGTCCATTGTTAGATGCAGATAATTGTTATATTACTCCCCATATTGCTTGGGCACCACAAGAAACAAGAGCCCGTCTGTTAGGTATCGCGGTCGATAATTTGACCGAATTTTTGGCAGGTCGCAAGAAAAATGTTGTTGAAAAGTAATAAATAAACTTAAATAGTCAGGGAACTTCTGCTTAAAACGGTTCCCTGATTATTTAATTTCAAAAAAGTTTGACTTTTTTTGACTATTTTGAAAGAAATCAGCTATATTTTCCCGTAAAGTTCCTTTCATATCAGTAATTATCAAACTAATTAATTTATTTGTCTAAAGTTTGACTAACTTTGACCAATGGTGTATTATGTACAATGTAAAGAAGGAAAGGGGATCTAAATAATATGAATAATGAATTAGCAAGCAACTTGAATCAATTGATGAACATCGGTGACGGTTTCTTTGAAAACTTTGGTGAACCATTCTTTACAATGGATTCAGCAGATAATATGAAGAGTGACATTACGGAAACTAAAGATGGTTATCAAGTAACTGTAGATATACCTGGTGTTGATAAGGAAAACATTGATCTTTCTTATGACCAGGATGTGTTAAGCATTAAGGTCAAGAGAAATTCAGCTCTTGATAAGAAAGATGAAAAACAAAATGTTATTGCAAGTGAACGTTCATATGGCGAATATGTTCGAAATTATCGTTTGCCAGATGTTGCTGGTGATAAGATTTCGGCTAAGTCCGATAAGGGAGTATTGACGATCAACTTGCCAAAAGCAGAAAAGAAAGAAACTGGGCATAAAATCGAAATTGGCTAAAAACAATTAGTTGACTGGAAGAACAAGTAGTATAAAAAAGAAGCTGGTGCGCTAGGCACTGGCTTTTTTTATTGGCTTGAAAATGGATAATTTTTTAGTTATACCTTTCTGCTGAGGTAAAATATCACAATTTACAGGAGTAAACATTAAATAGTAGTAATATTAGGACATTTTCATTGTGATATCTTAACCCTTTGGTAGAATTAAGAAGAGGAGGGGTCAATTTGCTGATCAGGCCGTTAGAAAGAAAAGATCTTAAGGATGTTCATGGTGTTCGTAATGAGCAAGATACTATGGCATATTGGTTTGAAGAACCGTATGAATCCTATGACGAGTTAGAAGAGTTATATAATGAACATATTCATGATACGCACGAACGCCGTTTTGTGATCGAAGAAGCAGGGGAGTTTGCAGGTGTTGTGGAATTGGTAGATATTGACTACATACCGCGGACGTGCGAGATCCAAGTTATTGTTCTGAGTAAATTCCGTGGTAGAAAGTTAGCGCAAAAAGCGATGGAAAGTGCATTGGAACATGCTTTTTATATTCTAAATATGCATAAGGTGTTTTTGTATGTTGATACTGTAAATAAATCGGCAATTCATGTCTATAAAAAATTGGGATTCCAATTAGAAGGAACTATGAAGGAACAATTTTATGCGCGAGGAAGTTATCGGGATTGTTACTTTATGGGTATATTAAAGCATGATTTCATGAGAGACAGACAGCATAAGTAATGAATAATGTGGTAAAGCAAAGGAGTTGAGCGAATGACACATGACTTAGACAGTGAAATTATGGGATATAAGTTATTGGTGGATTTTCCTGACTTTGCGCTTTATGCCGATGAACACGATAATTTGGTTCAAAGATACAGCATGGATCTGGTTGCAAAATATGATTTAGAAGACAAGAAGTATAAGTTTTCACCTGAAATGATGGCTTATCTTAAAAATTATATTGTTCAATACAAGGAAGCTGGAGCAGAAAAGAAGCAAATTATCAAGCGTTACATTGAGCAGCAATTTTTAAAGCAGTAAGTGGTTTTGATGTTAGTTTGTGTGGTAGGTGATAAAGCATCAGTTAATGCTGGTGCTTTATTTTTCTTTGTGAAAAATAGTTGGATATTTTGAAAAGCTTTAGGTAAAAGGACTATACTGAAGTAAGAGGAGGTAATATTTTGTCGAAAAATGATTTGATCGCACAGTTTCAAGACTATGATCTCTATGTAGGCCCTAAACGTAAGATCTTGAAGAAGTATCACGAAGATCAAAAAATGGCCGATCGTACCTACGTATTGTCATTGTTGGATTTTAGTAATCTAATGGGACAGATCAGACGTTATAACGCTGACCAGGAGAAGAATAATGTTGAAGACGAGCTCAGTAAATTGCAAGATAAGATAGAAAGTCGTTTTTTGCAAGAAACGAATCAAGTGTAAGACCTGTTAATAATTATGAGAATGAGAATTTTCGCCAGAGGTATTTTATTATAATTGAACTAAAAAAGCTAGCAGTTCCTATCTTTTTCAAGATTGAAACTGCCAGCTTTTTTGATAATGCGAGAAAAGGATGAGCGAAAATAATTAGTTAGCTTACTTATTGATCATTCCTCTATATGAACATTTTTATAGTTATACATAACGCCAGCAGAGTTGACGATCAGTCCCTTGACTTTTGGCCTGATCATTTCTGGTGAATTTTGTTGATACAAAGGTGAAACACCCATATCCTTGCTCAATATTTTGGAAGCTTTGACCATATCATTCCAGCGTTTATCGGGATCTGCTGCATCAGTAGTCTTAGCTGCTTTGATCAATTCGTCATACTGGGAATTGGACCATGAACCATCGTTATACTCATTGCTGGTGGTAAAGAGTTCCATAAATGAGATCGGGTCTGTGTAATCGGCAACCCAGTTAGCTGCAACCACATCAAAGTTTCCGGCACGTGAACGCGACAGGCGGGTCTTCAAAGGAACGTTTGAAACATCGACTCTGATTTTGTTAGAACCTAAGTGTTGTTCAAGCTGACTTTGGATATATGCAGTGACATCTTTACTTTGATCCGTATCAGCACCTAAAAGAGTGAAACGTAGTTTGGATTGCCCAATTTCCGCTAATCCTTCATTAAACAGGCGTTTTGCTTCACTTTCGCTGTAACGTAGATCATCGGTCTTAGCTTCTTTGGAAAAGTCGGTACCATTATTTTTAGCTAAACCGTTTGGAACGATCCCAGTTGGAATTTCTGTGCCTTCACCCATGATTTTACCGGCTAACTGTTTACGGTTGATTGCTAAAGAGAGAGCCTGACGGATCTTAGTATTTTTGAAGGCAGCCTGTTTCTGATTAAATTCAAGATAAGTCATTTGCCCACTCTTTTCAACAGTGAAACCAGGCTTTTTATTTAGTTGACGTGCCTGTTCGGTACTTAGCTGCGACATATCGCTCTTACCAGACTGGTAGAGGTTATAGGCAGTTGAAGGACTCTTATTGACTTTGAAATTAATACCGGACAATTTAACGTTTTTCTTATCCCAGTAATCATTATTTTTCTTGAACTTCCAGCTGAGATTAGAACCTGTCCAGTTTTTCATGACAAATGGACCATTGTAGACCATATATTTTGATTCTGTTCCGTAGTTTGACCCGTATTTTTTAACAGTTTTTTCGTTTTGTGGGAAGAAAACTGGGAAGCCCATTAATAATTTAAAGTATGGGACTTGTTTATCTAAAGTGACACTCAGTTTATACTTGCCATCAGCCTTGATCCCTAATGTTGTTGGGGATTTTTTGCCATTGATAATATCGTTAGAATTGGCCACGCCGTCAAATAAGTATGAATAAGAGGAGCCGGTTTTAGGATCGATTGTTCTTTTCCACGAGTAAACGAAATCTTTAGCCGTGACCTCATCGCCATTGCTCCATTTAGCTCCTTTACGGAGAGTAAATGTATAGTGTAGTTTATTCTTGCTGATTTTTGTCGAGCGGGCGATCCCGGGTTCTACTTTCGAGTTCTTTCCCAAGCGATACAGACCTTCCATTGAATTTCCTAACATATCGAAACTTTCAGAATCGGTTGCTTTGGAAGGGTCTATGGATGAAAGTTCGGTTGCTTCGCTCCAATTGAGAACTTGCTGGTCATTTTTACTGCCTGACTTCGAACTGCATGCTGCAAGTGAAAGACTGATCGCGATCAGAGTAGCTGCAATAGACACTGTTTTTTTAGCTGTCATAGCCATCTTCCTTTTCTTTAAAATAAAACCATTACTTAAATTATATTCTATGTTAGAAAAAATGACAAAAATTAAGATGCAAATTAAAATAATTAAATAAATATCATTTTCAATATCAGCTATTTCAAGAGCCTGATACTATTGAAAAATAGTGTTATTGTTATAATAAATAAAACGTAAAAAATGGATACTGTCCGTCTGATAACTGGACAGTATCCATTTTTATTATTAGCAACGATTGAGAATAAATGACTTTTATTAATTATTAGGTTCGAAAACTAAGTGCTGGTTAACGAATGCATCAAAGCCTAATTCGCTTAATTCACGACCGTAACCAGAGTTCTTGACCCCGCCGAAAGGTAATTCAGGAAGTGATGTCCACCCTGAATTAATGAATGACATACCTGTTTCGATTTTTTCAGCAACGGCTTGTGCATGCTCACGATTACTTGAGAAGATCGTGTTACCAAGTCCGTAACTAGAGTCATTTGCAAGATCAATTGCTTCTTGTTCGGAATCAACTTTGTAGACAACAGCAACTGGGCCAAACATTTCTTGATTGTAAACGGGATTGTCCTTACTGATATTAGTTAAAATTGTTGGTTGGAAGAAGAATCCTTCGCCGTTGATCGGTTCATTACCATAGACTAATGTAGCGCCGCCTGCAATTGCTGAATCCACTTGCTTTTGCAGTTTCTCTTGTGCGCTCTTGGAAGAAAGTGGAGCAACTACGGTTTCTGGATCCATTGGATCACCAATTTTGGCCTTAGAAAATGCATCTTTCAAGTTTTCCACAAAGTCGTCATATTTGTCTGCCATAACGATAAAACGTTTAGAAGAGGTGCAGACCTGACCTGCGTTGTACAGACGTGCACCAGGAGAAACCTTTTTGACTTCATCAAAATCAGCATCATCTAAAACGATAAATGCATCGTTACCGCCAAGTTCTAAAGTTGATTTCTTTAAAGCAGTTCCAGCTTCCTTAGCAACTGCAGCACCGCCGCGTTCTGAGCCTGTCAAGCAGACTCCGGCGACACGCGGATCGTGAATGGCTTTACTTACTTGATCATAGCTGATAAATAAGTTGGTTAAAGCACCCTTAGGAGCTCCAGCATCTAGTGTCAGGTCTGCAAATTTTTGTGCAGAGGTCGCACAGATCGAAGCATGTTTTAAGATCATTGGGTTACCAACGATAAAATTTGGCGCAAATACACGAACTACCTGGTAAAGAGGAAAGTTCCACGGTTCTACCGCAACGATCACACCAGTTGACTGTTTTGCATAGTAGGCGCGACCGGCAGGGCTTTCTACTGGAACTGATGCCATGAATTTTTCGCCATTTTTAGCATAGTACTCTACGATGCCAATACAAAGATCAACTTCACCTTGTGCTTCAGTTAAAAGTTTGCCCATGTCGTAAGTCATGGCTTTAGCTAAATCTTCTTTTCTGTCTTTCATTAGATCGGCGATTTTTTGTAAATCTTGTGCACGCTCAGCCACAGGTGAATTACGCCAAGTTTGATAGAGTTGATGACCGGTTTCTAAGGCTTGCTCTAAGTCAGCGTCAGTTGCGTTGTCATATTTCTTGAGAACTTCACCTGTAAATGGATAAGTTGTTTTATAAGCCATAAATTCTCACTCCTTATTTTTAACGACTACAAATAAACCGTTTTCTAACCTAATATAACATGATCATATTAAGATGCAAAAAATAACTCTCAATAATTACGTTCTGTTCTATAGATCACGTAAATTGTAGAGTTATTGTTGATGTGGAAAATGCTAATTCTATTTTTGTTAAAAGTGCTTTTTTATCTGGGTCATGCAGAAAAAAGTATTTAAAGGCAGCTTACTTAGTTGTTTTCAGCGTTTTTGTTAAAGTTATTTAAGACGATCATTAAGGATCCTTGGACATGCATCAATTGCTTATTGATGTTGCTGATCATATCATCTTGTTGGCGTGTCAGCCGAACTTTAGCGCCCTTTTGCAAGTGCATCAGGTGAGAGATGATCAAATCAATAAATTGATCTGTAAAAGTTAGATCATTGACTGCAGCTGAATAGTCACCTTGCTCTATCAAAAGAATATCGTATCCTAAATCCAGCATTGAATCTAAATCTGACGTGATCTTTTCTAAGGGAGCATTTAAAGACCGTTGTTCGAATTTTAAAGTACCGCTCAGTCTCTCTAATTTAGATTGGATCCGCTCCAATTCTGTTTGCATATTTTTAATGCTTTGAACAGCCTCTCTCATATTGATCACTTCTTTTCTTTATAATTTAAATATTAATCAAACAATTAAACTGGCAAGTGAAAATAAAGTAATTTAGAAAAATTTATACTGTGTTTGAATCCGCTTACTATATTTAAATATACCATATTTCGGCATATATAGCTATTTTCAAGTTTCAAAAATAAAAGTTGAATTTTTTACTTTATTAAAAGAAGAAATGCTCAAGGTGTAAAAATCATAGTTTTTTTGCTCGAGTTCTTAGCGTTGAAGATATAGCTGTTTTGGTATAACCTAGAAAACGAATTTGACGATAGGAGTTGGAAAAATTGTGTCATTGATCATTGAAGCTTTACAAAGCGTGGTCGTCTTACTGATCATTATGATAGTTGGTTTTCTATTAATGCGTTTGAATTTGGTGACAGACTATTTTTCGATGGATGTTTCCAAGGTCATCACTGTGATCAGTTTACCTGCAATTATATTTTATTCAGTTTTGACGAATATTTCTCAGAACGGTTTATTGACCTTATTTCAAAAAGTATTGGTCCCTATAGCGGCAACACTATTAAATTATCTGGTAAGTTGGTTACTTGCCCGTTTACCGCTTTTTGAAGAAGGAGATCGCGGGGTATTCATTAACGCTCGTGTTAACCCCAATACAACATTTATTGGCTTAGCCATTAATAATATTTTATTTGGTCAAGCAGGTTTAGCGAGTTTCTTAGTCTATTTTCTGACTAATAATGTTTCTATTTGGTCATTTGGACAATATTTTATCGAACCACGTAAACGAGATGTAGATCACAAGAGTAAAATAGAAAAGTTTAATTTGTTGGCACTGCTTAAATCACCGCCGTTATTAGCTTTTTTAGTTAGTTTTGTTGTGGTTGCAGTGGGCCCTTAGTATGCCATTATTTGTGATGAATACTACTCAGCTATTAGGGGCATTAGTTACTCCTTTGGCACTGTTATATAGTGGGATGATGCTTTATAGTGCAGGCTTATTAAGGAGCTTGCAACTCAACAAAGCTAAGATTTTGGGGATAATTGGCAGATTTATTCTGGGGCCCTTATTGATGTATGTCACAATTATAGCAACAAGGCATTTATTCCCTGGTTTAGTAACGTCAATGGACAGTCAGGTTTGGCTAGTTCAATCAGCTACCCCGACGATGGCGATTTTACCGGTTTTGGCTGCGCAAAAGGGCGCAAATGCTAAGCTGGGAAATGATTTAGTTGTGTTAACAACGGTCCTGTTTATTTTTGTTTTACCGATTATTTATTTGATTGCAAAAGCAGTTTTTTAAAACAAATAATTTATCTCAAGGTTAGTTAAGATCTTCGCGGGTTATTTAACAGCATTTTGTTTGACAATTTAGCAACATTATTGGACACTGACGCTAGATAAAAGTGATAGTTTTATTATCTAGGAGAAAAGCGGAAGCATTAGCAGTTTTTTTAAAAGTTAAGTTAGTGGAGTTATGTGTTGCGTATCTTACTTGATTGCGGATACCGATCGTTACCCCCGGCTTTTCTCCGCTGTTTATTTCAAAGGAGGAATTTTGAGTATGTCTAAACAGTTTATTGATGGTAAATTTGTCGAAAGTCACTCAAACGAGACCATTGAAGTTTTGAATCCGGCTAACAATAAGCTAATCGGTGAAGTTGCAAAGGGTAATGAACAAGATGTCAAGGATGCTGTTGCTGGTGCGGTTCAAGCACAAAAGTCTTGGGCAGCCATCAACCGGGTCAAGCGCGCAGATATTGTGTTGCAGTTAGCTGCTCAATTAGAGCAAAATAAGGAAGAAATTGCTAGGATCTATCAACAAGAACAGGGTAAAGCCATCTAACATGTCCCTATCTTCAGCAATATTGTGGACAATCGTGCCATACAGCAGAGCGCTTGGATCATCCGATTCGTACCAGTCACTTTCGCCCAAATAATCCGGTAAGGCTCGTAGCGGATTCTGTCGAAATTTGAACGCTCGCGTTGGGCTCATATGTATTTTTTTATTAGTCATCGAACATTTCCTCGTTAAAATCTTTCTTTTGGTCAAGAGCGTATTTTATTTGGTCATCAATAGTGCCATGTACAATCAGATAATCACGCGTAATTTTACTTTCTTGGCCAATTCGGTAATTGCGGTACTTTGACTGGTCAAAGTCAATGAAACTATCTGGTAAAGACCACCAAACGGCATGCTTAAAATCGTTAAGTGTAAGACCCGCACCGCTGGATATTTGAATCAGGACAAAATCACCTTTAGGATTGTATTCGTTGCCGTTGACATGTCCCACCTTGTAGTCCTTTAGAGTCTGGTCTAATAGGTCGCGCTCAGTATTAAAGTTATAAAAGATAATCGCCTTATCTTGTGCATATTCCTCAGCCAATTCTTTTAACCATTCGACTTTGGCTTTGTTGTTTTGGTTTTGGCGTTGGTAAATTCTCCGCTCTACATGATTATTAAAAATAATTTTGTCGTCTTTTGAGTAAGACATCCGGGTTTTTCGATAATTGCTGTCAGCGTTAAAGTCAACAACACTTTCGTATATAGGTGGCAACTCTTTAATATCATCTAGTGTTACTACATCACTAGTTATTGATTTAAACCAGCTTGATAAACGGTCCGTGTTTTTCCCAACTCTCCAGATTGGATATTTGCTCCAATATGGTGCTTCAACTACTTTATACAAGTTTTTAAATTGCGTATGTGTTCGAACGTGACCAAAGTACAAGGAATACATCTCGAGGTCGTCAAATTTGCCATTAGTTGGTGTGCCGGACAGAAATATGAAGCCTCTGGCAAACTTCAGTAACTTCAATAATTGGTTGGATCGCGCAGATTTGTTTTTGAATTTATGTGCTTCGTCTACAATGACAAATTTGTGTGTAACATCACCGTTAGTCAGTTTTTTTACACCATCCGTCGTGATTACTCGTAGATTGTTTTTAAGCCCAACCAATTCGGCATCCTGTTCCCAGCTTTTTGCTTTAACTACTTGCTTTGGTGCTATCACCAAGACATCGCTGGATGGAAACCATTTTTTAACATGAGATAAGCCCATAACAGTCTTGCCAGTTCCCATTTTCATAACGTAGTAATAAGTAGGCTGAGACTTGGCTAGTTGAACTTCTTGTGCGTGATAAAGTTTAAATTCTGTCAGTATGCCACACCTCCTCAAAACGCTCCCAGGAGTCGATTATTTGCCATCGGCCTCCATTCTGTTTTATTTGATAACCAACTGCTTTTTGCTCCGGACTGACCACACCCTTACCGTCTGGCCGCTTAAACTCTAATCCTAGAAACTGGCCACTTTTTGTAATAGTTATTACATCAGGCGTACCGATTGGTGTTCCAGGAGAACCCCCTTGGGTTTTGATAACAAATTTACCTTTTGTCCTCTCCATGCTATCCTTAAGATGTATTTTGAATAATTTGTTGCCACATCCTGTAATTGCGTTGCAGGTGTGGCTGTTTTTTTGCCCTAAATCAGCGAACCAAGTAAGATTAGTGCGCTCGCCCCCATAAATAGCAGTAACGTGGCTACTATTGAGAAGACCAGGTACAGCAGACCCTCTTTTCCTGTTCCTACTTGAAAAAAATCTTTTAAGACGTTCATTCACCTCTCTCCTCCCTCTCCACTAAGTAACCTGTCCAAGTCTTTTTTTCTAAAAAGCTGAATTCCATCTATAAACACTGGCTTGATCAAACCTTTCTTTCTCCATTTCCAGAACGTTGTTGGGCCAACGCCTACATACTCGTATGCCCCGGTGACATTGAATCCTTCTTGGGGCCGAGCGATAATCTTTAGCTTTTCTTCAACGATAATCTTTAGCTTTTTTTCGATGAACTGCTTTTCCTCTTCAGTTAAAGTCATCTAATCACCTCCTTTCGCTCTTTGTTACCATTTTGGTACCTTATGGGCAAAAAATTTTGTCCATTGGTAGTTTGAAGAAGTTAGATATCGCCCACATTTCGTCAGAGTTAAATGGTCTAGTTCCATTTTCTTTCTCGCGATATGTTTTATCCACAACACCAATGATTGCAGCCATCTGTTTTTGCGAAATATGATTTTCACTTCTTAAAACTAGTAATTTACTTTGCATTGTCTCACCTCCCAACGAAAATAATCATAGAACCGTTTCGGTAACATGTAAACAAAAAAATAACTTTTTTAACAAAATAGTTCCAAAAAGGTAATTTTTGTGTTATTCTATTTTTGTGGTTATTTAGTAGGAGAAAAAAAATGAACTTAAATATTTTTGTAGGTCAAAAAATTAAACACTTACGTGAATCTCATTCGATGACTCAGGACGAATTAGCTGACAAATTAGATACAACAAGGCAAACAATTAGTCGGTACGAAACTGGCGACAGAAAAACAAACCAAGATACATTATTTCAATTAGGAAAAATTTTCAACGTATCAATAAACTATTTTTTCCCAAAAGAAAACGATACGGAAAAACATGATCAAGAAGTTAGCCTTGATGATGTATTTGACAAAAACGCACTATTTACTTATCAGGGAAAAAAGATTTCAGACGAGGATTTGGACGTAATAAAACGCATCCTAGAAAGTAGACGAGATAAGTAATGAACAATGATGCATTTGATTATCTTTTAAATTATGCTTGGGACAAAAAAATCGGCTATGAGCTAACTCGTGAACTAACTCCCGATTCTCCTTCGACTGCATATCCAGAAGAAAAACTTGTAATAATAAACATGAACTGGCCAAACGAAAAAGAATTACCATTTCAATTGGCTCACGAAATCACTCATGTTACCAATGGCGATGATACACAGTCAAAGTTGTACTATCACACTACATACAAGGGTAAATACGGCGTTGAGTATAAAGCCAATATTGGTGGAATAGAGTTGTTAGTTCCATACCACTTTGCTGAAATAGAACCTGAATCTGCTGACATAGATCAGTTTATTGACGCATATGCTATACCACAATATTTGAGAGACTACGTCATCAAAGAAACCAGAAATTTTTATAAGATTGGGGAATGAAAATGAAAGTAGGACTTAGAACGCCGAGTTTAAAGAGATCCATTAAAGCACGAACAACAGGTAAATTGAAACGACAAGTAAAGAGTGCGGTAAATCCTTTGTACGGAAAAAAAGGAATGGGATTCATTAAGAATCCCGAAAAATCAGTCAAAAATGCAATTTATCACAGGACAACCTTTGGAGTTGGAGATTTAGTGAAGACAAGTACTGGTTCTCATAAAAAAAAGACTCAAACTAAATCAGCTGGCAGCACCGATTCTTCGAGCAAGAACATTGCAATATCTATTGGCGTTGGAATTTTGATAATCGCTGCGGTAATAGCATATTGGAAGGCTGCCCTGATCATAGCGGCTGTAATTGCATTAATCGCATTTTTTGCAAAGAAAAAATAAAAAAGCCACCGCGGCAACGGGTGACTTGGGTAACTCTAATAACAAATAAAGTATACCAGAATTCTGGTAATGGAGGAATATGTAATGAAAAGGACCATTTTACTAGTTGGGACAATGCTATCCGCTGCACTACTATTGTCTGCATGTAGTAATGATAGAGGATCGTCAAAGGACAGCGCTGAAAAAGTTTTAAAAGTAGAAAGTAAGAAATCTACTAAACAATCAACCAAGAAGTCCAGTAGCGAGCCCGTCAAGATTCCTACATCGCCTGATAAAGAGTGGTTCTACAATGACAATGTCTTTTATGCAGGAATGGAGACCATGACGCTTACCAAGTCTGAAATCCGTGATGGTATTGAAGATGGTGAGAAGGTATTAGTTATTTACAACACAATCAAGAATAATTCGGACGAAGAACAAGATCCATCCAATTTTTACATGGTTATCCACGCTAAACAAAAGACAGATACGTCAAATGTTAATTTAGACCCAGGAACATTAGCTTTGGATGGAAATGGCAATAATCCACTACAAGCTCAAGAAGATAACCTAAATAACAGCTTATTACCTGGCAAAACAGTTGAAACAGTTATGATGTTTAAGCTTGTTAATGACACACCGGTTACTATTGAATTTTCTAACGAAGATTTTACTACCATTGGGACTAAAACAATTAACGTTAACTAAGCTCCACCCAAAGTCTGGTGACTAGCTACGATTCAATTCCAATGGTGAATCTAAACTAATTGCTTTTGACTAGTCTAAAACAAAAAAACACCCCACCCGCTGGCACGAGTGAGGCATTGGTGATAATTAACACAAATATATTATATCAGAATAGGTTCTGATTCTGGAGGAATAACAATGGAACAGGTCACCACATGTGGTAAACATTATTTTTTAAGGTTTGATGATGATAACTTATATTATAAAAACAAAAACGATGAAGAAAAAACGATACCATTAAATCAAACACCATCTATAAGATTTTTAAATCCCTCAATTGTCAAGTTAAGTGCAACACTAATGGCCTATTCTTATAATTGGTCTAGAAAGTTAAACCAGTTGTGGCATAACATCCGCTGGACAACTATAGCTTAAACAGCGGCGGGGACGGTGATTCAGCGTGTCTTGAACCAACTGCAGATCCACTAATGAGAGGTTTTTAAAGGAATGCCCCTTTGGGAAGAACTCTCTTAATTGACCATTCACATTCTCATTAGTGCCCCGTTCCCAGGGAGAATATGGATGGGCAAAGTAGATTTCCGTTCCTTGAACCTGATTTAAACTAGCGAATTCCGAGCCGTTGTCAAACGTGATCGTCCGAAAGTTTTCTGCACCGTAATCATCAATCGTATCTTGGAGGGCTTGCCGGC
>OMJG01001478.1_pt1 | contig 13547 bp, 10 predicted proteins | sample 1646431 | NCBI WGS metagenome assembly OMJG01 (sample SAMN03771674, study PRJEB25209) | food metagenome | isolation source: Cotija cheese | place: Mexico:Jalisco,Michoacan | collected 2011-12-12
ATGACTTAGATACAGACGAACCGACACAAAACCAATAGACAACGTAGCCATATAAAAAGACGAGACAGAGTACACACCTGTTTCGTCTTTTTTGATGTGTTATTTGAGTATAGCACCGTCTATTACATAGGTTGGTGATATGGTAGACTATGTACGCATAGCGCTCACACAGCGTACTAATAATATAAGGATGATTAAATATGACAGCAGAAACACTTGCCTTTGATGAGGAATTGAGAAAGACTTATCCCATGATTGCCGGATGCGATGAAGTCGGTCGAGGATGTTTAGCGGGTCCGGTCGTAACCGCGACCGTTATTTTACCAGCAAACACCGATATTATCGGGGTAATGGACAGTAAAAAAATATCAAAAGACAAGCATGAAGCTTTGGCCAGACAAATCGTTAAACAAGCTATCGAAGTTCAATTTGGAATAAAAGAACCCAAAGAGATTGATGAACTCAACATTTTACAAGCCACAAAAGCGGCTATGCGATTATCGATTGAAAAACTGCATCATACACCCGATTTAATTTTAATCGATGGTGATAAGCGACAGTTACTAGGTACACCACATGAAGAGCAAACCGTGATCAAAGGGGATGCACATTCTTTAACCATCGGTGCCGCATCTGTATTGGCAAAATATGTACGTGATAAAATCATGAAGCAGGCCGATTCGACCTATCCCGGTTACGGATTCTCAACAAATGCCGGTTACGGAACCGCCCAACATATTGAATCACTCAAACGACTAGGGATTACACCTATTCACCGAAAAACATTCCAACCGATCAAGCGAAACATTGATCTTTGGCCAAAAAATAACGGACAGGAGGAATAGTATGACCATTGGTGTGGTTGTGTTACCACCATTCAAGCAACAATCAAAACAACTCATTATAAAAAGTATAAAAAATCAACGTATTTTATCCAACGTACCCGCTGACACATACGGTGGAAAAAAAGACCACCATACGCAGTTGGTTATCGGAGACGCCAATCAAGATAGCAACACACTTGTATTATCCAAAGATGACATTGACCACCCAATGGGTAACAAGGAATCAAAATACGTCGCTTATCTCATAGAGATTGCAAAGCGCGTCGATAAATTACTCATCGTATCCCCGGGACCTAAAGTGCCGCTTGTGATGGCGCTTATTGCATCAACGGTTCTATCTCCTGAGAATATACGGTTAATTGTCGGGGATAGATTAATGACATCTAGTGACGTGATTTATGAATTGTCTCGAACAAATAAACACGATCTGCAAGCACAATGGGATCGCATTAGACAAGCGCCAAAAAAACCAACAAGAAAAATCAAAGAAGAAGATTTGTTGAAAACACCAAACGGTGCCACGTTGCGCCCTTATCAACAGCAAATGGTCGACTTTGCATTAGAAAACAAACGCGTCGGATTATTTGTGGACATGGGTCTCGGAAAAACGCTTGCGACACTCGCTGCACTGGACAAACTCAGTAAAGAGGGCAAGATCGACACGACTAGACCCATATTGATTGTTGCACCGATTATGGTTGCACTTGATACGTGGTCAAGAGAAGCTGAAAAATGGGGGTATGATATGGATGTGAAAGTCAATATCCAGCTCACACCTAAAAAGCGAGAAGCGTTACTTGAATCGTTACTTGAGCCACAAGAAAAGTTAACGTTATTTACCACAAATCCAGCTCAACTCAAACCAATACTGGAATACTTCGGTAAAAAACGTGTATCATCACCATTTGATGTCGTTATCGTCGATGAGCTTTCGCAATTTAAATCTCCCGACGCGCAAAGACTTGATCATCTATTGCAGCTTAGTGAATTGTCTGAATACTTTTTCGGATTGACTGGAACACCTTCCCCGAACAACTTAATCGATATTTGGAGTCAAATGATCGTGATTGATCCGAAAAATAAGCGACTATTCGGTGATAACTTCTTTGTTTACAGAGGTAGCTTTTTCGAACCCACACAAACGGGTATGCGAAATGGACGTGAAGTCGTATTTGATTGGGGATTACGCCAAAATGCTGAACAAAGTATATACGATAAAATGAAGAAAACCGCCATTTCTATGCGGAGCGAAGGGCTAGTTGACCTACCCGACATCGTATTTGACAATCGTTACGTTAAATTGCCGCCAAAAGCTATGAAAACGTATTGTAAAATGGATAAAGTCTTACGTCAAGAACTGCGCGCACAAGAAGATTCTGATGAGCAAACCGCTGTCACATTGAATGTGGCTGGTAATAATATCGAAATCGCTAATAGTGCAGTGTTATCCAGTAAATTGATCCAACTATCGAGTGGTGCGCTATATGATAACATACTGGAGCATAGTGCAGATGAGACCAGTTATACTGTATTTCATGATGAAAAGTTGAAGGCATTAAAGGATATTGTTGAAAACAGTACAAGTCCTATACTTGTATTTTACTTCTTTAAGAGCGAATTAGAGCGACTACCTAAATTCATTGAATTTGAACACTTGAATACCAAAAGAAAAGATGTAAAAGAAACCATAGCCAAATGGAATAGAGGGGAAATCCCTGTACTGGTCGCACATCCTGCGTCCGTAGGGCACGGTCTAAATCTACAAGAAGGTGGGCATACAATGGTATGGCTCACCACTACATGGAGTAATGAACAGTACCGACAATCCGTCAAGCGGTTATACCGAAGTGGTCAGACACATCCTGTATCCGTAATTCACTTGTTGGCGGAAGGAACAGAGGATGAAAATGTTATCAAACGAATAGACATGAAAGAATCCGGACAAGAAGAGCTGATGAAAGCCTTAGATGTCGCACAAAGAGAATAGCGTATAGGCTATTCTCTTTTCTTTTGGTTTACTATGTATCACCCTTGAAAATGACGAAAACAGGCTGAATAAGGGGTATATACCCTATTGAAAGTTTAGATGCGTTACCGTATACTGATACTAGATGTTAAGGATTTGAGGGGTGAGTCATGCGAAAAGGATCGATAAGTGACCAATATCAATCACTTATACAATGTCTAAAGCCATTAGGAAAAGGGATTATTGTAATCTATATACTCTTATTTGTACAAGTTATTTTTTATGGTGATTACCCGCTGGGTGTGTATATTATTTTTGGGTGTATGGCGTTTGTTATCGCCGTTTACGGAATACGAAAAAATAATAGCGTAAGGCAGCCAACATCAATTAAAAATAGGTGGTTGGCTTTTGTATGTGGATGTCTCATCCTTACGTTTGGGATTTACCTTCGGTATTATTGGACCGGAGATAGCCCTATACTGCATGCCTATCGTACCACCCCAATACCCCGTCTGATTTACACATGCCTTATCGCACCAATAGGAGAAGAGGTCATTTACCGACAGCTATTATATAGTGATTGGTTTGGTGATCATCCGTTAGGGTTGTTTGTATCAGGCGCGTTGTTTATCGCAATCCATTTCCCATCGACTATTCATGCGTTCGTATTTTACACGATTGCAACGATCGGATTGTTTGTTGCATATGAAAAGAGCGGAAAAGATATCACTGTATCAATGGCGGTACATATCGCAAATAATGTATTTGCTTTTATTTGAAGATAGGAGTTGATGAACCGTGGATTAAGCCATAATGGATTTAAAAAATACACGACTTCATGCTTTATAAAAAAATGATAAAAGAAAAAGGAGATTACTACCATGGAAGCAAAAGAAACACAATTACTAAATGATGCACTAGAACTGATCCGTTTAACGTTACAAGAATCAAAAGCGAACGGGTTACAATTGGGTCAAACGGATATTGCCGTAGACACCGTCGGACAGGGTATTGTTCAACTGAATAAAACCGCAAGTGATATTTTAGAGCAGGAAAAAGAACACCATAATATCCTTGTAGAAATGAAAGAAAACCAAGAAGTTGTACACGAAACAAATGCAGCATTATTGGATACCGCTGATAGTATCACGCAGGTATTTAAAAACAACAGTGAGACATTGGCACATATCGAAGCCACGATCGAACACGGTAATACGCAAGATAAACAAGCACAAGAAACATTCTTCAATGAGTTATCTAATAAAAATGAATCCTATGGGGAAAATCTTTCTCAGTTGCTACATCAATTGACTGATACGAAACAAACTATTCAATCACTTGATACACACGATGAATTAAAACAGCTTCTATCGAATGTCGAGGATGTACAAGTAGCCATCAACACATTAGAAGAAGGTCGCATGGAGCAGCAAGCGCTATTATCAGAACAGTTTGTAAAAGCGGAAGAGGATATCCAAGCGTCTATTGCGACATTAAACGCCTTACAAGAACAAGCTGGTCAGTTAGTCGATACCTTTGAAACAGCTGTTGCACGTATCGGAAATATCGAATTAAAACTTGACGTATTATCAGATGACGAAAACACGGAAGACGTGGATTACACAATGGTTTCTGAACAAAATTATGCAGATACGGAAGGTACACAATCAAACACTGATGAAAACGGTGGTGAATAAAATGGAACAAGCAAACGAGTTAGTGGTTATAGAACGTGCCGTCAAACAGACGGCAAAAGCAGCATTACGCTATCAGAAACAAAACCGCCAATTAAATAAGAAAATTACAGCGGTTGGTGTGATTACAAACGATGTAGATAGTCGGTTGAAATCCATTGCAAATGTAGACGAGCGCGAATTTGAACAGCTGACGAGTGTGATCGACGGACAAATCAACTTATCTAAGCAAGCCAAGCAATTAGATGAACAATGGGGTACAATGTTATCTCATCAAGTATCAGAGCTGAAAACGATAAACGATATCAATACCAAGTTGAAACAACACCACGAGGGCAAAATGCTCGCATTAGATAAGTTGAGCGTACTTGCACAAAACAATCATACAGCATACGAAGCCGACCTCAAGTCTGTTGAAGACCAGTTTACTCAAATCGATAGACAATTAGCGGATATGAATACGGAAGAAGATCTTTTATCTATTAAAAAGCTTTTGTTGGGTATGCGAGAACAGCTTAAAAAAGAACAGACGATACGAAATGAGCAACAAATACAGCTCGATAAACGCATGGCTGATTTACGTACTGTGTCGGCGTTACTATTGACCTCGGCAAGTCATTACACATCAACGATACAAACCCTATCGGCAAAAGTCGATCAGATCGTGAGCCTCGTATCGGTACTAGACGATAAAGTCTCCCGAGTATCGATGGATATGGGCGGGGTTTCAGAAGCGGATATCGTACAAATGTTTTCTAACCTGAGTGAACAGACGCGTAAAGACGCTGGACCTGTTGAACAAACCGTTGATACGTTAATATCCGACACTTCCGTCACAGATACGGAACAGGAAACGGAGCAGGAAACGGAACAGGAAATGGTTAGTGCATCAACGGATGAAGAGACGGTAGAACAACCAACCGTGGCTGTTCACCCCGAAACATCAAATGATGAATCGGTAATCCAGCATGACAAACCATCAAACACAGAAGAAAAAGACGAAAAGCCATCGCCAAAATGGCAATTCTGGAAGAAATAGGAAAGGAGCGGACGTATGGTCGAAAAAGAAGCGAGTGCCATGACTTCAGCGCTGCTAACAGCAACAATGAAGAGCTTAAAGGTGCTGCAAAACATGCAAAAAAAGCAAGATGATCTATTGACGGTCGTATCCAATGTGTCAGAAGAGCAAAAAACACATTTGGCGATTCTAAAAGAAATCCGTACGAAACCTGAACCTGAGATATTGGCAGATATCAAAGATATCGTAACGCATATGACAGCATCATTAGATACAATTGACTTAGATGGGTTATTACAAGATATCAATAAACACACAAGTGATACGGTACAAGGTAGTGAGCAAACAGTACTGTTCAACATAAAACACGCACAAAAAGTTGTCTCAGACAATATAACAAATGCTGGGAACACCGTCGTTGAAAAGGTTGATCAGAAAACAAGCCAGTTATCAGATACGCTGAGCGATATGCGTGAGGATATGGATGATACACACAAAAAAGAATTGGCTGAGTTAAATGAAATCAAACAATCAAGTAATCTTGAAGCCTTGAGAAAATTAATCAATGGACTCCAAAATCAGCAAAAAAATATGAATAAACTTGCAGATTATATTCAGGTGTTATCCGAAAACGTCCAAAACGGACGAAAAGACACCGTATTACTTGCACAAACCATTCAGGAAAGCGCATCTCGTATAAAATCAATGGACTTCCGTATGGCCACATTGACAGGCGAAGAAAGTGACGATGCCAAAGATCTTGACCAATCATTGGCATTACTAGAAGATGTTTCTTCTAACAGTCATGATGATATGGACATGCCTGATTTAGATACGGTCAATGCAGCAAATATAAGTGAGATTAATGCGTTAGTCAATGATCTCGACGTAGAGTAGGGGTTGGGTTATGGAAAAAACATATCCGACAAACTTACTCATTAAATTGTTTTGTCTATATGATCCATCTATGAACCGACTTGATTCGTGGATGGATTGGACACAACAAAAACAAAACAAGCGACAAATCAAACAATCCATTAAAACCACCCCATTGATTCTTGATGTATTATCCTTGTCCCTTGATCAATTAGATAACCGTCGAAAAGACATTTTACTTGCTCGATACAAAGAGGGTAAGACATTGAAAGAGTGCGGAGAACGGTATAAGCTTTCAGCTGAGCGTATTCGCCAACTATCAGAAACAGCGGTCAGTCAACTACGAAAACAGGCAAGCGGACCATTCTTTTCACTTATTTGGCCAGATAGCGGTGCGTTATGTCCTGATGAGTGGTTGAAATGGGTAATGGCGCATTGTGAAAACGAAGTAGGGCAACCACTACCTTACGCGAACATACCAAAAAAATGTCAAAACATTCTTACGGAAATATTCAATGAACAAGCAAAAGAAACGTATGAAACTGTAGTAAACGAAGGAGCTAGGTAATTTGAACGATACAATAGATATGTTAAGTGACCGTGATAAAGTACGTCAACGGCCCGGAATGTATATTGGGGATAATGATGTATTAGGACTTGCAACCATTGTGCGTGAAATCATCGATAATGCCATTGATGAATTTCCGAATTATCCTGATCAGAGTAAACCCATTGATGTCATACTGCATTCAGATAATGCATTGACCGTACGCGACTATGGTCGGGGTATTTCACCTTATCAAAGTAAAAAATTCGATGGACAAATAGAAGAGCGTTTGGCCTATACAAACTTTGGTGCCGGCGGTAAATTTAAAGCAAATCGAACGGACAATGGAAACCAATTTGCAGGGGGCCTAAACGGTGTCGGAAGTGCCGCAACAAACTTTATGTCGGAATATTTCGACGTCACCATTTGGAAAGACGGTAAGATCTACCATGACCGATTTGAAGACGGGGGCCAACCGGTCGTTGCACTGAAAAATGGGAAATTACCACATAAAAAACAAAGTAAACCCTTTGAGACCGGCACGCAAGTAACATTCAAAACGGATAAGCGTGTCATGCGGGCCACCATCATCGATGCAACTAAATTGGAAACCTATTTCACACAAGTACAATATTTAAACCCCGGACTTACGTTGCGATTTAAAAATGAACGTGACGGAGACGAGGATTGGACGGTTTATCATTCAGAGAATGGGCTCATTGATTATATGGATACATTGACCATCGAAGATGATGAACGCGTTCCATTGCTCTTAAAACCCTTTATCATAGACGGTGACAGAGAAGAAGTCATCTTAGATGACACGATCCAAATGAAAGCCACTATTGCGGTCACATTCTCTAAGGATAATACGTATGCCGCAGAAGCCTTCACAAATGGTGTTTATAATGCCGATGGTGGAACACACTTACGCGGGTTTTATGCCGGTCTAATGGACCTTATTAAGCATTATTATACGGAATTTGAATCAGAACTGAACACGAAATATAAGAAACAGCTAGGCTTGATCACAAAAGTCAATAATGAAAAGAATGTATTAAAACTACTTAAGACACGAGACATTATGAAAACAACTTATGTGATTCTCGATTTCAAGCACAGTGATCCTGTATTGCATCCACAAACAAAAGATAAGCTGTTATCGAATGAAGCTCGAGCCGCCGTAAGAGATATATTCTACGAAAACGCTATGCGTTACTTAGATAAGAATATTACAGCCGTTCAAACGCTTATCGGCTATCTGATCAAGCAATTATATGACAAGGCCAAAGAAGACGATGCCAATGTGAAACTGGACAAAAAGGATGCGAAATTAGCCGTATCAACAAAATTAGCCGCTGCCAGAAACACAGGAAAAGGTAAAGGGGCGGAATTGATCATTGTTGAAGGGGATTCCGCAGCTGGAACATTGAAAGCCAATCGGGATTCGAAATTCCAAGCGGTTTTGCCGTTAAGGGGTAAAGTACTCAATGTACAGAAATCCACACTATCAAAGGCATTAGGGAATAATGAGATTGCAACCATGTTTGCTGCACTCGGTGCAGGATTTGGTAATCATTATAACAGCGAACAATTAGAGTACGATAAAGTCATTATTTGTTGTGATGCCGATAAAGATGGTGCCCACATTTCAGTACTTCTTCAAACCTTGTTTATGAAATATTTGACACCACTCGTTAAAGACGGGCACGTGTTCGTACTGAACACACCGTTATTCGTAAACGAAATGAAGGGTAAAAATGCAAAAGAAGTTTATACCTATACAGAAGCTGAACAAGAAGAGTTTCTAAAAGAGAACCGTAAGAATGTCAATGAAATCAACCGAAACAAAGGATTGGGTGAGTTGACGAAAGAACAAGTTATTGAAACGATTTTAGATCCAAAACACAGACGATTAAGTCGGTTAGTCATTTCAGATGATGATGAAGCCGATGAATTGATCGATATGTTGATGGGTAAAAACGTTCAAGGACGAAAACGATTATTTGTTGAAGGAGGTAGCGAATGACACCTCACATAGAAGATATTGATTTTAGTCGGACATTCAAATCCGATTACTATGATTATGGTATGAGTGTTATCGAAGAACGCGCGTTACCCGATGTTCGTGACGGTTTAAAACCGGTTCATCGGGCAATAATGACCGAAATGCTATTGACACACGTCACAAGTAAAAACAAACCGGTAAAAGTTGCAAGAATTAGCGGGGCGGTCATTGGAAAATGGCACCCTCACGGGGATACCTCCGTTGAGTCAGCCCTAGCAACAATGGCCGCACCGTGGAAAAACAGTATGCCTGCTATCCAAATTAAGGGTAATGGTGGTTCGGTTTACGGAGATGGTGCCGCAGCGGGTCGATATATCGAAGCAAAATTGACTCCCACAGGGGACGCTTATGGTAAGAATCTGAAAAAAGGGATCGTTGAATACGAATCCAACTTTGATGATACTGCAATGATGCCAAAGGTCCTTCCCGCAGCACTCCCTTACTTGTTGATCAATGGTTCAGAAGGTATCGCCGTAGGTGTTGCAAACACCATTCCTACACATAACCCTATCGAAGTGATTCATACATTTCTGTCTTATGTAGCTGATCCGAAACAAACAGTTGAGGAATTAATGGAAACATTACCCGGACCTGATTTCCCGACAAGCGGGGAGATCATCAATAAATCCGATTTACCAGACATTTATGAAACGGGATTAGGGCGCATTCGTGTAAGGGGTCGTATCAGATACGATAAAAAAACAAACGAACTGCATGTCTATGAAATTCCATTTACATCATCCGGTTCAATGGACAACCTCGTGGATAAAATTGCGAACGCGACGACGGAACGATCAGACGCAAAAGGTAAACGTATCCCGCCAAGTATAAAAGGGGTCAACGATGTCAAAGACCATTCAGGTAAAGACGGGTTAGACATTACGATCAAATTGAAACGCGGAGTTGATCCAGATGCCATCACAAAAGAGTTGTTTGCAAAAACGCCGTTAGAAACCACTCTTAAATTTGACTTTTCCGCATTAAATAATCGACGACTTAAGCGCTATGGCTTGAAAAGTTATTTCAAAGATTATTTAGCCTTTCAACACACGACGATCACCAATGAATTCACACTTGAAAAGCAAGCACTAGAAACGCGTTTAGAAATCATTCGTGGGTTACTGATTTTACAACAAGTGATCGATGAAGTGGTATCATCAGCCAAGCACTCAAACGGGCGAAAAGAGTTACGTGAGGTATTGGAATCTGGAAAAATCGTAAATGGCGTACCAAAAACATATCATAAGACCATTAAAGGGTTTGCATTTACACCCCTTCAGTCCGAACATATCGCAAACTTACCGATTTATAAAATCAACAAAATGGACTATGCCGCGTTAGTGGACGAAGGGAAGAAGATCCAGAAAAATCTTATTTATGCGGATGGTATGATACAAAGCAAGACAAAACGAAAAAACTTGATCGTCAAACGACATAAAGAAGAATTGAAACAGTTAGATACAGAAGAATTCAAACGAAAAACAGACATTATCGATGATGAGGTATCTGTTGTGTCAAAACTGGAAATACCAGAATCAGACCTATATGTCGGTTTTGATAAATACCAGTACGTCAGAATCGAAGAAAAATCCTTTGATGACAGTCGAAAAACCACAAACAAATCCCGTATCGGTTTTATTGCAAAAGACGGAGTATGCTGGAATCTTCATTTGGATAACGCTCAGCAAACCAAAAATAACGGAACATTGGTCACACAGCTGATCAAAGCAGATGAGCCGATTGTTGGATGGACAACAACAATTATGGACAACGAAGAAACGTATGGTCTATTCGTATTTGAGGATGGAAACATGAAGCTAACCTCTATGCAAAAGTACCAAACAAAAACAAAGGCTACAAAAGTTGCTTCTGGAAGAAGTAAAGTACCCATTATTCATTTTTCCGATGTACCAAAAGACGCGGTTGGGGTAACCATAAATGGTACAACATTCCGAATCGACGACTTTAGTGTGCAGGGACCTAGTGGTCATGGTAGACATATGATGGACGCTATGGAGCACGCGGATATTGAATGGATCACGGACGAGGCGCAATTACCAAAGACGTCTTCACCTCGTAAAGCCTCAGCATCTAAGTCGGCATCAAATGACAAAGATGGGGTTCTTTATTTCGATAAAACGGATACCGCAACGTTTAACTGGGATGAATCTGAACCAAGCGAACATGAGGGGTTGTTTGCAATCTCTTACAAAGAATTGCTTGAAACCGAGTTACTGTTTGTACATGACGATGGTCGCGCTAAACGCGTATCCGGAAAAGAGTTTGACGTTAAAACGAAACGTTCCGAGATCAAAGTCAATAAAACAGGGTGTGTGCCGATTTATATTGGACGTGTACCCGAAACAATGGTCGCGCATTACACAGACGGGAGTCAAAAACGGGTCGAAACCAACCTGATTTCCAAGCAAGGCAAAGCTGGTGGCGGTATTCGAGCCTTCACAAGTAAAAAGCATACATTAGACCGAGTAGAGGACGGGAAAGATTCCGACCTTACATGTGTATCGCTTGCTACACAGCCAAAATAATAAAAACGGAGTCAATAATAATGGACATCACCACACTATATAGTATGAAGACAATTTTCATCGTATTAATGTTTCTATCATTTATTGTCTATGGCGTATTGCTCGCTAACGATAAGAACCCCTCGTTTCGATTGTTCATGACAATCGTCGCTGTATCTAATATATGCTGGATAGTATTCACACATCTATATGTTACAGAACTAGAAGTACAGAGAACAAATCATTTAGAGGAACTGCATAGTCCAATTAGCATAGAGTCAATTAAGATTTTAAAAGACGATAATGTGTACATCGTAGAACTCGAAAACGGCCAAATGATTGATTATATATTCAATGGTACAACAAGTACCGACCCTATATTCAATGGTGAACGCCGAGCTGCTGCACAAAGCAACGAATAATCACGTACCCCTAAACCTATACCGTTTAGGGGTATTATACATAGTAACGTATAAAGGGTAACACCATCTACTACCCAAATAACCCGTATGGTAAAATAAAAAGGGCAATAACTAAAATGAAACAATTTATAAACATTACTTATGACATACATAGTATATAAAGGAGGAATTAGATGAAAACGATTCATGTTGGTGGGTTGAACGTGTTTCAACGAGTCAAAACATTGGCTGATGCCTTAGCAAAAGCAGACCATGACGACACCATTGAAATTCATAAAGACATTTTTGAGGCCGTCAGTATCAACAAGGATATCATTATTCACGGGAACAAGCACCGATATGTCGTCCCGCAAGGAAAAATAGGTATATCGAGCGATTACCCATTAGAGCTAGAGGACTTAACCTTTGTCGTCGGCGCCCGTTCGAATGCCTTAGTAACCAACAAAAATATTGAAATGACAAATGTAGATGTTGAATTACAGGGACCCATGCGCGAATTATACCCCTCCATGCACATACAAGGAACGGCAAAGGCTCGTTTTACGTCATGTAAATTGAACAAACTACTAACAGATCCCGGAACAACCGTTGACTATGACGATTGTACATTTGATTCCTATTACCGCGGGGATATTATGCTAGGTACGAGAGAAGAAATGAGTATGTTGCGAGGAAAACAGCACATGACAGGGTGTACCTTACGTTCTGTTGTACTGGCTGGAACAGCATATGTAAGCGACAGTATCGTATCAAAATATGTCGACATCGATGGGAACGTGACATTAGAAGATGCCATTTTTAATTTGATGTCAGAACCATTAAAGAAAAATTACTATAAGAAAGAACCAAAAAATGGCCCATTAAAACACAATACGAACAGTAAGTACGGTATTGCGGTAAGACAAGGGGCTGAATTGATAGTAGACGGCTATACGGTTGAACACGCAGATGATGAATATGTAGGTATCTATGCGAAAAATGCAAACCTTACAGTCAAAAACGTAAATGAAACAGTCAATAACGTAAGACATATGTTGACGGGTACAACCGTATCCTATCAAGATGTCACGGATGAAAACTATTGGGATTTATCAGGTGGAACAGCTGCGTATGTTCGCTCAGACGTCAATGGAAACCGTAACCACATCACAGCAAAAGAAAAATTAGACGCAATGATCGGACAACAAGCGGTGAAAGAACAAGTTGATTCTATTATGAATACGATCGAAATGAACCGTAAGAGCACACAGACCGACTTTGATTTTTCATATAATATGATTTTTGCAGGTAGTCCGGGTACGGGTAAATCGACCATTGCACGTATTGTCGCCGAAGCATTATTTGAAGTAGGCGCTATCCCACAAAACAAGTTTACACAAGCAACAAGCGATGAGTTTGTAAAGGGCTACGTCGGTCAAACAGGCGAAAACACGCGTAAGATTTTAGACAATGCTTTAGGCGGCGTACTGTTTATTGATGAGGCATACGAACTAGCAGTAAAAGACGGTCGAAACAACTTCAACAGTGAAGTCATTTCCGTGTTGATTCGATACATGGAAGAACATCGTGGAGACTTAGTGGTTATT
>OMJG01001479.1_pt1 | contig 13538 bp, 11 predicted proteins | sample 1646431 | NCBI WGS metagenome assembly OMJG01 (sample SAMN03771674, study PRJEB25209) | food metagenome | isolation source: Cotija cheese | place: Mexico:Jalisco,Michoacan | collected 2011-12-12
GGTTATGCTGACAAATTTGTCCAAAAATTCGGATTAAATTTGCAATCTACCGTTATTTTTCAAAGCCTAATTTATCCATAATTTGTTCGTAAACCTTATCAGTGTTAATGCCAGTCAACAATGGGACAGCGTTGATAACCTTATCCTTAATATTCTCAGGAACCACAACGGTACTGACGAAAACATCATAATCGTCAACATTGTTAACGTATTGTGCAATGTTACCCTTGTAAGTCTTAACCTTGTCCAAGTCACCCTTTGATTGCAAGTAATCTCTAATCTTGCCTTCAGCAACGGTCGATGTTGCAATTCCACTTCCACAAACAACCATAATCGTCTTCATATTTTTCACCTCTGCGCATATAAACGCAATTAATTATTAGTTTCTACAGCATCATTTTCGCGGTTTTTACCCTTTTTACCACGGAATTTATTATACCATACCATTAGTGCGAGGGTTACTAAACCGATTAGACCAATACCACCCCAAGTCATCACTTTGCCAAGACCAACAATCATCCAAGTCGTCCAAACACCACCATCACTCAAAACTGAGATTGATGAGTTCCCTTGAAGATTGAATTTGGCACCTTGAGCAGCGGCCGTTACTAATGGAGCTACCCAAGAAGCAATATAGAGACTGATGATGACATCAACAATTCCACCAACGATCGTCCGGAAAATATCACCACGGAAAACGGCAGCCATTACGGCAATCATGTATGGCAAGGTTGCTAAGTCACCAAATGGCAGAACGTGGTTACCAGGAACGATAACGGCAATGAACAACGTTAATGGTACCAGAATCAAAGCTGATGAAAGCACGGTTGAATTACCAGCAGCTAAGGCACTATCCATCCCAATGTAAAGGTCTCGACCAGGGAACCGTGACTTAACAAAGTTATTGGCACCCTCAGAAATTGGTGCTAATCCTTCCATTAATAGGGAAACCATCCGGGGCATTAGGACTAAGACCGCAGCGGTGCTAACACCAAGTTGAAGAGTCTTAGTAACGGAGTATTTGGCAAGGATTCCAATCACAATTCCGATGAGCAAGCCCATGACTGATGAATCTCCAAAGATTCCCATTCGTTTCTGAATGGTATCAGGCGTCATCTTAATCTTATTGATTCCAGGAATTCGATCCATAATCCAGTTGAGCGGTAATGCTAGAACGTAACCTGGGGCTGAAGCGCCCTGAGGAAATGAAACGCCTTCCAAACCATATTGCTTTTGGATGTGCGGGGCAGCCATGTCGGCCAATAGATAAATGACCATGACGTGAACAACCATTGTAAACAATCCTAAAGCAAAACTGTGAGAAACAGCGTAAACTAATGATCCCGTAAACGCAATGTGCCAGTAGTTCCAAACATCGACATCCAGCGTTTTGGTTAAACCTAATAATAGCAAAATGACATTTGCGATAACACCAACGGGAATTGCTAAACTACCAAGCACGGTCCCATAGGCAATTGCTGAAGCGGCGGGCCAACCAATATCAATTGTCCCTAAATGAAGGCCAAAGTTCTTAACCATCGATTGGGCGGCGGGCCCAAGGTTCTTTGTTAAAACCCCAATTACCAAGTTCAAACCGATAAACCCAATCCCGATGGTTAAGCCGGCTTTGAACGCTTTACTTGGTTTGATTCTTAAAATTAATGCGAAGAAAAACAGCAGAATAGGCAACATAACACTTGCGCCTAAATTAACAAACCACTGCAATCCATTAGATATTGCATCCATGTGTGAACCTCCTATGATTAGTGAGCAAAGCAAAGCGGTTAGAGACTGGAGCCTAAGTTTTCTCCGCCAGAAATCCTGGGTTTGGATTTTTGGTGGAGAAGGCTCAGGTGCAAGTCTCTGCTTGGTGGCGCACGTTTCTGCTAGACAAGCACTAGTCACGAAAAATTCTCGAATCTCAACTTTTCCTCGACAGTGCTTTCATACAGATTCCTGCTTTGCGGAGCTGTCCTACTTAATAATGCCAACATTCTCCATGATTTTAATAAATTCATCCTTATCATTAATGGTTTCTAATTTAGCCAAAGTTTCTTTATCTTGGAACAGACCCATCAATGTTTGTAGCATCTTCAATTGATCGTCAGACTTTTTCAGTGCTAACATAAAAATCAACTTCACTTGGACCTCAGAATTATCACCCATTTGTAAAGATTTAACGGGTGTCTTTAACCGCATGAACCCAATTTGGGGCGTGATTACTTTGTCAGCGTCCGTATGAGGGATTGCAACCCCAATTGTCTCGGTTTTTAAAGCAGTTGGAAAATTCGATTCACGTTTCAAAATGGCTGGCTTAAATTTCTCAGTAACACTACCAGCTTTATAAAGGCTATCAGCTAAAATCGAGAGGGCTTCTTGCTTATCAGAAGCCTCTTTATCAAATAAAATAACGTTTTGATCAAATAACATTAATTCTCACCTCCTTTAATAAAATAGTTCTTAACATCCGCATTGGTATGGTGACGATCTAAAAGGTACTCAAACGGCCTAGGATCCACCAATAAGTGCATAAATTCAGCCAGCGCATCGGTAGCGCCATTGGTTAACACAAAAATTGCAGCTCGGATCCCCGAGTGCCCTAACATTTCGGCTTGTTGCGGAAACCTAGTCACAACGACCGTGGTTTGATTAACGTGGGGCTCATTGATGTGGGGCATAATGATTCCTGGATAAATTTCTGTGCTTCCTAATCGTTCTCGTTTCTTAATATCATCAACTAGTCGGCCGACTGGCTTATCAATAACATGTTGTAGCGTTACGGCCTTTTCTAACTCCACCAGGGCATCCTCTTGGCGGCAACTGGTAATAATATAATTAAGACCCGTATAATGCACTTTCAACACTCTTTCTATCCGCTTGGGTGAACATCGCGCTAGATAATACCACCCGGGTTTGATTAATTGGATGAATATTAACCGTGGTAATAATTAAATCAACATCTTGATAATCTTCTTCATTGTCCTGATATGATTCAATCGACAGCGTTCCGACAATCCTAAGGTTGGGAAATGCCTGATGAACCTTGGCGTGTAATAGCTTAGAAGTCCCCACACCGCTGGCACACATGATCAAAGCCTTTTTAGCCGGTCGGCTCTCCTCGAAGTACTTCGCAAAATAAAGGGTAATAAACCCAGACTCGTCATCAGAAATGGCCGCTTTATTAGTCATAATTTGACTTGCCCGCTCAGAAATCCCCTTCACCGTTTCAAATAGCGAACCGTATTCCAACTTAATATCATTCAATAACCGGTTAGCGACGATGATATGATTTTCAAGTCGATTGAGCATCGGCTTGACGTGACCAATTAAATCTTGCTTTAACGATTGCACTCGCGGATCGGATTCCGTTAAGTTGAATCCTTGAATATATAAATTAACCAACCGCATCACTTCATCAGACACCATCCCATTAAAGGTGACGTCATGGTCATAACGCATTGAAATTAAATATTGGAGCAGATATCCTTTTTCAATCTCCGGTAAACTGGTATGAAGATAATCAGAGGTGTTCTTGATGACATCGGAAGCAACCGCGAAGAATTCCGGGTTATTTTCAATGGTTTTTGCCTCATTAGCAAACGCCTTTTTGGCCTTGTCATCTTCAATCACCTTACCAGTTCGAAATCGTTTAATCAGAATATATAAATGTGAAAAGATATTAACGTTATAAGGATAGGGAATGGTTAGATCAAGGGAGCGTTGAATCCATTCGATTTGAGCAGTTAAAAATTGGTTGTCGTAAACGTTGATGTCCGCAACCTCGCTTGCAAATCCCTGGGGACTGTCAACACTCATTAAGTTACTTTGAACTAACGCCATGTTAATTGACCGGCGAATTGCCTCCTCATCACCGACAACCGAAATCTTATTCCCTTTTCTAGACAGCCGAACCGCATAATTCTTCAAAAGTTTGCTTAGTATTGATAGGTCCTGTTGGATTAAGTCGTTACTGACGTAATAATGACCATAAAGCTTATCAACAGAAATTGAAAACGGGGCACTAAACAAAATGCTCAATAAAACCTTATTCCGTCGTTCAACCGGTGAGTAATCAACAATATCATTATGCGTTTTCTTATTAGTCGCTGCTAAATACTGATCGTAATTAATCCGATACCCCCTCCCACGTTCGGAGTGAATCACATCAATTCCAAGTGAATCGTTAATCAACCGTACTTTGCGATATACCGTCTTTTCTGACACGCCAAGTTTGGCCGCGATGTCAATTGCCGTCACGTAACCATTAGTCTTGGAAAGTGTCATAATCATTCTTTCGCAAGTGGCATCCATAAACTGCCTCCTTTTACTAAAGAATAAAGCATTTTCTTTCGATTGCATGTAAATCATTGTCCGTTGCAACGGACAATGGCTATTTTGACGCAACTTCTAATGTAGGTAATTTCAAGATAAGAACGAGATTATCTCCAAAATTCAACTGTTCATTATGCCATACTCTAATGGCCGTTTTACTTATTAATATTTACAGTTCATGCTTTTTTCCAAAATATACCAAATAATGGCATTCACACCGACTTTATTTTTTAAAATTTGACCACCTGAAAGCAATTTAACGTATCTTTTTTTTAGAGCATCTTTATCTTCTTTATTCTTTAAATGATATGTTTCAATTCCATTGTTTTGTTTGCATATTAATTCTGGCATTTGTTTAGAGCATATATTTTCAGCAATATATAATTCAAGAAACAAACCACGGCCATTAATATTTTTTTGTAAAGTTTTACCATTATTTTCTACCTGGTAATGTCTAGCAAATGGTCTGTCAGGATAATGATCAATGACAAAGTTGTTGGGGTAAGTTTTAATCTTTTTTATTTGTTTAATCCCTTCGTAATCATTATCAAAAAGAGCAATCACTTTTTCTTTGGTTCCAGCAGACATTAAAAACTTAGTTAAATTACTTAAGAATTGAACATATTTTTCAAGATAAGAAGCCCCGCCAGCAGGATTGAATTGATCAAATTGTTCAAATGAAATTAAATCGCTATAATCTTTAAAGTTTTTATTTAGGGTTTTCCTTAAAATTTCACTGTCTGACTTTCCCTCAGTTAATACTAAAGTTTGATAGTTTTCTATGGGATATTCTTCATACTCTATATACCATTGATTATTAGTGTTAACAACACTATTTATTCCTGGATAGTATCCAGCATCTATTTGATCTTCAATATTTAAACTCAATTTATCCCTTGGTGAACAAGCTAAACAGATTGTATATAAAAACAAAGAAAAATCCTCTGTAGACTCATAACCGACAGAATCATTAGGTGAATCATTAGTTTCCTTGAACTTGTTCATTAAAAATTTAATTTCCTGGTTTTCTTCACCTTTAACACAGGAATTAAAAATAACTTTTTTATAACTTGAATATTTAAAATGAACCCAATAATCGCAGTCTGAATCATCAACTTTGTCCAGCATTATCATTTCTTTAAATTCATTAAACTCATCTTTATTGACGGGGAACCATTGTGATTCAAATTTTAATTTTGCTTTATCTTCATTACAATTTAATAGCCTCAATCGATTAATAGCGGTTGAAATGTTTAGCCTAAAAGTTCCCCATTTTTTGACGAAAGAATAATTGTTAAAAAGAATTTTAACTTGTTTATATGGGGAGATATCTCTCCACCTGTAAACTTCTATGTTATTAACTTTTAAATATGCTCGATCACCCAATTTATTACCCTCAACTTTTTGTTTTAATAGCCAATTTCGTACATATAACTAATCTAATAAACGGATTGTTTAATGTTTGTATGGCTGTTGGTCAATGATGTCTGCTTATCTTTCTAAAGTGATTAAAATTAGTTAATGCGATAAAGACCCTATATTACGGTTCCCATACATTCCAGTCAGCGTGAAATTTTTTATATTTATCTGGGGTGTTAGTAATCAAGGCAATACTATAGCGTGCTCTTGTACAGGCAATATAATACTTTGTGGGTGACTTGAGTGGTTTTTCAAAAACAAATTTTTCAAGGGGGGTATTTGGTAAAATTACAATATCGTTTCTAGTGATTCCTTTTGAATCTCCAAAATTTATTTTTCTTGTACAATAGCTGGGAAGTTTATTGGCTTGTTTACTATCATAAGTCAAATAGGTAGGTCTATATTTTTCTTCGTATGCTTGCAAATTTTTCCAAGGTAATATAAATATTCCTTCATGTTCATTACGAGATACTTTATCAGAACCCTTTAATAATTCACCTTCTGGGTCAATGCTGTTTGCAAAGGTTGCTAACTTTTCCCCAAATCTCCTTGTAGTTTGGGTATAGCCAATTTCAAGTTTGTTCTCTTTCTCTAATAATTTAAAAAAAGCGTCAATATTTCTTCCCGAGATTTTTTCGTTTTTCCTGTGTTCTTCATGAGTTCGGTACGTAAATTGCTTTGGATCTCCAACCATGACTACATTTATTGGAGAGTCAATCAGGTGCATAATTATGTTCATGTCTGTTCCAGTCAAGTCTTGAACTTCATCAAAATAAATCGTGGAATATTGTTGCTTGAGTCGATTGATAATTCTATTACCAATCAGCTTGAATAATAGTTCAGCAAATACTACCGTTTCGTTATGTTTTAGCATTCCACCTTTAGACCAAAAATAACGAAAGGTTTCCTTTTTGTAATTATTTCGTACATAAGTTGTTGTAAAATCTATACTTTGAAAAAAATTAATTTTATTTGGTAAGTCCGGATCAGATGAAAAGTATTTTGATTGATATGGGCGAATAATATCTCTTAATAAAAATCCAAACCAGGTTTCTACTTCAGCTTTTTGAGTCGGAACTTCATTGTTAAGTTTCATAAGCTGGCTTTCTATGCTGGAACGTCCTTTGTTAGTATAAGTAATAAGCAAACTTCTTCCAGAAGAAGAAAGTGCATCAGAACAGATTGTGTAAGTTTTTCCTGCCCCCGCACATGCAAGGATTCCTCTATTCTTCATTGTTGACATTCCTTTATAGCTTGATTTATGTTATCAGGATATGAAATATCAGTATTTTTTTCAAGAACACGCATTGACCAAAGTGACTTGTGTCCAGTCATATAAGTCTCTAGCTTATCCGTTAAAACATCTTCTGATATCTGCTCCTTTCCATATACAACTTGAGCCAAATTTTTTATAGTACCATTTTCCATATTTGCGTGAACCATACTCGGCTCTAGGGTGTGCAAGTTAGGGTCCTTTTCAATACAAAATTTGAATAGGGGATTGTCTAAATATCCCTCATATTTATGATGGAGTTTTTCAATATCACCGTCATTGTCAGTAATTACAACGGTTCTTTTTTTAATTAGCTTGGCTACATCTAAATATCGTTTGAATGCTAATGAATCAACAACGATAATGTCGATACCATCCTCAATGGGCAATTTGTTATGTTTATTCAAATAGGCGGCATTAAATAAGAGTTCGTCTGTCGGTCCTTCTACAAGAACGGGACACGAAGAAAGTAATACTCGAAGAGTGTTATAACCAGGTAATCTCTTAAAATATTTAATATCAGCTTCATTGAGATCACTTAAAGCCCTCATAATTCCATCACCACATAGCACTAGATTGCCAAGTCCAAGTTTATTGGCAACAAAGCTACTGTGTGTAGAAATGAATTTTTGCTTTTCACTTCCTCTTTCGAGAATATTAATCAGCTTTGACATGTTGGGGTATGAAAGATTGTTTTCGGGCTCTTCAAATAGTAAGATTCCTGGCTTCTCAGTCGACTTACCAACAGCCAGTTCAAGTTCTATCATTTTTTGAAGGCCAAATCCAATATTATCAAACGGGAATTGATCAACACTAACTGTAATTTCTTGCAACCAATCATCCGGCAAACTTTCACGAACAGTAAGTGCAACGTTTTTCCCTGCCAAATGCAAATTTTCTTTGTTATCCTCATTGAATTTTTGGAGAACACTATGTTGTTTGAGATTCTGTCTGATGTTTTCGTAAACAGTCCTGATCTGTGATGATTCTTTTTCTGATAATAAGCTTCCAATAGTGGAATAAATATATTTACCAATATAATTTGCATAGCTCTTACGTGTTCCGTCAACAAAAAAAACTTTAAATGGGTTAGTTCGTTGAATAACGGGTTGACCACTAAAATATGTTCTTTTAACACAATAATATTCTATTGGGATATCTAAAACTTTAAAGTCATCGGTATTATTTTGTTTAACCTCTAATCGGCTTTTATATTCATCTGCAAACTGACTATCGAATGAACATTCAAATCTAATTCCAGGGCAATCTGTGTCTTGAGAATTTTCGGAACCTTTTAGTGGTGCATAATCGTCCTCATCCTTAAAATAGACTTCTATTATGATTTTTGGTAGTTTTGCTGGCTCTGCTTTCTTCAATTGATCAATATAATGTCTTCTCACTTTGTTCGCAAACATATCCGGCGTCAATAAATTATCAATATTTTGATTATCAAGTCTGCCAGTAAGTGCCAAATATATTGATTCCAGAAGTGTTGTCTTTCCAGATCCATTATTACCGACAAAAACATTATTTACATTTTGAACGGAAAAGTCTAATGATTCATAAATTTTGTAGTTTTTGATTATAATACGTTCTATTTTCAATTTATTTACTCCTAAGCTTTAATACATAAGTGAATTGTAAATTTTAATTTAATAAAATTGACAGAATTAACGGACAAAGTAAAATAAAATTATGTTTCTGTGTGTATCTCAAATAATATAGAAATTCTTTTTCATCGGTAGTTTAATGTTCGGCACCCATATTGACTTTCCATTGTTCTTCTCCCCAGAGACTTGGTACAGTGTCAACACAAACTCGTCTTGAAATTGATTAGTTTCTTTCCAGTCATTTGGTGACAGCAATGCACGATTGCCCAGTGTCACGGCACGATTACGCCTGACAAGAATATGGGCGCTTGCCATCGGATTCTCACTACGGGCACTATCAATCATTTTGATGTAACCGTCAAGATTAAACTCCTTTTCTGCTTTGAAATGCTTCAAAATATCCGATATAAATTTTAGGCTAACTTCAGTAGCTGGATCATCATTAGAAAATTGTTGAACCAAATCTGATATTTGCGTAGTCGTTTCGTTCTTCGGTACGCTTGGAAAGTGGTTTGATCCGCCAACCAGGATATTCAGCAAGGATTTATCTAACACATTAGATCGAGTTGGATTCAAACCATCTGGATAAGAAATTGTGATCTTCTTTCCTGCTTGAGCCTGACGGATAATTGAGTTATTAGTCTCATTAATTTCTGCAAAAAGTTTATACAACGCCCGGCTACTATACATTGTTATCAAGCCAGGATCGCGATCATAGCCAAACATACGATTATGTTGCCACATCGTATCAGCATTTGGGCTTTTGCTGGTTCTGGTGTAATAGAATGTATTCAATTGGCCAAAGGTTACACCTCGGCCCAGGTTAGTTCCCCCAATAACAAAGTTACATCCAGATTCATAGTCTTTGTCATCGTCAATCGATGTTCCGTTTAATAGGACAATCGTAAACTCACGTTTTTCAAGAATCTGTCTAACAAGTGTCAATACTTGATCGTGTGGTTGTTTCTCAGTATTTTGTGGTGTAATAGCGGCATACTCCCGATCAAATGCATCAGTGAACTTCTCGTCAGCATGGTGGTAAGTCCACCAGGCAATTGCATCTTCAATTTCTTTTTTCGACTTTTCATGAGCTGCTCGCCGAATGCCAGGGTGAATTAGACAGTTTGAGACTTTACCACCAGTTAGCAAGATTTGCGCTGATACGACCAAGTGGCGGAGCACAACATGTTTTGCGCTTTCTTGCGGTGTTTCATCATCAACAAAATGAATGAAGTTAGGTATATCGTTAGTCTCTGTTCCTGGAAAGAAAAAGTCACCACCGAGATAGCCATTACCAGGTTTAAAGTATTCAGTAAACATTGGCCGCCAATTGGAGTTAAGACTTTGAAGTAGCAGGGCTTGGGGAGTACCAGTTACCTGAAGATAAATTGATGCTTGTGCTGTATCACGTATCTTTCGTAGTCGATCATTGATCGCGGAAACCTTTTTTTGATTAACCTTTGTATTTTCTGAAGCAGCATCAGCTTCATCATCAACGATGAATAATGCATTTCCCTTCAGTTTTTTAGAATTACGGAATCGATCAACCCACGCCTGTAAAACACGTGTATTCTTTTTTACAATAATTAGCACAGGCTGATTTTTTGCGCTTCTGAACTTTTCTTCATCATTCTCGCTACAGATCGCAAATTCAGGCAGATCATGTTGTGCGCGTTCAAGCGTTTGTTTTTGTAGGAGTCTGCTGTCCGTTGTCATCAGTAGGAAGTAGCGAAATTCCAAGTCAGCGGCTTCACAGATAATGCCAAATGTTTGTCCCGTCTTTCCACTTTGAATATTGCCAAAAAGCAATCCCATTTTATGTGTTGTATAGGTGAAATGGCTGATGTATTTTTTGCCTATACGCCGAGACGTTTTTTCTATGCTATTTGCAAGCTCATCTTTACCTGCATCACGAAATTGTTGTAGGTAATTATTAAGATATCCCATTAGCTTTTCTCACCTTCAAAGTGAACTGTCCAGACGTCTAGCAATTGTCGTGTCCAATGCTTCTTGTCTAAAGCACCTTTCTTATTTCGTGGTGTTGGGGCTAATCGATTGAATACCACCCCATATTCTTGTGTAGATGTCTTAGTAAGAACCATCACGCGCATTTGAGCAGCATTTAACATTTCTTGCGTTACAACGCCGAGACGTTCCGTATCGGTAGTTGTATTATCGACTGGTTTGACGTATCCAGCTGTAGCCAGTCGTCCCTTGATCCAGCGCCCAAAAACTCGATCATTACCAGTTTTACCATAAGCTGTCAGTTGTTTATTGTTATCAGCAGTGGTATGCGCTTCAAATTTATAACCATCGTCCGTAACAACCCAAAAAGGCTTATTTTTAGGGTAGTTTGGCTGAGTAGAGATCGTCTTATTTACGGTAATTTGAACCTCGTACCAATTTCTGGGCTCAACACCACCACTCAATTTATTATATCGACCGCTACCATAGGCCACATTGATATTTGATCGCGCGTAATCATGCCGGGCGGTAGAAAAACGATTAGTAGCTAATGGGGCTTTAATTGGAATCCTAATCTCAATATCAGTCTGCAGTGAACGATACATATCCTGTTCACTTTCGGTCGTTTCCAAAACCTCTTCGATCCCGCCAAGCACTTCGATCCGCTCGTGGATTACCTTGAAATTGTTTAAATTGGTGGCAGAAACGGTGCAACTGGTTTTCAAATTCTCAATATGAGTAGACAATTCATGCAGTTGGTTAGAATTGGTGATTGTGGTTGCCAGTTCATATTGGCGAGCAACAGATCCCAACGGTGCTAGCACGCTTAAATTAGCTGATCCTAATACCGCCGACTTTAATTCATCATTGCCTTGTTGGTTTGGTTGCCAAAAGAGATAAACCTTGCCATGATAGCTCATATTGTTCACAAAGCGGATTTCACCTTTTCCTGTATCTTGCCATTTTTTATGTAGTAAACGTACTCGATTGTAGATACTTTCCGGAATACCACTTTCCAGATACATACCAACAACCAGACAGATCTGCTTAATATTCCCCCTTGAAACCAATGAGTCTAGTTTATCCAATCCATCTACCGAAACATAGCCTACTGCAATGTCAATTCTCGAAGCTGTACTTGCCTCTTTTACTAACTGATCAGAAATAAGTGGTAAACTCTCCCCAAATGGCATCGGTGGTACTTTAGAGTATAAAATTGTCATTTTTAGTCCTCCTATTATTCTCCATTTTCCCACAAGAAAGCATATTAATCACGCCTATTAAAGCTTGCAATATGTAATAAAAAGTCGTATAATTTTTAGCATAGGCATATGCCAAAACGCTTGTTCGATATGCTGAACTCATGGAGGTGTTCACTATGATATTTAGAACTGCTGAATTATTCGCTGGACCTGGTGGTGGCGCATATGCTGCTAAAACTTCGCACTTTATCGATACTAAGGGCAGAAAATGGGGGTATCAACATGCCTGGGCAAATGAATTTGATAAAGATACTGTTGATACCTATAAACTGAACATCCTTAATAACCCTAAGGCGACTACCGTTTACTGCGAAGATGTAAGGAAACTCGATCTTACTAATCACCAATTACTGACTGATATGGATGCGTTGATTTTCGGATTCCCTTGCAATGATTTTTCCGTTGTCGGCAAGCAAAAGGGGTTAGATGGAACATACGGTCCACTATATACTTACGGAGTTAAAACATTAAAGGAGTTTCAACCAGAGGTTTTTATCGCCGAAAACGTCGGTGGCCTAACCTCTGCCAACGACGGTGATGCTTTCATTCAAATTCTCAAATCATTAGCCGATGTTGGTTACACACTAACGCCAAACTTCTATAAGTTTGAGGAATACGGTGTTCCACAGGCTCGGCATCGTATATTAATTGTTGGTATTCGCAATGATCTGGCTAGTCAAGGCATTAAATTTCACGTACCTGCCCCGACCACACCCAATCCAGATGACTATGTTACCGCTGGCGAGGCTCTAACTAATCCACCGATTCCAGCAGACGCGTTTAATAACGAATTAACACGTCACAAGGCTTCGACTATTGAGTTGTTGTCCTATATCCCAGAAGGTGGTAATGCTTGGTCGCACCAAATTCCTGAAAGTCTGCGTCTAAACGTCAAGGGTGCTCGGCTTTCAAATATCTATAAGCGCCTAGACCGTAATAAGCCGTCATATACTGTTACCGGATCTGGAGGCGGTGGTACCCATATGTATCACTGGAAGGAAAACCGAGCATTAACCAACCGTGAACGTGCACGACTGCAAACCTTTCCTGATAATTATCACTTCATTGGTGGTAAAGAATCTGTGCGGAAACAAATTGGTATGGCGATTCCACCTGCTGGTATGCGCCATATCCTAATGGCAGTGCTTAAAACTTTTGCAGGGGAGCCATACAACTACATTTCACCAACACCACGTTTACAACCTAATGTTCTGTTCAAAACATCTGGGTCGGAAGTGGCAACACTTGTTAAACTTTAGGTTAGCATACAAAAGTGAGCACTAAAGACACAGTTCTAAGCTTATTCTCTTAAGTTATGTCTTTTGAACTTGGAGTGAGAATGTAGTCAAGTGCTAGGCGTGGAGATTTTTTTGTGGGCTTCAAAAAAATACTACCCGTTCTTGACGGAATGAAACGACACACTGAGACGGCTGAAAGCCTAAGTTAGTTACACCAACTTTGCTTTCCTGCCACACGGCGAGTGGGCGAGTGAGTTTGAGAGGGGGGAAACCCCGCTCATGACTGCGGTCAAGCTGGTTTCAGCTTGTGGGTGTGGGCAACGTCCACGGTTTTTAATTATTAGGACAATTGCTCCTTTTTACGATATAATACAATTAGTAGAAAAGTTAAGACGGTAGCTATTTCCTGTAAAAGGGGGCGGTGCTTATGGTGTAAAAG
>OMJG01001481.1_pt1 | contig 13514 bp, 11 predicted proteins | sample 1646431 | NCBI WGS metagenome assembly OMJG01 (sample SAMN03771674, study PRJEB25209) | food metagenome | isolation source: Cotija cheese | place: Mexico:Jalisco,Michoacan | collected 2011-12-12
CGACCGAGGTGATCATGTAGGCCGCGAAGTAGATGACCTTCTCGAGGTCCTTCGGAGCCAGATCCAGCAGGTAGCCCAGGCGTGAGGGCACGCCCTTGAAGTACCAGATGTGGGTCACGGGAGCGGCGAGCTCGAGGTGGCCCATCCGCTCACGACGCACCTTGGCACGGGTCACCTCGACGCCGCAGCGTTCGCAGATGATGCCCTTGAAGCGGACTCGCTTGTACTTTCCGCAGGCGCACTCCCAGTCGCGGGTGGGTCCGAAGATCTTCTCGCAGAAGAGTCCGTCCTTCTCCGGCTTCAGGGTGCGGTAGTTGATGGTCTCAGGCTTTTTCACCTCACCGTGTGACCAGCCGCGGATGTTCTCCGTGGTGGCAAGACCGATGCGCAGTTCATCAAAGAAATTGACGTCAGGCACGTAAATCCTCTTTCCTGGCGATGAACGAATCGTTCATCAAAAAGTTGTGTCGGTTGAAGTGGAAGTCCTCAGACTTCTTCTACGGTCTGTGCTTCGCGGCGGGAGAGGTCGATGCCGAGCTCTTCGGCGGCGCGGTAGACCTCGTCCTCCGACTCGCCCATCTCGACATGGCCTCCGTCGGAAGACAGGACTTCGACGTTGAGGCACAGGGACTGCATCTCCTTGATGAGGACCTTGAACGACTCCGGGATTCCCGGATCGGGCAGGTTCTCACCCTTGACGATGGCTTCGTAGACCTTCACACGGCCCGGGATGTCATCGGACTTGATCGTCAGAAGCTCCTGCAGGGTGTAGGCGGCGCCGTAGGCCTCGAGGGCCCAGACTTCCATCTCACCGAAGCGCTGACCACCGAACTGCGCCTTACCACCGAGCGGCTGCTGGGTGATCATCGAGTACGGTCCGGTCGAACGCGCGTGGATCTTGTCGTCGACGAGGTGGTGGAGCTTGAGCATGTACATGTAGCCGACCGAGATCGGGTACGGGAACGGCTCACCGGAGCGGCCGTCGAACAGCTGAGCCTTGCCCGAGGAGTCGATGAGGCGGTCCCCATCGCGGTTCGGGGTCGTCGAATCCAGCAGTCCGCGCAGCTCCTGCTCGTGCGCACCGTCGAACACCGGGGTGGCCAGGTTGGTGCCGGCCTCGGCTTCGCGAGCGGCCTCGGGCAGCTCGGCGGCCCATTCGGGGTTGCCCTCGATCTTCCAGCCCTGCTTCGAGATCCATCCGAGGTGGACTTCGAAGACCTGCCCGATGTTCATACGACGGGGAACACCGTGCGGGTTCAGGATGACGTCGACAGGGGTGCCGTCGGCGAGGAACGGCATGTCCTCGACCGGCAGGATCGTCGAGATGACACCCTTGTTTCCGTGACGACCGGCCATCTTGTCACCGATGGTGATCTTGCGGCGCTGAGCCACGTAGACGCGGACCATCTGGTTGACGCCGGGCGAGAGCTCGTCGTCGTCCTCACGGTCGAAGACGCGCACACCGATGACGGTGCCGATCTCGCCGTGGGGAACGCGCAGCGAGGTGTCGCGGACCTCACGGGACTTCTCACCGAAGATCGCGCGCAGCAGGCGCTCTTCGGGGGTCAGCTCGGTCTCACCCTTCGGGGTGACCTTGCCGACGAGGATGTCACCGTCGGTGACTTCGGCGCCGATGCGGATGATTCCGCGATCGTCGAGGTCGGCCAGGGCGTCGGGCGAGATGTTCGGGATGTCCCGAGTGATCTCCTCGGCACCGAGCTTGGTGTCGCGAGCATCGACCTCATGCTCCTCGATGTGGATCGAGGAGAGCACGTCGTCCTGGACGAGGCGCTGGGAGAGGATGATCGCGTCCTCGTAGTTGTAGCCTTCCCATGACATGAACGCCACGAGGAGGTTCTTGCCCAGAGCCATCTCACCGTTCTCGGTGGACGGGCCGTCGGCGAGGACGGTGCCGGCTTCGACACGGTCGCCTTCGTCGACGAGGATGCGCTGGTTGTACGAGGTGCCGTGGTTCGAACGCTTGAACTTCGCAGCCTTGTAGGTCAGCTGGGTTCCGTCGTCGGCGAGCACCGTGACGAAGTCAGCCGAGACCTCGGTGATGACACCGGACTTCTCAGCGGTGATGACATCGCCGGCGTCGACGGCGGCACGGTATTCCATGCCGGTGCCCACGACAGGTGATTCGGCCATCACCAGCGGCACGGCCTGACGCTGCATGTTCGCACCCATGAGGGCGCGGTTCGCGTCATCGTGCTCGAGGAACGGAATCAGAGCCGACGCCACAGAGACCATCTGACGTGCGGAGACGTCCATGAAGTCGATCTGGTCGTGCTGGACCAGCTCGGCCTCACCGCCGCCGCCCTTCGGACGGGCCAGGACCTCGACCTCGGCGAAGCGCTGGTCGTCGGTCAGGGGCGCGTTGGCCTGGGCGATGTTGAACTCGAGTTCGTCATCGGCGGTCAGGTACTGCGTCTCATCGGTCACGACACCGTCGACGACCTTGCGGTAGGGCGTCTCGATGAATCCGAAGGGGTTGATGCGGGCGTAGGACGCCAGCGAACCGATCAGACCGATGTTCGGACCCTCGGGGGTCTCGATCGGGCACATGCGGCCGTAGTGCGAGGGGTGCACGTCACGGACTTCCATGGCGGCACGGTCACGCGAGAGACCGCCGGGTCCCAGCGCGGAGAGACGGCGCTTGTGGGTCAGACCCGCGAGCGGGTTGTTCTGATCCATGAACTGGGAGAGCTGCGAGGTGCCGAAGAACTCCTTGATCGCAGCCACCACGGGGCGGATGTTGATCAGGGTCTGCGGGGTGATCGCCTCGACGTCCTGGGTGGTCATGCGTTCGCGGACGACGCGCTCCATCCGGGACAGGCCGGTGCGGATCTGGTTCTCGATGAGCTCACCGACGGCGCGGATGCGGCGGTTTCCGAAGTGATCGATGTCGTCGAGCTTGACGCTGATCTCGACCTCTTCACCGTCGCGGGTGCCCTTGGCGGTGTCCACTCCGGCGTGCAGCGACACGAGGTAGCGGATGGTGGCGACGACGTCCTCGGTGGAGAGCACGGAGTCCGACAGCGGTGCTTCGACGCCGAGCTTGCGGTTGACCTTGTAGCGGCCGACCTTGGCCAGGTCGTAGCGCTTCGGGTTGAAGTACAGGTTGTTGAGCAGGTTGCGAGCGGCCTCGGCGGTCGCGGGCTCTGCCGGGCGCAGCTTCTTGTAGATGTCGAGCAGCGCTTCGTCCTGCGTGTTGACCGTGTCCTTGGCCATCGTCTCGCGGATCGATTCGAACTCGCCGAACTCCTCGAGGATCTTCGCTTCGGACCAGCCGAGGGCCTTGAGCAGCACCGTCACGGACTGCTTGCGCTTGCGGTCGAGGCGCACACCGACCTGGTCGCGCTTGTCGACCTCGAACTCCAGCCAGGCACCGCGGGACGGGATGATCTTCGCGGAGAAGATGTCCTTGTCCGTGGTCTTGTCGACGCTGGATTCGAAGTAGGCGCCGGGCGAACGCACGAGCTGGGAGACGACGACGCGCTCGGTGCCGTTGACGATGAACGTGCCCTTGTCGGTCATGAGGGGGAAGTCACCCATGAACACGGTCTGGCTCTTGATCTCGCCCGTGTTGTTGTTCATGAACTCGGCGGTGACGTACAGCGGCGCCGAGTAGGTCATATCGCGTTCCTTGCACTCATCGATCGAGTACTTGGGAGCCTCGAACCGGTGCTCGCGGAACGACAGCGACATGGATCCGCCGAAGTCTTCGATCGGCGAGATCTCTTCGAAGATGTCTTCGAGACCCGAGGTGGTTGCGACGGAGTCGTCCCCGATCTCGATGGCCTCGGCGACGCGGTCCTGCCACGCCTCCGATCCGATCAGCCAGTCGAAGCTGTCCGTCTGCAGACCGAGCAGATCGGGAACCTCGAGGGGCTCGCGAATCTTCGCGAAGGAAATTCTCTTGGGGGGATTAGCGGTCCTGGTGTTGTCGTTGGCGGCGGCCAATTGGTTCCTTCCGAGTGCTTCACCATCTGATACTTCGTCTGCCCACTCGCTCCGGCGACGTCCGGACCTCCACGGGGTGTGTCAGATTTCGACTCCCGGCGTCGGCATGGTTCACTTGAGTGGAAATGCTGCGCCCACCGCTATATGAAGGCACACCACAGGCAGAACGATGCAAATATCAATCTTATAGCATCAGGTCAAGCCTGGCAACATCGAATTCTGTCAGTCGTGGATCTTCTTCCACGGACCGCCCCACATCGGCGGCCGCCTCGGCGAAGCCACTCCCTGACCGTCGAGGACGCCGACCTTGTCCCGTGTGAGCTCCATGCGGATTCTCGACACATCCCACCGCCCGACGGCAACGTCGGCCACCGTGTGATCGTCTGCCGTCGTGTGCCCGGCTGCGCGACAGCCGGTGACAGACATTCTAGACTGCGGGCATGACACACGTGCATGTCCTCACCTTCTCTCCCGCGAAAGTCAATTGCGGGATCATCGTCGGCTCCGATCGCACCCTGCTCGTCGATGCCGGACCCGGCCCCGCGGCTGCGGCACACCTGCTGGAACGGGCGGGCCGCCTCGGCGAGGAGATCGCGGGAGAGGGCGGGCAGGATATCGATCTCGTGCTCACCCACGATCACTGGGATCATTTCTTCGGCGCCGCCGAGGCGGTCTCGTCGGGAGTGTCGACCGTCCACGCGTCCTCTGCGTTCGCCGCCGATCAGGAGGCGAGCGCGTGGATCGCGCTCGATGCGATCAGCCGGGGCGATGAGCCGAGCGAGTACCGCCGGCAGCTGCCGACCGATCCCACCGAATTCGTCGTCGACGTCTCCCCCGTCGATGCGTCCCCCGGTGAGGCGGGCACCTTGGATCTCGGCGGCTGCCCGGTCGAATTCCACGTCCTCGGCGGGCATTCGACCGCCGATCTCGTCGTCCGGCTTCCCGAGCTCGGGATCGTGTTCACCGGTGACCTCGTCGAGGAGGCCGATCCCCCGCAGGCCGGCGCCGACTCCTCGCTGAGCGAATGGGCGGCGAGCCTGCGGACCCTGCTGTCCTTTGCCGAGGCGAACGTCTTCGTCCCCGGTCACGGAGTCCCGGTCGACCGTGATTTCGTCACCCGTCAGCTCGCCGACCTCGAAGGGATGCGCAGCGATCAGGGCGACTCCGAGGTGGCTCTGCCGGGCCGTGTCATGCCCGGCGATCACGATCGTGCGGTGCCTCGCGAAGTCCGTCTGGTCTGATTCTCAGCCGTCCTCAACGGGGTGGCAGCGATTTCAGTGCGGTCACGAGGTTTCCCCCGATGGCTCCGAACAGAGTCTCGGCCCACACACTCTCGGCCTCGATGTACGGCCTGCCCTTGTCGAAGATCCACTGCAGGTCTCTGCCGCCTCGCAGATCGCCTTCGCAGGCGGAACACACCGGCACGCGCACCGCCCGGGCTCCGACCGACACCGGTGAGGTCGTCCTCGCTTCACCGTGCAGCGGATTGACCGTACACAGGCTCTCGGGCCTGCTCGACCGGGCTCCCCTGCTCTGGCCGGCCAGACCGATCTCGCGTCGAGCCTGCCGCAGCAGCACCATGGCGCCGGCGAGGTCAATGCGTTCGGCCGCTTCGTCATCGACGATCGACCTCGCTTCATAATAGGCATCGAACGCCCTCTCCACCTGGGTGAGTTCGGCCGAACTGAGATCATCGGTGCGCAGCTTGTCCAGAGACGACGCCAGTTCCGTGGCTTCGGAGTTGATGTCCTCACGGAGAGCGCTGCGCTGCAGATGATCGACTCTGTGCAGCAGCGAGCTGGGCAGTCTGAACCGATCCCGTCTGCGCGCCTCGGCCGCTTTGGCTCGCATCGAGCGAAAGATGAAGATGCCGCCGATGACGAGGGCGAGGACAAGGATCGAACCGCCCAGGAAGAGTGGAGCGAATCCGCCGCTGCCGGTGTCCTGAATCACGTCGCTGCCCGGCTGCTGCTCTGCACCAGTGTCGCCGGACTCGACGTGCTCCTGAGGATCCTCATAGAGGTCGAGGAGGATGTTGAGTTTGGACACCGACGGGGTGGAGGTGTTCCATTCGTCGTGGGCATTGAGCTGCTGGTCCACGACTTCCATCTCCTTGTCGTGGTGCGCATCGGTGAAATAGGTGTCGACGGCAATGGCTGTGCCGTCATCGATCATGACGAATGAGCCTTCGGACCCGTTGAGGACCTTGATCTGCTCAAGCATCTCTCGATCGATGCTGCCGTGTTCGGCATCCACTGCGACCACGTAGACATCGAAGTCGAGCTCCTTGACCGTGGCCTCGGCCTTGTCGAGGAGACGTCCGTCAAGGGTGTCTGCGACCGCCGGGTCGATATAGATCGGGTCGGTCTTCAGAGATTGCGCGATCTGCTCTGCGTCCACGTCGTTCTGGCTCATTTCCTCTGATCCTGTGTCTGCTCCTGGGTCTGCGGTTCGGACTGGAGAGTCAGCTGGCGTCTGCGCCAGAACCGGTAGCCGGAGATCCCGCCCACTGCCAGACCGCCGCCGATGAGCAGTCCGATCACGGCTCCGCCCACCGCGCCGCCGACGGAATAGCGCAATGCCCGAGGATCCGCCTCGTCGTCCTTCTCGTTGACCACGATCGCGTTGCCGCTGCGGTCGAACGAAGCACCGTAGCCGAAGTTCTCCTCTTCGATCGGTGCCGAGAGCAGGGCCCGGACGTAGGTCAGCCCGACCTGGGACAGATGATCGTCGTCGAGTGTGTCGGGGCGATCGACGATCTCCCGTGAGATTCCCTTGTTCGCCACCGCCTCTCGATTGTCGCCGATGACCAGCACGGTGGCCTCGTCGTCGGGCACCTCGGCGATGATGCGATTGGCCAGCAGTTCGGCTTGGCCGTCGGTGTCATCGAGTTCTGTGGCGGCCAGGAAGGCCACATAGATCGGTGTGCGAGTCTTCTCGATCGCCTCGTGGATGTCGTCGAGGTCCTCATCACGCATCTCGAACGCGAGGTAATCATCGACCCAGACCGGATCTTTCTCGAAGGCGTGCGCGATCTCCTGATACCGGGAGCGGTCATAGTCGGAATCGTACTGACTCTCTATGCGATCCGAATAGACGCTGTCGACTCGGGGCTGACCGCTGTCGGCCTCGGCGATCCGAGTGTCTCTGGCATCGTCGAACAGGGAATGGCTCAATGCCGTCGCTCCGACGACGACGGCGAGGAAAAGCAGTGCCGCGATCCCGAGTCGGAGCGGACCGGGGCCGCCATCGGCGACCTTCTTCCTGGCTGCGCTGGGCTGACTCATCTCGCCTCGGTCTCTGTCGCGTCGGCTGTCGGAGTCCCCGACACGACCGCGGCCTCGAGTGGCTGGAAGCTGCCGAATCCGCTGTTGGAGTACGCGTCGTCGCGCAGAAAATAGGGTACCGGCTTGACTCTCGTGGCGCCGGGACGTCTGGGCACCATCAGCGTCTCCGGCTCGTGACCGGTCGTCAGGTCACTTCGGCACCGGTCACAGGCATGGACCGTCAGCGCCGTCCCCTTCTGCCTCCATGCGACGGGTTCGATGCTGCCGGTATGACTGGGCATGAAGAAGCAGAACAGCGGCTCCTCGGCATCGCCCCGATCGCGCAGACGTCGACGGATCCATCTGTCAGTTCGACTCAGACAGTGAATCGCCATCCGATGCGAGAAATCCTCTGCCGTCGCCCAATCAGGCTGGGTATGAGTGATCGCCGCCACCGCCTCCTGGACGCGGCGACCCCGCGCGTAGAGTCGCCACACCGCATCGTCGGCGGTCTCGGGTTCGGGCAGCTTCTCGCCGATGCGCACAACCCTGGAGCGCAGGTCGAAGCGCTTCGTCAGTTCCGGCTCCGTGGTCAGTTCGGTTCTCCACGCATAGCGACGGCGCCGCGCGATCATCCAGGTGGTGAGTGCTCCTGCGGCCACCGCGGCGGCTCCCATGACCAGCATATCGGGGGCGCCTTCGTCGAGCCCCCACCTGGCGATGTAGTCCCCGCTGGACTGCCCGACGTCCTTGGGATCGAACTGCGGAGGTTCCGGAATCGGATCGCCGGCAGCGGCTGCACGCAGGATCTGCATCTGGTAGTGCACATTGAGCTCGATCGGGAGGAAGTCGTCGGTGGCCGATCTCGTCAGGCCACCTCCTCCGCGGGGAATGACCGGGCCGAGCTCGGAGACGAGATACGGCCATGACCTGGATCCGCCACCAGCGGTGGCGAAGAGCACAAGGACCTGGTCGGCTTCGGAGTCCTCGTACATCGTCTGAGCCAAGCTCGAGGTGAATCTGCCCCAGGCCTCGAAGTTGCCCGGGCCGTCCGGCTGGTCGGGAAGAACTGCAATGAAGAAGGGGAGATCGGACTCCGCTGCCTCAGTCGCCGCGAGTTCGATGCCATCGAGCTGATTGCGGCTCAGGCCGCCGGCGATGATGGGATCGATGAAAAGCGGATCGGTCGCCCACGCCGACTGCAGGCGAGAACGCAGGCCGGCGAGGAGCTCGTCTTCGATGGTTGTCGTCGAGGGCACCAGTCAAGAGTAATAGTTCTGTGCGGGGATTCCCAGAATTGTCTGCCTCGCTCTGGTCAGACGCTGACGTCAGCGGCATGAGAAAGACCCCCACAGCAGAGTGTGGGGGTCTCAATCTCAGGCAGCAGGCAGGCTGCTGCTCAGGAAATCACTTGAGGGTGACGGTGGCGCCGGCAGCCTCGAGGGTTTCCTTGGCCTTCTCGGCGTCTTCCTTCGAAGCGCCTTCGAGGACGGCCTTGGGAGCTCCGTCGACGAGGTCCTTGGCTTCCTTGAGTCCGAGGGAGGTGAGTCCACGGACTTCCTTGATGACGGGAACCTTCTTCTCGCCGGCCGATTCGAGGATGACGTCGAATTCGGTCTGCTCTTCAGCGGGAGCGGCGTCTGCGCCACCGGCTGCAGGGGCAGCGGCAACGGCGGCCGGAGCGGCAGCCTCGACGTCGAACTCTTCTTCGAACTTCTTGACGAACTCGGACAGTTCGATGAGGGTGAGCTCCTTGAAAGCCTCGAGGAGCTCGTCGGTGGTGAGCTTAGCCATGGTGGCTAGTCCTTCCTGTTTTGGCCACGATCAGTGACCGGTTCGGTTTGGGGTGATGCTCAGGCGTCGGAAGCAGGAGCGTCGTCCTGCTTCTCGCGGAGGGCATCGACAGTGCGCACGGCCTTGACCAGCGGAGCGGTGAAGAGGTAAGCCGCCTGGTGGAGGCTTGCCTTCATGGCACCGGCTGCCTTTGCAAGCAGCACTTCGCGGGATTCGAGGTCGGCGAGCTGGTTGACCTGTTCGGGGCTGAGTGCGGCTCCATCGAAGTAGCCGCCCTTCACCACGAGCTTGTCGTTCGCCTTGGCAAAGTTACGCAGAGCCTTGGCAGCCTCAGGTGGTTCGCCGTTGATGAACGCGATCGCGGTGGGCCCATTGAGGTGCTCATCGAGACCGGTGACTCCGGCTTCCTTGGCTGCAATCTTGGTCAGCGTGTTCTTTACCACGGCGTAGCTGACGTTCTCACCGAGAGAGACGCGCAGTTCTTTCATCTGCGCGACGGTGAGACCGCGGTACTCGGTCAGCAACACAGCGTCGGAGTTCTCAAACTGCTGTTTGATCTCCTCGACTGCGGCTGCCTTGTCTGGCCTCGCCATGGTGTTCCTTTCATAAGTCGTCCGGCCTGTCCCGACAACAGAAAAAGCGCTCCACGCAGGCAGGCGTGAAACGCTTGGCCGCCGATTCCTTGCGGAATCCGACGGAAGAATCTCGAGCTCACCTGCGCGGGTCACTCCTCACGGAGTCTTCGTCTGCGGACACCGAGATTCGATGGCGAATCTTGGTGATTCCACAGAGACCGACGGTCTTGGGTGTCTCAAGTCTAGCGAAGTCATTCCCGGCAAGTCCAATCCGCTCACCGAGACCCCTCCCACACTACCTGACGGCGGCGCAGCAACCTGGCGCGAGGTTGCTGCGCCGCCGTCAGGTAGTTCTTGAGGCGCGGGTGTGTGGGTTGTCAGTATTCGATGACGACGCGACCGTCGATCTTGCCGTGGATCATCTCGTCGAAGATGGCATTGATGTCCTCGAGCGGCCGCTTGCTGAACGTGGGATGGATCTTACCCGCTGCGTAGAACTCCAAGGCTTCCACCATGTCCTGGCGGGTGCCGACGATCGATCCGCGGATCGTCAGCCCCTTGAGCACGATGTCGAAGATCGGGGCCGGGAAGTCACCCGGGGGCAGGCCGTTGAAGACGATGGTTCCGCCTCGGCGAGTCATTGAGATCGCCTGCCCGAATGCCTTCGGATGCACCGCCGTGACAAGCACACCGTGTGAGCCTCCGACCTTCTCCTGGATGATCTCGGCCGGATCCTCGGCGAAGGCGTTGACGGTAATCTCGGCACCGTGCTTCTTCGCCAACGCCAGCTTGTCGTCGGCGACATCGACGGCGACGACCCGCATGCCCATGGCGACGGCATATTGGACGGCGATGTGTCCGAGTCCGCCGATCCCGGAGATGACGACCCACTGGCCCGGCTTCACCTCGGTGCGTTTGAGTCCCTTGTAGACGGTGACGCCGGCACACAGGACAGGGGCGATCTCGTAGGGGTCGGCACCATCGGGGATGATGGCAGCGAACTTCGTGTCGACGAGCATGTACTCGCCGAAGGAACCGTCGACGCCGTAGCCGCCGTTGACCTGCTGCTCGCACAGGGTCTCCCACCCCTGCCGGCAGTGCTCACAGGTCCCGCACGCCCTCCACAGCCAGGCGTTGCCGACCATCTGTCCGACCTCGACATCGGTGACGCCTTCGCCGACCTTCTCGACGATGCCGACTCCTTCGTGTCCCGGGATGAGCGGCACCTTCGGTTTGACCGGCCAGTCTCCGTGGGCCGCGTGCAGGTCCGTGTGGCAGACACCGGAGGCGATGAGCTTGACCAGTGCCTGTCCCGGTCCCGGTTCGGGGATCTCATTGTCCCCGACGGTCAGATCTTTGCCGAACTCTTCGACGACTGCTGCTTTCATTCCTGACATCATTGACTCCTTTGTGATGATGGTTGATGAGGCGATGCGGGGTTTGAACTTGTGGTGGAACTACCTGACGGCGGCCCAGATACCTGGCGCGAGGTTGCTGCGCCGCCGTCGGGTAGCAATAGGGATCAGAAGAAGCCTTGGGCGTTCTCCGAGTAGCTGACCAGCAGGTTCTTCGTCTGCTGGTAGTGGTCGAGCATCATCAGATGGTTCTCACGTCCGATGCCTGAGGCCTTGTACCCGCCGAAGGCCGCGTGTGCCGGGTAGGCGTGGTAGTTGTTGACCCACACACGACCAGCCTGGATGTCCCGGCCTGCGCGGTAGGCGGTGTTGCCGTTGCGCGACCAGACGCCGGCGCCCAGTCCGTAGAGAGTGTCGTTCGCCGTGGCGATGGCGTCGTCGTAGTCACTGAAGGTGGCCACCGAAACGACCGGGCCGAAGATCTCCTCCTGGAAGATCCGGGCGTCGGGGGAGACGTCCGCGAACACCGTCGGCGCCACGTAGTTGCCGGTGTCGAGCCCCTCGGGACGGCCGCCGCCGGCCAGCAGGCGGCCCTCGCCCTTGCCGATCTCGACGTAGCTCATCACCTTCTCGTAGTGCTCGGGATGCACGAGCGCGCCCACCTCCGTCTTCGGGTCGGAGGGGTCGCCCACGACGATGTTCTTCGCGCGCGCCGCGTAGCGCTCGCAGAACTCGTCGTAGATCGAGCGCTCGACGAGGATGCGCGACCCGGCGGTGCAGCGCTCGCCGTTGAGGGAGAAGACGCCGAACAGCGTCGAGTCGATCGCGGCGTCCAGATCCGCATCGGCGAAGACGACGGCGGGGGACTTCCCGCCCAGCTCCATCGACATGGCCTTGAGGTGCTCGGCGCAGTTGCGGAAGATCAGCTGGCCCGTCGAGGACTCGCCCGTGAACGAGATCAGCTGGGTATCGGGGTGCTTGACCAGGGCATCGCCCGCGGACTCGCCGAAGCCGTTGACCAGGTTGAACACGCCCTTCGGGAGGTCCGCCTCCTCGAAGACGCCCGCCCACAGGGAGGCCGACAGCGGCGTGAACTCGGCGGGCTTGAGCACGACGGTGCAGCCCGAGGCGAGCGAGGGTCCCAGCTTCCAGGACTCCAGCATGAACGGCGTGTTCCACGGGGTGATGAGGCCCGCGACGCCCTTGGGCTTGCGGTTGACGTAGTTCATCTGCATGCCCGGCACCTTGTAGGTGTCGTCGCGCTGGGCCACGATCAGGTCCGCGAAGAAGCGGAAGTTCTCGGCCGCGCGCTGGGCCTGGCCGCGCGCCTGCGTGATCGGCAGACCCGAGTCGAAGGACTCCATCGCCGCGAGCTCGTCCTCGCGGGACTCGACGATATCGGCGATCCGGTTGAGCACCTTCGCGCGGGCACGAGCCTTCATGCGTGGCCACGGGCCCTCGTGGAAGGCGCGGTTCGCGGCGGCGACGGCCTTGTCGATCTCGGCCTTGTCGCCCGAGGCGGCCTTCGTGTACGCCTCGTTGGTGACCGGGTCGAGCACGTCGAAGGTCTCGCCGGAGACCGACTCGACGCGTTCGCCGTCGATGTAGTGGGGGATGACGGAGGGGATGCCCTCGGGCTTGCGGCTCATGATTCTCCTTCGACGATGAAAGGGACGGCGGATGCGGCGATATCGACCGGGGACGGACTTCGGTCGCTGCGGTGGAGGTAGGCGTGCGGGGTGGCCAGGCGGTGGTGCCGGACCGCGAGCTCGATCTCGATCGCGCTCGCGCCGTCGCCGATGCGGCGCAGGATGTCCGCGTGCTCGGCGATGGAGTCGCGGGCTCGCCCGGGCACGTAGCGGAACGTCGAGGAGCGCAGGTGCGACAGGCGCTTCCAGCCGCGGTCGACGAGATCGGCCAGATGGGAGTTCGGGCAGGGGTCCGAGAGCAGGCGGTGGAACCGCTCGTTCAGCCGGGTGAACTCGACGGGATCGAAGTCCTCGAGGATCTCGCGCATGCGCTCGTTGATGCTGCGCGCGGTGGCGAGATCGCGCGGCGCGATGAACGGCGCGGCCAGGGAGACGGCGGCGCCCTCGACGATCGAGAGGGTCTCCATCGTCTCGCGGTAGGCGTGCTCGTCGATCTCGGCCACGCGAGCTCCGACGTTGCGCTCGAAGGTCACCATGCCCTCGGCCTCGAGGCGGCGGATGGCCTCGCGGACGGGAACGACGCTCGCGCCGATCTCATCGCCGACGCGGGACAGCACGAGCCGCTCCCCGGGCGCGTACTCGCCCGCGACGATGCGGTCGTGGAGCAGCGTGTAGGCGATCTGCGACTTGCTCGCGCTCTCGGTCGGCGCGCTCGCGGTGGTCGTAAAGGGGCTCATGAGCTCGCTCCCGCACTGCCGGAGGTGCCGGCGCCGGAGCGCTCGGCCTCGAAGCGGGCCTTCCACTCCGTGTTCATGGGGAACAGGCCGTCGACGGGGTGGCCCTCGTCGACCATGCGGGCGATGAACGCCTCCTGCTCCTCCTGGACCTCGGCCTCGGCCACGACCTCCT
>OMJG01001483.1_pt1 | contig 13509 bp, 20 predicted proteins | sample 1646431 | NCBI WGS metagenome assembly OMJG01 (sample SAMN03771674, study PRJEB25209) | food metagenome | isolation source: Cotija cheese | place: Mexico:Jalisco,Michoacan | collected 2011-12-12
CATTGGAGCTTTTTGACGACGACGGACCAGCCGAACTCCTGCCCACCAGCTAGAAGCTGGTCCCGCAACTCGCTTCGCGCCACGGCCGGATTTCAGCTAGATCCGATTCAAGTGCCGCAGTGACCTTGTTGTACGAATCTTCACCCAGTAAGAGGAGCCGGGGCGGAACGTCGGCTTCGACCGCGTCAATGATGACCCTTGCCGCCTTGAAGGGGTCTCCCGGCTGAACTCCACTTTTTCTCACCCGGCGCTTACCCGAGGTTTCCTCATAATCGCTCAAACGAACCTGGCCCTCGACTAGCGATCGGCTTGAGAAATCGGTCCGGAAACTACCCGGTTCCACCACCATGGTTTTGATTCCCAGAGGTGCAACTTCCTTGGCGAGTGACCCAGTCACGGCCTCCAAGCCCGCCTTGGTGGAGGCGTAGTATCCCGAGCCCTCCGAATGCGTGCGCGCTCCCATTGAGGAGATATTGACAATCATCCCGGCGCCACGTTTCCGCATGCTCGGAAGGAATGCCTTCATCACATTGATCGGCCCGAAAAGGTTCGTGGCGAAGAGCGCCTCAATCTCCTCACTGGTCGCCTCTTCCACCGCCCCGCGATACCCATAACCCGCGTTATTGACCAAGACGTCCACATTCCCAAACCCGTCCAGAGCCCGCGCCGTCGCCTCGTCGATTTGTTCTGGCTTCGTCACGTCAAGGACCAGTGCCAATGCGCGGCCCGGGTATTGCTCCTCTAGATCAGCAACCTTCGCTGGATCGCGTGCGGTAACGATGGCGTTGTCCCCGCCAGCGAGCACAGTCTCCGCCAGGGCCCGCCCAAAACCCGTTGAGCATCCCGTGATGAACCAAGTTGCCATCAGCATCTCCTTACTGTCGCTTCGCTTACCCGTAGTTCCTTCGTACAGATTGTAGGGCACCCCACCCACCCTTGAACGCGCTTGGCGGCGGCAGGCTGGTGCGCGAGCAAAACGTCGTCGTCGTTGAAACTACTAAACTTACCCTCAACTAACCGCACTAGAAGGAACCGCAATGAACATCCCTGATCCGGACCAGCCAACTCCTTCCACGCGCCCGGACCTGACCAACGTCGTATTCCTGAAGAACGAGGTGACCTCGGAGTTCATCGAGGTTGGGGCGTACACCTACGCCGATTCGGAGGGCAATCCGGCCCCGTTCGAACAGCGCTGCGTGAAGTACCTGTATGGTCCTCAGAAGCTACGAATCGGGAAGTTCTCGACGATCGGCCCGGGCGTCACGATTCTCATGCCGGGTGGCAATCACCCCATAGCGGGCCCGTCCACATACCCGTTCACAATGTTCGGCGGAGACTGGGCTGACGCCACGCTGGAAACGTTCCTCGCCATCGAACAGCCCGGGGACACCGTGATCGGCAACGATGTGTGGATCGGCCGGGGCGCCACAATCCTGCCCGGCGTCACCATCGAAGATGGGGCGGTGATCGGCGCGTGCGCTGTGGTCTCGAAGGATGTGGGTACCTATGAAGTTGTCGCGGGCAATCCGGCGCGGCTGGTCCGCTCACGGTTCTCGGTTGAGGAAATCGAACTGCTGGAGAAGGCGCGCTGGTGGGATTGGCCGATCGAGGAGATTACTCGCCATTCGGCCACGATCATGGGCGGCAGTCCCGGCGACCTCGCCAAGATTGCGGAGGATTTGCGCTCGGATCAGTAGTTCTCGGTCTTTTCCGACGACGAATTCCCCGCTCCCACCGTCCCACTACGTGACTCTCGGGCGATACGTTCGCGCAACACGATCCAGACCGCGAGCGCAGCCGCTACGCCAAGCAGGGCGCCTGCGATCGTGTCCGTCAGCCAGTGCACGTGAAGGTAGGTGCGCGACCACATCATCGCCAAAACGTATAGCCCGCCCAAATACGGGAGCCATTGCTGCGAGGAGAAGATAAGGACCAGCATCAACACGATGATCGCTGCACTGGCTGAATGCCCCGAGGGGAATGACTCGGAATTTGTGGCAACCAGCCTGCCTTCTGGCCGAGGCCTGCCCACCAACTCCTTGACCACTGCAACTACGGCGCCCCTAAGCACGCACGTGAGAAACACGAACGTGGCCGCCCACCTTCGCCGCACGGCTAGTAAAGCCAGTATCAGCACCGCCGGGATCACCAGCCCGGAGACAATGGTGCCACCCACCACGCTGAGCATCTTGGCCACTCCGATGAGCACCGAAGTGCTGGCCGATTCCATGAGAGTGTTCCACGCAGAGTCTATGCCCAGCGGCCCGCGGGCGGGCTGAAGGGAGATGGCAACAAGCAAGGCTACGAAACCCATCAGACATGCTGCTGCGGAGGCTGGCATCACCCACCCGCTCTTAGTCCTTCGCATGCCGTCTCCCAGCTCTATCCTGCTCTACACGGTACAGGCCCCAGAGCTAGGCCTATGATCCTATATCCTCAACTGGCGCCACAGCCAGCATGGGCATCCACCATCGGCCAAATTCGGGGCGTGGCCCGCGGCGCGTTTGGTCGAACAGACTGGCAAACGGCACCTCGAAAATGCCTCCTGAGGAGGGCTCGAAAATCCGGATCGTTGTGAGCGTTGATTCCGCCCCAAGAACCGCCACAACGTGGCGCGGGACCCAGCGCTGCCACGCTTTGGCGTTGCCTCCAACGTAGAGGAAGCAATCGGAGTCAGCATCAATTGCGTGGGCGAGGGCCTCGCGGGCCTTGCCGCCACACAAAACAGGAATGATCTGAAAGTGTTGCCCGATCAGGCTGCTTGCCAAGGCTGCAAGCGCCCAAGGTGAGGTACCCAACGCACGCGGCCACGGCATACCTATGCGTGATGCGATTGCGTGCAATCGCTCCTGTACGGTGGCCGCCTCCAAGGGCTGTGCTGCCAGATACTGCGGGAATCGGTGGCGCCCAGCAACTGCCGCGAGCGCTGCGATGCCGCACGTGACCGGGGAAGTTTGGCGCGGGTAGGCGGCATGGCCAGCTGTTCGGCTTGAGCTCATGGCACAAGCCTAAGCCCTGCTGCTATTTCATATCGCTTATAGCTACTGCTGTTTAGATCTAAGAGTAGTCAAGTCTGAAGTCAGCGGCCCGCACGTAGGCGAGGCGGGCAACGGGCCGGCTACCTATGCGTGATCTCGACAGTGGCGGCCCTAGGCCCAGCCGCCACCATGGGTGGCAGATACGGGCTACCCGCGTACTTTTCCTTGTAAGCCGCGTCGATCTGGTCACAAAGCTCTGGATCGTCAACCGGGGTGAACTCAACATCGAACTGCTCCCCCGCGGCCGTGATGATCCCGGTCCCCTGCTCAAGGGCGGAGCGGTACCACCTCCCGCGAGTACCGTTCCACGCACGAACGTAGAGCTGGCCACTCACCACAACGGACCAGATCCAGGTCAACGTACCGGTACTGGTGTGATCAGGATGATGACCGGCGATATGCAGATCTTCCGAAGCAGCGATAGCCTCGATGACATTCTCGGGCCATGTATTCATATCTTGGATTCCTCTCTTTAATCTGCCCCCACTGCCCTCCAGCAGCGAGGCTCCGTTACGTTAGGGCTTTTCCGGGCACGGCCCTGCGGACCTCACGTGCGGGACGGCCTACGGCGAGCATCCCTTCCGAAATATCGGATGTGACAAGCGATCCAGCCGCCACCACGGCCCCGTCTCCGATGGTCACCCCGGGCAGAATCGTCGTGTTGGAACCGATCCATACGTCCTTGCCGATGTGGACGGGCGCGGGAGTCATGTCCGCGCGCCGGGCGGGATCCATCTCGTGATTGAGAGTTGCGATAAGGGTGTTGTGTCCAAGGAGCGCACCGTCACCTATCGTGATCCCACCTTGGTCTTGGAACGTGCACCCCATGTTGAGAAATACTCGCTTGCCCAACCGAGTGTTGCAGCCAAAATCGGTATAAAACGGTGGAAACAAACCAGCGGTTTCGTCCACTTCGCAGCCGAACAACTTGGAGAGTAAACCCCGCACCTCGGCCTCACTGTGGTAGCTGCCATTGAGTTCCGCCGTGATTCGGAGCGCTTCCTGAGTCCGGGCATGCATTGCCCGATGAAGCCCGGATCCTCCCCGAATCATCTCTCCCGCGTTCAGCACGTCCAAGAGGGCCTCGAGACTTTCCACGACCTCTCCACCGGGAGTCTGGAGCTGATCACTCATGGCTTGAGCATGACCTTGATCGCCTCGCGCCGGTCCATGGCCGCGTAGGCTTCGGCCGCCTCATCCAACGGCAACACGCGATCGAACACTCGGCCCGGGTTGATCTCGCCCTTCCAGATGCGATCCACGAGATCCGGGAGGAACCGCCGCACGGGTGCCGGCCCGCCCATGAGGTGAACCTCCGCTAAGAAAAGCTCAGGCCCAGGCAGCTCAACTCCGTGAGAGACCCCAACGTAGCCAACATATCCTCCGGGGCGCGCACAGTTGATCGCCTGCATCATGGATTCTTGGGTGCCAACCGCCTCGATCACGCCGTGCGCTCCCAAGCCGTCCGTGAGCGCCTTGACCGCTTCAACTCCGGCATCCCCACGCTCGGCCACGATGTCTGTGGCGCCGAATTCACGCGCCATGGCCTGCCTATCCGTATGCCGGCTCATCGCGATGATCCGCTCAGCGCCCAGCTCCTTGGCGGCAAGCACACCCATCAGCCCAACGGCGCCATCCCCCACCACAGCTATTGTTTTGCCGGGGCCGGCGTTCGCCGTCGTCGCCGCAAACCATCCGGTCCCCAAAACATCTGAAGCCGCTAGTAGGGACTTGAGCTGGTCTTCGTCTGGCTCCCCCGGAACCGGAACCAGCGTGCCGTCCGCGTACGGGATACGCGCGAACTCCGCCTGCGTACCAATCGTGCCGTGAACGAAGCTCGCGTGCACGCACTTGGACTGGTAGCCATCAAGGCAAATCGGGCACGTGTTATCCGAAATCACGAACGAGCCCACCACGTACTGTCCGGGCGCCGCCGAGCTCACGGCGCTTCCCACTTCGGTGACAACCCCAACGTACTCGTGGCCCATCACTGTCTCGCGCCCGGCCTCAAAACCGCGGTAATCCCACAGATCCGAGCCGCACACGCACGCCGCCACCACGCGGATCACTGCATCGGTCCGCTCCTCGATCCGCGGGTCCTCCCGCGGGGCAACCCGGACGTCCCCCGGGGCGTGCATGACTACTCCACGCATAATGATTCCTTTCTATTTATAACGACGACGACCCAGCCTCGTGGGTACTCGCCTTTCCGTCTAGTTCCTGGGCGCTGGCGGAGACTTGAGCTGCCAACGTCCCTAGGAGGCGCAACTTGTCGTGGGCCGCGGACCCAGTTTCTGCTGAATAGATGTACAACGTGAGGCCCGGATCGGCGGTGATGGCGAGCTCCTCGTAGGCCAGATCCATATACCCGACCTCTGGGTGGTTGAATGACTTTACGCCCTGGCCGTGGATTCGAACGTCGTGAGCTGCCCACAGGCGCCGGAATTCGCTGCTTTGAGTGGAGAGTTCGCCAACCAGCTTCTGGAACGCCTCCGTGTCTTGGGTTTGAGTTGCAGTCATCCGCATACTTGCCACGCACATGCGGGCCATCGTTTCCCAGTGTGGGTAGAAGACGCGCGAGCCAGGATCAAGGAACTGGAACCGTGCGAGGTTCGGCAGTTCTCCAGCACGCACCGGGTTGGCGTACAGCATTGAATAGAACTACCTGCCCAAATCGTTGATGGCAACGATGTTCTGGGCGTCATCGCGAACGAACACCACCGCGTCTGCGACCGAATCGATGATCTGGCGGAGGGCGGGCCTCACCGTGTGGGTGGCGCTTCTAGACGATGCATTGGACGAAATATTGGTCCGGCTCCCCGCGGCCCGGGCAAGGTCTTTCAGGTGTACACGCTCTGCGGCGTCTAGTAGGAGCGCATCGGCGATGGCGTCCAGCACTGCTTCCGAGGCTCCTGCGATTTGGCCACGCTCTAACTTGGCGTAGTACTCCACGCTGATGCCCGCGAGCGCCGCCACTTCGCCGCGCCGTAGCCCGGCGACCCTACGTTGGCCAGCGCGCGGAAGGCCCACCTGCTCGGGTGTAACTTTGGCACGGCGCGTTCTTAGAAACTCACTGACCTCCGATTTCACGTCCATAGGCTCAACGCTACGGCTCTGGGAAGGCCGGGAGGAAGGCCTTGGCAGTACATCCCAACGGCGGGATGCCGTACTTGGGGTGCCCTGCTGGTACGCCCCTCTTAAAAGCTGGCGGACGTATTCTGTAGAAGTGACGGACACATCGAGTGTAAGGAAACTACGTTGACAGATAACACTGCGAGTTCAGGTTGGTCAGGTGGGGCAAACGCCTTTGGCGATTTTGCTCCCGGCATGGTGCACTACACGGACAAGGTTCTTTTCGATGAGGTTTGGGAGCGGCCAGGCTTGTCCAAGCGGGATCGAAGCCTAGTCACAATCGCGGCACTGACAGCCCTCGGCAAGATGGATCAGCTCCAATTCCACCTAGACTTCGCCCGTCAGAACGGGGTCACCGACGAAGAACTGAAGGAAGCGCTGTTGCACTTGGCGTTCTATTCCGGTTGACCCAACGGTATGGGCGCAACTACGGTGCTCAAGAACATCATCGAAAGCGATGAGAAGGACAACTCATGACAACCAACGAATTCGACCAGATCTTTCCCATCGGACCGGCAAACGACGCCTACGCACAGTACTTCACCGGGCAGAGCTATAACGCGCTTCTCACCGATGGACCCGTGCCAGTCAGCAACATCACCTTCGAGCCTTGCTGCCGCAACAACTGGCACATCCACCATGGAACCAATGGCGGTGGCGACCAAATCCTGATGTGCACCGCCGGCTCAGGCTGGTACCAAGCCGCGGGCGAAGAACCGGTGAGCATGGTTCCTGGCACAGTGATCCGCGTCCCGGCAGGCACCGCCCGCTGGCACGGCGCAAAGGCTGACTCGTGGTTCAGCCACGTCGCCTTCATCACCCCGGGAGATAACGTTAGCAACGAGTGGCTGGGCCCGGTCACGGACGAAGAATACGACAGGCTGCTGGCCTCTGAGAAAGGAAACAACGCATGAGCATCCTCAACCAAACCCTGACTCTCGCCAACGGCGTGAACGTCCCGAAGCTGGGACTGGGCACGTGGTTTATCGAGGACGATAAGGCCTCCGCCGCTGTGAAAGCCGCGATCGAAATCGGGTACCGCAATATCGACACCGCCCAAGCCTACGGAAACGAGCGCGGGGTCGGTGAAGGTGTGCGCATGTCCGGCGTACCGCGCGAGGATCTTTTCGTCTCAACGAAGCTGGCTGCCGAGATCAAAGACTATGACCAAGCGGTGGCCGCGATCGACGGATCGCTAGACACCATGGGCTTGGACTACTTGGACCTCATGCTCATCCACGCCCCACAACCATGGGACAACTTCCGCGGCGGCGATTATTCGGGGGGCAACCTTGCTGCTTGGCGCGCCTTGGAGGAAGCCTATCGGGCAGGCAAGATCCGCGCGATCGGAGTGTCTAACTTCCTGCCTGCCGATCTTGAGAACATCCTCGAGCAAGGGACCGTAGCCCCGCATGTCAATCAGATCCTGATTCACGCGGGAAACACTCCTACCGAGCTGATCGACTACTGTAAGCAGCGGAACATCCTCGTGGAGGCATACTCGCCGATCGCCCAGAACTACGGTGTGAGCGTGCCACAGCTGTGTATCCGCTACACGATCCAACTTGGCACCGTAACCCTGCCCAAGACCGCGAATCCCGACCATATGCGCACCAACGCCGAGGTCGATTTTGAGATTAGCGCCGAGGACATGGCCACACTGCAGGGCCTCGACAACAAGGACTACGGTGAATACGCGGCCTTCCCCGTCTACAGCGGAAAGTAGGTAAGTCTTTCTCAGGGAGTCCGGCTCGCATAACGTAGTTTCTGACTGACCGCGACCGGGATGCTATACACGGATTCTCAGTTGTAGCGCCCCGGCACTTCTTTAGGAAGCTATGAACCTAACCCGATCAGCCCGCACAATCTGCGCTATGGCCGTCCTCATGGTGTCGGCCTCGTGTACATCAAGCTCCGATCCGGCCGTTTCTCCGAGCGAGCAGCAATCACAGGATCCTGCGCCGAATGGGCAGTCATCACAAGATGACGATGGTCTCGCCGCCATCGCGGAGAACTTGGAGGCACCTTGGTCAATAGCATTCTATGAAGACACGGCGTTGATCAGCGAGCGCGATTCGGGACGGATCCTCAAACTCGATGCCAGCGGTGATCCTCAAGAAGCCGGCGTGATCGAGGGAGTACAAGCGGGCGGTGAGGGCGGGCTGCTCGGCATTGCCGTGCAGGAGAACTACCTCTAGACATATTTCACTACTAGCCAGGACAACCGGATCGAGCGCATGCCGCTCGAAGGTGATGCCGGAGCCCTAGCACTTGGAAGCGCCGAGGTGATCCTTGATGGGATTCCATCGGCGAGCTATCACAACGGAGGACGGATCACGTTTGGACCTGACGGGATGCTGTATGCAACCGCAGGCGACGCCGGCACCACTTCCAACGCTCAAGATCGCGATTCTCTGGCCGGCAAGATCCTCCGCATGACGCCCGATGGAGAGGTGCCCGAGGACAACCCGTTCGAGGACTCATTGATCTACAGCTATGGCCACCGAAACCCGCAGGGCATCGCATGGGATGACGAGGGCGCAATGTACGCCTCAGAGTTCGGGCAGGACACATGGGACGAACTCAACGTCATCGAACCTGGCGGCAACTACGGCTGGCCTGAAGTTGAAGGTATCGCGGGCGAGAACGACTACATCGATCCTGTGCAACAGTGGGAGCCAGCCGAGGCCAGCCCCAGCGGCATCGAGATCGCAAACGGTTCCATCTGGATTGCGAGCCTACGCGGCACTAAACTGATCGAGGTCCCGCTCGATGACCTAACGGACTCTCGCGAGCATCTTGTTGGCGGTTACGGGCGCCTCCGTGACGTCGTGCTGGGCCCCAACGATTCGCTGTGGATCCTGACCAACAACACCGATGGACGCGGTAATCCCGAATCTGGCGATGACCGCATCCTAGAGTTCAACCCGGCTTCGTGACGCACGGGCCAAACAAAAATCCTATCCATGACGACAAGCATTCACATGAAGTGGTCCCATCAGATCGAGGTGCCGAGCATTAGCCAATTTTGTACACAAAGCCGCGACCCTCGCTTGCAAGTCCCCTCACGAATACTTCAGCTTCTCGCAGATATTGCATGACGTAGTCATCACCTTGGTCAAGACCCTCTGCTAGGTCAGACATCGAAGCCACCCGAACCACCGACTGATTATCAAGAACCTGGCGAAGATCCTCTGCGATAGGGACCACCTCTTCGGGCGAGATAGTTCGGAGCCATGACTTAAACCAGACCCCCCGCCAGTCCGTATATCCCTCAAACATCCGATGGGCCGGGCGATATTCGTCATTGTCGCACCCGTTTCGGGTAATTGCCTGCAGCTCTTGCCATGCTTTATCAAGATAAAGGAAATCTTCCTTGGGCAGAGCCTGCTGAAAACTGGGCTGGATGGCACCTGTGGCTCCGGGTTCAAAACCCCAGGCATCGGCAAGCGGGTCCGAGCCAATAAACCTCTCGGGATTGGCTTTTGCTTCCTCGTACATATCTGGATCGAATGCGTAGGCATAGTATCTAATTCCCATGTCTCAAGTCTCCAGACTTGTCAAAAGTCGCGAGTGCTTAATCCACAGACCACTTTCTGTGGTTACATCTAGCTTCATTTAGGATCGATTTATGACAACACACTTCTTCACAGCCTCCAGCCTCGATGGATTCATCGCGACCGAAGATCATTCACTGGAGTGGTTGTTTGCGCAGGACTTCGATTGGGAAGCCCCGATGGCGGAGACAGCATTCTTCACAGGCATGGGTGCACTCGTCATGGGGGCATCAACGTACGAGTGGCTGCTACAGAGCCAAGAAGCGTGGGCTTATACCCAGCCCACTTGGGTCTTCACACACCGCGACCTGCCCGTACCGGAAGGCGCCGACGTGCGCTTCGTACACGGCAATCCTGCCGAAAGCTTCGAGGCCATCAATAGGTCTGCTGAAGGCAAGGACGTGTGGGTGATGGGAGGCGGGGATCTCGCTGGGCAATTCGCCTTTGCCGGTCTTCTCGATGAGCTTTGGGTGCAGTTCGCGCCGGTGACGCTCGGTTCAGGCCATCCGCTTTTTACCCACCCTCTGCAGCTCGATCTGGTTGATGTGGTTCGCAATCGCGACTTCGTGTGCACTCACTATCGAGTGCGTGAGGCCGAGGGTATTCCGTCGTCATCGTTCTAAATTCTCTACCTACAGTTGCTTCAATACATCTAGCGCTTTGGTAAGGGTGTCGCCTATCGGATTTGCGTCGGGGTCTTGGTGCCATTGTTCGAGGGCAGCGAAATAGCCGAATACCAACGCCGAGGAAGCGACGTAGGCTTCGGCACTAGAAAGCTTGCCAGTGGTTGCCAGTATCGGCGCGAGGCGTGCCGAGGCATTCGCGAGTGACTGGTAGGAAGCGCGCCTTACGGACGGCTCGTCAAAGAAGTATCGAGCGCGCCGCTGTGCGAAGGTCGCGGTGCCCGCTTCGCCAGCTACCGGAGGCTCAAAACGGGCGGCTACCGCGCGTATAGCTCCGATCAGATCGTTCGGATCCAAGGCTTCGGAAAGCTCTTCGTCCGTGAGGGAATCAAACTCATCAGCGAGGATGATCCCCTCCTTCGTTCCAAAGTAACGGTATACCGACGAGGGAGAGACATCAGCCGCGGCGGCGATTTCCTCCACACTGACCTGCCCGTTGTGCCGTGGCTCGTCCTATATGCGGCTTTCGGAGCAGGCTCGATTTGCTGGACTGTGGCGATGTGGGGATCATCCCGTGACGCCAAGTGGACGCGCCTATTCAGCACGGTTGTGTTTCTTGTTGGAGGCGCACTACTGGTCTTCTTGTTCATGGTCTCGGAACACGGAACCAGCATTTTGCCGGCCGCGCGGAGGATCGCCCGCCTTGGCACAGCGATCTACGGGGGCGTCGCTGTATTGGTCGCCTGGCTGCCCGCCACCGGCCGTATCAAAGCTTGAGCGTATTGAGGGAATTCAACCGCTGGACATAACATGCTCCCCACTGATCTGTGAAGCGGACTATGAACCACCGCCGCACCAAAGTACTAATCTAGAAACGTGTCAATCCAAGAACATGCACCAGAGGCTGTGCACCTTGAGCTTTTCAGCTCGTCCTTCTGTGGGGCGTGCCGGCGCACACGCGGCATCCTCGATACTGCGGCTAGGCTTGTTCCGTCTGTTTACGTCACGGAGATCAACGTGGCTGATGATCCAGACGCCGCCGAACGCGTTGACATCACATCAACGCCCACAGTGATTGTGCGTGATTCCCACGGAAAACAGACATTCCGAGGCGAAGGCGTGCCCAACATTAATCAAGTATTGGCAGCCACGGTAGCAGCGCTTGATGCCTAAGCAGCCGTCCTGCTAAGCGCGGCCCGCACAAGTACGAGAATCTCGAATCGCTTGATTCTACGGTTCCTTATCTATTCAGCGGTCCGGGCCTAGATCCGAACGATGTCACCATTGGCCGGGAGTGAGCCTTCAAACGTGACGGGGACGGCCTTCGCACGTTCGATGTCAGGGCTGTCGACCGCTTGGACATGAAGGTGAGGTTCGGTGCTGTTGCCGGAGTTCCCACAGCCACCCAATACCTCGCCTACCTGCACGTCCTGCCCGGGCCGCACCGTGATGCTCCCCTGCTTGAGATGACAGAGCGCAACGACGATGCCACGGCACTCGATCAGGACATGGTTCCCCTCCAGCGCCACCCAGCCTTTTTTTGCGCGCTTCTTTTGGGTAAGCGCGTACCGGATCGAAGGGATACCGCGATGAGCATGGTGGTCCATCTCGCTATCGTGGATGGCGAGGACCACACCGTCTACCGGCGCAAAGATAGGGCATCCAAACCCGGGGAGCTTTTCGGCGGGCTCTGGTTTTAATAGGGAGATGGCCGTGAGCGGCGCGGTGCGTCCTTTCTCGGAGACGGGAACGAAATCGATGGCGTAGGCGGTGGCAAATAGGCGTGTCCCGTGGCTGGGAACTCGGTTCGCAGGGCTGTGCTGGACGCGCCACCATCCCGCGAACGGATAGGCCAAATCGATGGGCATGCTCATGGCTCCTTTCCGACCACTCAACGGATCGACGTAACGCAACTCCTCGGACTACTAGTGTGCATTCCATCCTCCCATAGGCTCTCTTGCTTGACACTACGCTGTATGAGATCGGCTTAGAACTCGAAGGCAACGCTGACCGACCCATAGACACTCATACAGCCGTTGGAGCATAATGAGCAACCCGTACTACGCCGGTAACAACAAATCTAAGGAGCACCAAATGGATAGTCTTCCATCGAAACTCTCGCTTTGGTCGAGCGGCTCCGTGCTGTCGATCGGACCGGGGAACTCAGTACTCTCGATTGGAAGCGTCGGATCGTTCGGCTCGGTGGGGTCGATTGGTTCCTTCGCCTCGGTATTATCAATCGGATCGGCAGCGTCCATCGCATCTGTGATGTCATGGCGTTCAATCGCGGCTGTCATGCAGTCCAAGCACAACGGTTGGCGCCAACTCCGGGCGCGTCGGTAGACGATTCAACCACCGTCGTGTCCAGCTTCGGAGTCGAGATCAATGATCCAGCAGACATCTCGGAGACCTTGCTGTAATCCAAGGTCAGCCTGAGCGTCCCAGCCTCAAGAGTATGTGTGGAACGCCGATTACAGCAAGATAAGTACAAACCCAGCGCAGTTGTAGAACGAATGGAACAGGATAGAAGCCCACACGTTGCATCGATGACGAAGATAAATCAGTACGAGCAGTATCGACAGCGGCAGATATATCCAAAACTCGGAGAGTTCGGCGATATGGAGAGCATCGAAAACCACCACTGACACGACTGAGAGGACGACTAGCAACCACTTCCGTGGCCTAGGAAAAGCACCGATGATCGACTGTCGAAAGGTCAGCTCCTCGATCAACGGGCCGAGGAGGACGATCATGGTCATGCTGAACGCAACCGGGATTGCGTCGACCATGTCTCCGACGGCCTCTTGGTTAGTCGGTTCGGATCCGACGAAAACGGAGGCAATACCGGTGCACACGGCACCCACAAACGACATCAGTATCAGTTCGCCGAAGAACCGTAGACGTTTCCCTGAGACATCCGTTCGGAACCGGTGCCATTCGTGGACCAAATGCTTCCCATACAGCGTGATACACGCCGCGAAGAGGATCAGGTCGGCGGTCAACGACACCCATCGAGGTGATAGCCAGCTGAGGCCCACCAGGACGGGCCCTAGCACGAGATTGACGACAAAATACAATACGATCATCGTTGCAGCACGAATCACGGGATATAGGCCAATACGTGGTGTTTATAATTGGAGTTTTGGTTGTTAGGGCGCC
>OMJG01001484.1_pt1 | contig 13503 bp, 10 predicted proteins | sample 1646431 | NCBI WGS metagenome assembly OMJG01 (sample SAMN03771674, study PRJEB25209) | food metagenome | isolation source: Cotija cheese | place: Mexico:Jalisco,Michoacan | collected 2011-12-12
GGAAATGATTGATTTATTTCTGCACGGGATTATCTAATAGAATAAGTTGTTTTTTCCGAGAAATCCTCCCGACTACCGGGTCAAAAAAAGAGAATGTTCTGAGAGGTTTTAGATTAGTTCAATAGGTAGTTGGTCAGTGGTGCATACAAGGAAATCATTTAAATGTTATCAATCATTACAGCAGCTCTAAGCGTGTATGCACTGGTTATCGTTTCTCTCATGCTATGGTTTTATTTTAAACCTTTCTTCATAGGTCTAGGGTTTATATTCTTAGCCTTTGCTGTAGTATGCATGATCATAGGAGCAGTTAAGGAGTTCAATGCAGGGCGTTCTGTTAAAGACAAAGAAAAGCAGGAACAAGAGCAGGACCTGTAGCATTAACAATAATAACTATACTCTGGAGCTTAGCAGTTTATACTGCTGGGCTCTTTTATTGTGTATAAGCCTCTATATGCCTGTATAAGACCCTGCATGCACTCCCTACGTTCGCTCTTGAGATATTTTATTTCGCAAATTTTTTACGCATTTGTCGACGAAAAGATAAAACACATAAAAGTATACGCAGATATATTTAAAACGTCTTAGAATGCAAATATGAGCTTATTGGAAATCTTATACTATATTAGATATGTATAACCTAGTAAAATCAACAAAAAGAACTGTCTATTTCGCTAATTCGTCCTGGGTATCAATACCTAGGTTTCCTTAGCTGACAGCTTGTAAATGGACAAATATCAATTTTACGCATCAAAATTTACATATTTAAGCATCAATAGGATCAAATGCCAGTTCATATAAATTTTTATCATCCAAATTAGCGAATTCCTCAATATTTACTCGGTACATAATATTATTTTGCTTTTTAGAGAGTTGATTATAGTAGCTTATATTAATATGCATAGTGGTTGTATAACCATTGTTTTTAGCTGTATTTTGAAATTCTTCAAGTACTTTTTTACCAATGGGTATTAAATAATATTTATCACTAGGTAAAACATTAAGGTGTTTTTCTTGTATAACTTCGTTTTCATTTATATAGACTTTTATATCTATATCTTTAGCAGTTCCCCTGCCCAAATTTTGTAGTTTAAAAGCAGTATTTACATAGTCAGAATCAGTTTCAGTTAGATTTCTTAATTTTAAATTTTTTCCTTCTTGTTCTATAGTAATTTGATCGAAAGCCAAGTATGGGATAAAAGACATTTTAGTTTGTTTGATTTGTACCATTACCGAAATGAGATATAAAAGTGCCATGATAAATGTTCCGATTGAACCAACTGCTTGTAAAATATTTATCATCAATTCTCCTTTTGAAATAAGTAATTTTTTGATTCTACCATAATACAATATATTCGTTAATTACATTTAAATGCTTTATTCCAATAGTTTTTTTTACGCTTTAAGCCATTTTAACTAACTGTAAGCTATTTTAACTGTCTGTCAACGGTAAATCGACGTAGGGCGTTTTATAGCCTGCTTATGGGCTATTAGACGCCCTAGGAGGGTTTGTTACCTTGTCTCTAATAATCCTTTCAGCTGTAAGGCTAATCATATTTGTACCTTGACTATTTTTTTGTTGGTTCTTTGTTGGTAGTCTTTGGTAGTGATATTGAATAATTTGTTTAGAGACATTTAATTCGTCAGCAAGTTCTCTAAGAACGTGTTTAGAATCTTTTCAAGAGTATTCGCAGGAAGGCTAAGCTAATCATCATCTTACTGGTGTTCAGCTTTCGCTCACAATTGCGCCAGAGCGCCGATATTTTCCTAGCCAGCTAAAACTGCGTTCGATAACCCAGCGTTGCGGGGTCACTTGACCGTGCCTAAGGTCACTCTGTTTAGCAATAATGACTTCAGCGTTAATCATTGCCTGAACTGATTGAGCAAAGTTGTTACCAGTATAACCACCATCGGCCATTACTCGTTGAACCAGGTCAAACTGTGATTTGTTTAACGCCAGTAGCGCATTGGCGCCATCACGCTCAGAAACATTCGGGCGTTTGTTGACATCGATCTGTTCTTCTTTGATTGGGATCGTGATCGTGTCGTCTTCTAGCGTATCATTGACATCGGTAGTTGCAGCCGCACCATCTCCGGGCTTTCTTTCGATCATGATTTCTTCTCGTTTAACCGGTACTTCGACTGTTTTCGTCTCATCGACAACATTTTTATGGATATCGACTTTACCCGTCGTCACATCATGCTTATTGATATCCAATTGTTCTTCTTTAAGCTGGATACTATCAGTATCAGTATCTAGATCAGTTGCACGTGCAGCATCTGATGCATGTAAATTATTTGTGCGAGTGGCACCAGCTGCATGTCTGTCTGTAACATTTTCAGTTGCTTGTGTTGGGTCGTTTTTATAATTATTGACGGTGATAATAATTTTTCCAGCTGAGATATCATCTCTATATTGGTAAAGCGGGTCGTTGTTTGCATGGTCAGCTTCTTCATTTGAACTTGAATCGTATTCGTACGTATCAGCAGAAAATGCATCTTTGATTTTTTCCCATAGTGAGTGATCTTCGTGAGTCGTTTCGACGCCATTTACGCCGGTTTTAACATCGATTCCTGACAGTCCAGCAAAACCAAAATTTGTAGCTGCATCTTTGTTGGTGTAAATAATGATATCATCACGGCTATAGCCTTCTCTTTGCAGTTGTTCGATCACGGATAAAGCTTCTTCTCTCGTACTGTAACTTCCAATAACTGTTAAATTTCTTTCCAACATATAAATCCCTCCCATTTCAACTATTTTTTTGAATACGCTTACAATTATAGTGTAACGAATAAATGACGTTAAAACAAATAATACGAATGTTGGGAATTAACTACCGCCTTACACTACGTTTCAGTTGGTATACCTCGCATTTAGTGTTCCTTTTCAAAACCAGAAAAGAAACACTAAACACAGGGTTCTGTTGAAAAGAAAAGGAGTAACTAATGAATATTGAAGACACACTCTACCATGGATCAAAAAATGATTTTAATGAGTTTGAAATTCCTAAGTTTCATGAGAATGGTAGTACTTTGGGATATGGCATTTATCTAACTGATAGTATAGAGAGAGCAAAATCATACGCTGATGATAGTGGATATTTATATACGGTAGAATTAAATGACGAATTAACAAACAGTAAGCCATTAAGCGCAAAAGAAGTCACACTCACTGTTAATCAGGTAGCACAAATCATTGAAAAAGTAGCTCAAAAACAAATAGATGAAGAAGAATATCCTTACATTCTATCAGACTGGGAAGAACCAACCAGTGAAACGACAATGGACGCAGGAAACAAGGCTATTGTTAAACGAATTGCACAAAACATTGTTGATGATACAGATGACTTAAATATTATTAATGGTATTAGTAATCAATTAGGCGGAAATGATAGTGGCGCTCAAATATTAAATCCTGTTTTAAACGAAATGAATATTCATTATGCAGTTTTGGACGTTGATTATTATGATAAGTCTAAGGAGTACGTAGTTTTCAATCCAGAGGATATAAAAATATCGAGTAAACAAGATATAAAACTATTAAATGAACAAAACAAGAGTAACAAACTTACCTTTGATAAAGATAGTCAATCATTTTCAGGTATTGTACAAGGTAATGAAATCAGTTTGAGTGAAAACGAATATTTTTCAGATTTAACTAGTATTTATGATATAAAGAGTTTGTCTAATAATGAACTTAAAGCAATCACTGTTAATCTATTAACACAGGCTAAAGAGACTTATCAAGAAATGAGTAAACTAAGTGGTGATGATAATGATTTGTATTTTTGGGCTGATGATTATAAAAACGAAAAGACAAATTATAACGCTTTGCAAAATGAACTAAGTCAAAGAAATATTAATATTCCCGAAAACTTAAAATATGCTGATGAACCCGAAAAAATGGATAAGGCTAAACAAGAATTGGTAGAAACTTTGTCACACCCTACCCTATCCCAACAATATAAAAAATTGACAAATCAATTAAAAGAGCCTGATAATAATAGTCAGCAAACAGAAAAGCAACTCAAACAGGTACGCCAAAATATCAGTGAGAAAACACAATCTGAACTACAAGCATTTGCAAAAAACACCCCTACCCTTAAACAACCCAAAGTTGAACGTGACGAACCAACAATATAGCAGAAAAGATTAAATAATGATATAATGAATACAGAAAAAGGAAGCCTTGCGCTAACAAGACTTCCCGTGTAGAGCCGTTTAAGACGGTGGCATTAGTTATTTTTTTCAGTATATCAGTATAATTAATGTGTTGATCCGTTTTTTCAAAAAGAGAGAGACTTATCTCTCTCTTTTTTACAATTCTTGTTTTGTTGGTCGAACCAGAATTTCATTTACACCGACATCACTAGGTTGATTTATAGCATAATAAATAGCTTCTGCAATATTCTGTGGATCAATACCTACGCTACTTTCAATTTGGTCAATAGCTTCTTTTTGATCATCGTCAGTAATGTGTGACGATAACTCCGTTAGAATAGAACCGGGGGAAATAATAGTTGATCGAATGTTACTATCTGGTGATTCTTCCATTCTAAGACCTTCACTAATAGCTCTAACCGCTGTTTTAGTTGCGCAATAAACAGCACTTCCTTGAAATACAATATGACCTGCGATACTTGCCATATTAATAATATGACCATTTTTTTGTTCACGCATATAGGGTAGTACAGCATAGATACCGTTCAGAACACCTTTAATATTTACGTCAATCATCATATTCCATTCATCAATTTTTCTCTTATTTAGTTTTGATAATGGCATCACTCCAGCATTATTAACAAGAACATCAATTTGACCAAATTTTTCGACAGCTAATTCTGCTAGTTTTTCCAAATCATCAGGCTTGGTAACGTCTGTAACTCTATAAACTGCTTTACCACTACCTTTAGAATTTATAACATTTACTAATTCTTGCAGCCTGCTTTCACGTCTTGCGCCTAAAACAACATTAGCCCCACTTTCGGCTAATTTTAGCGCGGTTGCTTTTCCCATTCCACTGGAAGCACCTGTTATAATGACAGTTTTATTAATTACATTAGACATTTTTTGTTCCTCCTTTTATAATGTAACTAAAGTTTATCATTTAAAGTTAGCTTTAACGCAAGCTTTTTTTTAGAAGCCTGTGTAATAGTGATTAGGTTTTTATTTATTTAATAAGTCACTGTTTTTAAGTGAAGTAGCTTTAACAAAAAGGAGAATTTTAATTGTTTATAGATGAAACAACAAAACTAAAAAAAATAAGCAAGTCCACGCTTAGATATTATGAAAACGAAGGGATAATCCCTAAAGTACCACGTGATAATAATGGACGAAGAATGTACACAGAGGAAAGTTTAGAGTGGATTGACTTTATTACTAGTCTAAAAGAAACTGGAATGCCCTTAACAAAAATAAAAGAATATACTAGTTTATATAGTGGTGGGGAAAAAACTTTACAAGCTCGAAAACAGATTATGTTAAATCATCAACATAATGTTCAAAAAAATATAAACGATATAATTACACATTTAGAAAAAATAAATTATAAAATTGCACTATATGATGTACAGCTTAATAATATCAAACGAATGCCTTAATTAATAAGTTATGTCTTTTGAACTTTGAGTGAGTTTAAGCGGGGGAGAACTCCGCTCATGACTGCGGTCAAGCTGGTTTCAGCTTGTGGGTGTGGGTAAAACCCACGGTTTGTCTTGAATTAAAAAACAGGAAGTCCTTGTTATAAGGATCTCCTGTTTTTTAATGTTCACTGATTGACCTATTCAGGTACATTTATCCATTTAACAGTTTGAAATGGTCTTAAAATGCGTTTCTCAAACGTCAAAACAATAAAAAAGCGCCTAGAAATAGGCGCTTTTTACAATTATCGTTGCAAAGTTTGTTGTTCTCTTTGTACCCTTGGCTGTTGCAAATCTGGGTTAGCTTTTGCAAAGTCTTTTAGTTGTTGTTGCGTTTTTTGACTAATTTCAGTTTTAACTTTATTTGGCGCTGTGCATAGCTTAGAATAAATGAACTTAATTAATCTGATGACAATTCACATAATTAATTGGGGAAAGATTAATAAAATTTAAAAATTACGACCTGTTCTTGATAGAATATAGCAGGATGAAATCATTGATAACAACGGACATTCGCAAAGGGGACGCCGACAATAAATTTTAAAATAATAATAAATATTGGCATAGTATTATAAATACAAAAAGAGAGTACTCATTTGATTAGGACTCTCTTTTTGTATTTATAATTCGTTAATAATGTTTCTTTGTTGTGGACTTAACAGCATATCAATGAATGCTTTATCAGATCCTCTTAGCGCAGTATATTGTTCTTTCTGTTTATCTTTTCTTAATTTAATAGACACAATATACTTGAAAGCCATTTGTTCATTATCATTTAGTTTATCGTAAAAACGTCTTAAAAATTTTGCCTGATTAATTGTTAAGTGGCCATCCACTTTGATTTGTTCTGTAATGCTTTTTTGGAATTCAGTATTTGAAAAATTGTTTTCTAAAGAACGAAATAAAATGTCTGTCCAGTAATTCTGTTTATCTCCATCTAATCTAGATTTATCAACAATCTCATTATTGATATCATAAAAGTTGTCTTGTGTCTCAGCAAGTTGATCAATAAATTTCTCAATACATGAACTACCAACAATCATCTGATATTCGTTAAGTCGATTTTGAATCGTGTACTCATATCTTATTGCCGGATGCCCACATAATTCACAATTAAAGTTAGCATCTTCATTGTCCATTAACCCCACATACATCCATTCTTTCTTAGCAATCATAAACTCATTACTATCACTTAACGGCAATAAGTTCTCCTTAGCATTTTGTAACCACGTGCTCATAACCATTCCAAAAGACTCCTTTCTCAAAAATATAACACAATGTCTTTAAAGAGTGCTTTATTTTTAATAACCTGTAGAACTCCATATATAGAATACCATGCAAGTTGTTTAGGAGATAAGAAACTTAATGTCGTTTGAATCCCTATTACATATACACCTTACTAATCTAATTAGTTCAAATAATCTTAAAGTCCGTCTCTCAAACGGTAAAGGATAATGACCATATTCAAATATGATTTTGGATATCCCACACATTAATAGTGCTAATTTTTGTATCTTAAATTTTTTTGCAGTTAACTAATATCGTCCCAATGAGCATTAAAATGATCTAATGACCCAATTTTATCAAAAATATCTTTGACTTCTTTTAGTATTTCAGTTTCATTTTTCCCATTTGGATCCGTTCCAGGGTCATCAATACCATGAGAATTTACGTTAAAATACTTTTTAGCTTGTGGATTAGTATCATATAACTTAGATAAATTTATATTATTAAAATTGCAGTATGTTTCAAATATACGACGTAGTGGGTTTAACATAAGATTTGGTTTTTGATTCTGGTACAGCCACTTAACTTCTTCCCACAATTCATCATAATTGTTTTTTAAATCTTCACTTGGTTCAGTTAACATATTTATCTGAGATTTTCCATTAATCTTGTGGAGATGATATGTTGCTTTGTTATAGGAAGGTTTATGGTTGTCCTTCCACCAATTATAACGAGTATTTAAATAAAAATGGATATTATGGGTGAGTATGAATAATTGATCTGTAGTCCTTTTCTTTATAAGCTGTTGTAGCTCCGAAATAATTAAATATTGACATGCATCATCGTTACTGGTCATAGGGTCATCAAAGATGATAATTTTGGGATTGCTTGCCTGATCAGAACTTTCTTCTAAGTTGCTTATAAACCATAAAAAAGCAACAATATTTTTTTCACCAGTACTCAAAGTTTCAATAGAGCGCTGTTGGTTATCTAGCCCTCTAATTGTATACTGTCCTTTTTGGCCTGCACCCTTGACTTTTACTAAAGTAAAAGACTGACTACCAAGCTGCTGTAATTTTTCATTTATTAGTTGTGCTGCTAGTCCCTCATCTATTGATTGTTTTTTTAATTCAGAAAGTTGCTGTTGAACTTCGTTTCTTTCACTTTTTCGTCTATTAAATTCAATTTCATACTTTTTTTTAAGGTCCTGTATCTTACCCAATTGTTCTTTTTTATCTGCATATTGGAAATCATCCAACTGTATAGATACCTGATTGCTTAACAATTGTATTCTTGCGTTATTTATGGATTCATCTAAATTATTTTTATATTCATTATTAAGTGAAAGTAATTTATTATAAGACTGTTTTAATTCGTCAAAACTAATTAGGTTTTCAATAATATTACTGTCCAGCGGTTCCATAAATGTGAACATATCAGATTTTTTATTTTGAATTATTTTAATAAGTTCATTTAAAAAATCCATATAATCATTTTTTGCTGTCTCTACTTGTAAATTAAATTCAGCTACTTGTTGTTGAAACTTATTATAGAACAAATTTTTATCTAATGGAGTGATTTTGGCTATGATTTTTTTTAATTCTTTTAACTGTTCTTGAGTTCTATTAATCCTTAATTCTAACTTTTTAACTTCGTCTGAAAAATAAGAATTAAGTTCCTCAATACGGTTTGAAGACAAAGGACTTCCGCAAAAGGAGCATATTTGTTCATACTCCCCATCACTATGTTGATGCAGATTTAATCCTTGTCTTGCCCATTCTTGTTCATCTCTATTCTTAAAACTAATAAGTGCAGATTTAACTATTTTAGCTTCCAATATTTCATTTATAGCTTTTAAATACTTACTTAGATCTATAGTCGGAAAATGAACTTCATCTACTTTTCCCAGAACTTTTTGGTCTAATAATAATATTTGTTTTTGAACTTCATCAACAGTCAGTTTATGAGCTAGTGGAATATCCTTAATAAAATCTTTTTTATTATAGTAAAACTTATTTACAAGTTTTTGATGTTTGTTTTTTATTTCTTTGGCGGATTTAACGTAACAATCATCTAGTGTTTTCTTTTGATGTTCAAACTGTTCGTTAATACGCTGCAATTTGGAGTAAAGATTGGTACCTTGATTATCCAAGGGTACTAAGTCCCTATCTATTTCTGTCAATTTATTTTGAGCATCCTCTATTAATGGTTGCACACTAGTATTTTTAGTTCCCAAAGATATGGCATCCAAGATATGATTATCGCCAACAACTGACCTAAACCCTTCAAATAGATGAATATCAAACTGATCGTTATATTGTTTTAAAATTGCATGGCTAATCGATGTTTTCCCTGTCCCATTTTTACCATAAACAAAGTTTTTTGCTTTTAAATTCTCTAAAACGGGACTTTTAAATCTATCAGTTGGTAAATTTACATTATTAATCAAGTGAAAATCTCCTAACTTTTATTTAACTAATTGATTAGTTAGCAGACTAGGTATTGAAGTAACACTTCTCGTTCCTAAAGAAACTTCGTTCGCCAATCTTAATAACGTCTGCGTGTCCATTGCGCCACCCCACATTCCAGTCTGGTTATATGTTTTCTTTAAAGCCATATCATACTTTCCTGTAAATGCACCAGCTACCCACAAATAATACGTCTGTGCAACGGGCAACTTTTCAGGAAAGGCTTCCCACCATTTATTAGGTGTAACTGTCTCATCTTTGTTAATTACGTCATTAATATAATCTACCATTTCTCTTTGTTGACTTATCGGAATGTTATATCCATTTGAGTAAGCCTTTGTGTCTAGCAATATTCCAAAAGTATTGTCGTAATATACTACGCCATCAGGCTTATTTGCATGTCCAAGATGTTCTCCTTCTAACTTGAAGTACTTTTTAAAGATTTCAACAGTTTTACTTTCAAATAATGTAGCGTCCACTGTATTTTGTGATCGTGTAGCTGATTTCCCCCAAGCCATTTCCACCAGTTCGATATCTGATGGGTCAATCTCTGTGAGTGTATTTAATAATTTATTTTTAATATTTTCAAGATGTTGATCCATTAGCTGCTTAGTTATATTCAATTGTGGCAATTTAAAGTTGTTGATACGATCTTGAAAAACAACTTTTTTATTATCATACTTTAATCTTAATCCAAAGCGAATTAAGCCACGTAAATCAGCCTTTAATACACCTTCACCGTTGAACAATCCATATTTTTTTAAATCATCACTTACAGCTTTAATCGTAGTAAATTTTTGAATGGCTTTAATAGTATAAGCACGGCGTAATTTTATATAGTTCTTATTTGTAACCTTAGTGGCTAACATATGCCAGGAAATAAATTTTTGAATAGCTGAATTACTAGAATTCCCAGTTGCGGATTTTAATGCTCGTTCACCCTTCAATCCGTTCAATTGATAAGCATGTGGGGTATATTCTTCTATACCACCAACTATCCTTACTAGTTTTTTCTGTTTAATTAGGTTTAGTGAGCTGAGCCAACTAGAAATAGTCCGTGTCCACTTATCAGCAGATCCCTCAATATTTGAGCGGACTTTATTTTTTTCAGAAGCCGGAGATGCATGCAAGTATTCAAACCAATCATCTTCGTTCATTGAAGTAAATCCTGGCTCTCCCGCAAAACCAAGTTCATGTCCAATTTTAAATTTAGATAAAACTGCAGTGTCTCCTTTTGAAGAAATCGCATTATTATCTTTTAATAATTGTAAAAACCTAACTGCTGGAGGATAAGCCATCACAACAGGTATAAGAAATGCTTTTTCTTCATCGCTAAGTTGATATGTTTTTTCGTTACTTTTACTTTTCCAAACACCATCCACAGTATTTACAAAATTTTCACCTAGGGTTGTTATGGAAAGTAAATCTGTTTTTTCATCCACCTCAAAGAAATGTAGTGTTAAAGCCCAGTTTAAAAAGCCTTCTGAGGTCCATTCATCAGTCCAAGCTTTTGCTTTTTTATTATCCCCACCTGAGATTTGTGCTAATCCTACTGGAACCTGATTTGCTCTTGCGTGTTTTCCAATATAATTATTAGGAAAAGCAGCCTTACCTTTCATTTGCTCATAAGTTATTTTAACAGGATTACTTTCTAAACCAGTTCTAAGTTGATCTCGAACTTTTATATCTTGAACGTAATCCAAACCACTGTCTAGCAAAAATGTGTGATACTTTGACCCATGTATTAATATGCTCACAGTTCTTTTTAACTTACCAAAATTAGTTGGGTTTTGTATCCATCCAAATTCATGTACTCCCATTTTACCCGCCTCACATATTTTTAATTGTCTATACCTTATAGTATAAAAAAAAGAAAGCTTTTAAAAGCTTTCTTACAAACTAATAATTAGTAACTAACACCTCTATGCTAGTATCTTTTTTCGTATTATACGAAGAATTATTGTAATTATAATTCAAGTTGTGCTGAACGTATCCATTTTTATCGATCCAATTCATGAGAATGTCATTTTTCTTTCCTTTATGTTCGGTAACGTTGCTTAATGCAAACTTAATTTGTCGTTTATCTAGTACATCTAACAATTCATATAATTCATGCTCTTGCTTTTCCGTCCAATTTACAAAGCCTCTGTTTCCATCATTATAACTTCCTGTTGTAATTAAATAGGGTGGATCGGCATAAACAAAAGAATTCTTGGTCAAATTGCCCATGTCAAATTGTGTAAAATAATAATCCGTAAACACAGCATCAAGCGTATTGAGCCGGTTTATAAATCTTATTAAATTATTTTCCATTCGTGCCGAAAATTGACTACGATTTCGCCCAAATGGATTATTATATTCCATATTATTATTAAATCTAAATTGGTAATTAAAGCTATAAGATACCAAAACATAAAGATCTAAGGGGGTGGGGTTATTATTATACTGTTCTCTAAACTTTAAAAAACCTTGTTCATTGGTTTTCGATAACTGATAATCATTAATTCGTTTATGGATTTGTGCAATTAAATCATACGGATCAGCACCCTGAAAAAAGCGAAATAAATCATTAACTTTATTATTCATGTCATTAAAATAAACTTTATCAGCTGAAATGTTTATCCCTACATTTCCGCCACCACTAAACAAATCAACAAATGTATCACTATGTTTTGGGAAAAATGGGATAATTTGGGGTAGTAGTTTATACTTTCCACCAATATAATTTAAAGGGCTTTTAATATACCCTAAACTTGAACTAGTAGCCGTTTTAATCTTTGGAATTACGTTTTCGTAATGTTTATTATTTTTCTGTAATGCTATATTTTCAGGTTGAAAATAGAATAATAACTCATAAAGTTCATTACCTGGTTTTACAATTTTAGATTTATACTTTCGAAATGGGATTCTAACTTCTTCAAATTCTCCGTTTAATGAAACTTTCTTAATCATATCAATTAACTTCTTCTCACTAATAATGCCGTCAGTTGAGTAACTAACAACAACATGAGAAAAGTTAAGATCCTGGAGTAGTAACTCCATAGAAGCCTCTGCTTTTTTTATTATAGAAAAGTCAGACTTAGCAACACTTTCCACGCGTTGCCCTGTAATTCCTTTCAACTCTGGCTTATCATTTCTAGCTATTGTTTCCAAGACATGGTAATTAGGAGCGTACTGTCGATTATTATAAGGTGTATCGATATAAAGAATATCCCCACTTAAATTTTTAGATAACTTAACAGCATCTTCATTTAATGCTTGATTGTCCTGACCATTATCTTTTATTAAACCAGGTATTAATTCTAATGGCTTATATGCCCTCTTATCCCAGCTTTTAAGATACGCTCCATATGTACCAGTAATGTTGGAAACATATGGAATTGCTTGTATTAGGGAATCTAACAAGTAATACTGCTCGTCTTCACTAATCAATTCATTTCTATACCATTCTGCAATTTTATTTCTAATAAAATCTATTCTTTTAGCATTTTCTACAGTTAGGTACATTCGCTTAGCTTTACCAGCAGGAGAATACTGTTCTGTAACAAATTCTCCGTCATAACTCTCCAAATCTATAGACTGAAAATATTTGAATGGATCTTCAATACCTAAATCTTTTAAACCAGCAAACTTGGGTACTTTATTTAATTGAATGGACGCCCTTGCAATTACATATGAAAAATACATTAGATCATTACTTATAACTTTATATTGGTGTTTAAAATATTTTCCAACAGAGTTTGAACCTGCAAATAGGTCAACAAAAGTTGTTTCCTCTCCAGTCAAATGCGGTTCAAGTAGATCCTGAATATTTTTCAACAAATTAGTTTTGTTTCCTATAAATCTCATAAATACACATCCTATTACATCCTAGTTAATGTACATAATGTTATCACAATTTTACAGCGTAACCAAAGTATATTGATTAAATTCTAGCTGAATCATAAAAGTAATTCATATACTAATCAATTTAAACATTGATTAGTCCTGCACCACCGTCAATCATGATTTTATTGACTTGCTTTTCCATTGGCACACCAGCAACGCTTATACCATCCATGATCGTTTGTGTTTGTGGCAAGGTTGTATTCACTCCTTTTACTTATCAAAAAGGCGCTTAAAGAACCCCTTCTTTGAAGCCTTTTTTTGATCATCACTATGTTCTTCCGATT
>OMJG01001486.1_pt1 | contig 13490 bp, 3 predicted proteins | sample 1646431 | NCBI WGS metagenome assembly OMJG01 (sample SAMN03771674, study PRJEB25209) | food metagenome | isolation source: Cotija cheese | place: Mexico:Jalisco,Michoacan | collected 2011-12-12
TGTCGTCGTCGGTGGCGTAGAGCAGGTCGACGTTCTGGTCGCGGTATTCGAGGAGGAAGTACAGCTCGCCGAAGATCTTGGCGAGGTTGCCGCGGTTGATCTCGTCGATGATGAGAACGTAGGGGGTGCCGGGATCCTCGCGGGCAGAGTCGACGGTCTTGCGGAGCGGGCCGGGGCGCAGCTCGAAGGCGCCGGACGGGGTGAGCCGGTAGCCCTCGAAGAAGTCCTCGTAGGAGTAGGCGGGGTGGAACTGGACAAGGCGGACGTTGTCACCGGCCAGGTGTTCGGCCAGGGCCTGGGCGATGTACGTCTTCCCGGTGCCGGGCGGGCCGTAGAAGATGAGCTGGGGGGCGGTCGCGGAGCAGTTCGATGCATTCGTCGAGCCATGCCCGGTCGACGTTGAGTGATGCGGCGAGGGGGCCGGTGGCGTCGGGCAGAACGAGTTCGGGACGCGGTGCCACTGTCTCGACGAGCGGCACGTCACCTGCGATGGATGCGGTGAGCAGGGGTTCGAGGACGTCGAGCTGCTGAGTCATCTCGATGACGTCGTACTGCTGCTTGAACCTGGCGGTGACGTCCTTGGGGAGAGTGACCTGATCGACGCCGTAGCCCTGCCAAGCGACGTCCCGGCGAAGGATCGTTGACCCGTCCGCGGATCGGGCGTATCCGGCGTCGCCGGTGATGGTGCCCAGATGGACGACACCGTGGCTGGTGGTGGCGACGAGGTCTCCGTCCCTCATACGGGTAAGGAAGTTGTGGGAGTCGTCCAGTTTGGCGGCCTTGGCGGAGTAGGCGGACCGGGAGTAGTCGTCGACGACGATGTCTTTGAGGTCCTGGCGGGACATGCCGGGCTCGACGCGACGCAGCCTGGATGCCCTGAGGGAGACATAGCCGTCGCGACGCCAGGCCTCGGCGAGGTCGTGGCCTTCGCTCGAGAAACCCTTGACGAGCCAGGCTCGCTTGGGGGCGAGGGAGAGGATGCCCTGCTGTTCCAGGTAGTCGCGGAAGTCTGCGGTGCGGATGTGCTGACGCTCGTCGGCGACGCCGGACGAGTCGAACCTGACGCCCTCGGCCTTGAGGACCTCGCGCTGAGTCTCGGTACGGCCGTCGGGCCAGTGGTGGTCGGGCGACGGCCTTCCGTTCTTGAGGATGACGCGATGTGCTGCCTCCGCGGTGCTGCTCCACAGGACGTTCCAGATCGCGTTCTCGTCGTATGCCGTGACAGCAGCGAGATCGCCGCAGGTCGTCCACTCGCCGGGTTCGATGAAGTCCAGCGCCGCCTCAAGGATTCGCGTGTAGTTCGGTTCGTCCCGACGGTGCGCCTTGGACCAGTCCCGATACGCCTGGCTCGCCTCGGTGCCGAGGCCCTCACCGTCATCGGGATGGGACGCGAGCGCCTCGCGGCCCGCGTTAGTGATCTGCCAACCCTGGGGGACTTCGTGATCCACCCGGCCATCTTCATGTCAGTGCTGGACCAGGTCAGGTGATTCGCCCATCTTGTCGTGGAGTCGCCGTCCCGGAATGGCGAGTCCTCGTAGGCAGTGAACGTCACCCGCTCCCCTACACGACGCAGCACCTCCGCACGCTTCACGGGCTCGCCGTCCTCGGCGAGCACCTCGAGGGCTGCGTGGATGATGAGGGACCGGCGAACGGGCTCGAGAGACGTCTCTGTCGTGGTGTGTCCTCCAGTTGAGCTACAACACGATTGTAATTCAGGGCTACTGCGCGAACAACTGACATTACATAATCGAGCGCTTAAGTAGATAGGGTATAACCCCGTTCTTTGGAGCTCGCTCGATCATACGTGTGGAGTAGTCGTAGCCCTCTGGCCATCGGTTCGATATCAGTTGATACGTAGCCCGCAAGAATATTGCTGCAATCAGCCCAATTAGACCACCGTAGAGAGCTGCTCTCATTGTTCTCCATTCCTAGCTGTTGGATAACGAAGTAGAGCCTGGCTATCCCGATATCTCCATGAACCGGGGTATTGATGTCCTACTGGTGTACATCCGTCACAACCAGTTCATCCCTTGCTCTTGAGGCGGCGACGTAGAGGAGGGAGCGTTCTCTCTTCTGGGCGTCGGCCTGGTCCTCCTCGCTGAAGTCGTAGCCGTGTGGCGACCCACTACCGTCCAGATCCACATCGAACAGCACCACCTTGGTGAACTCGGTTCCCTTGGCCCGGTGCATGGTCATCACCACAGGCTCATCCACGCCGCCGGCTCCCACACCACCACGGTCCACGGCCCTGGCCGCGACCCCGCGCTCATTCAACCCGGACACCACACGGTCCCGCTGCTGCTTGTCCCTCACGAGAACGGCGAGAGCCTCGGACCGTCCGCTCCCCTGGGCCTCGGAGATCCAGTCCCTCAAGACCTCGGCAGTGACGTCCAGTTCCTCGACCAGCCCGGAGCACGACCTCACGACCGGCTCGGCCCCATGCCTGGCGGACCGGTACCCGTCGACGGTGTCCTCCTCGCCGTCCAGGTCCGAGTAGTCCAACCCCTTCAACCTCGCCGTCGCCCACCTCAGGTTCTCCGCCGTCGTCCGGTAGTTCAACGTCAACCTCCGCGACCGTCCACGCGTCTCAATCCCGTAGTGCGACAGCACCATTTTCTGCCCGTAGATCCGCTGGTGCCCGTCCTCGGCGATGAAGATGTCATTGGCTCTCGCCCCCACCAGCGCCCTGATCAACATCCAGTGGCTCGGTTTCAGATCCTGCCCCTCATCCACCAGCACATGATCGGCGACATGCCCTCCATCGGCCACGCGAGCCTTCAAACATTCAGCGGCAATGGCCGCCTTCTCCGCGAAGTCGGCGCACCCCTGCAGCGCCTCCTCCTCGCGATACCTCGCCACGGCCTTCCACACAGCCTGCCGCGCACCCTTGTTCAGCCGCACACCCCTCCCAGGTCTGCGCACCCGCAGATACCCGGCCTCGTCCACAATCCCATTCGGCAGCACGACCATCTCGTACTCCGATTCCAGGAACCGCGGATTCCGCAGCTTCTCCGGCAACTCGGCAACCTCGCTGGCCACCGTCCCCCACAGGTGTTTGTCCACGCGCTCACCCACATCGGCCCGCGCAGTGCCCAGCATCTTCTGGGCCGCCGCGGCGACCTCGCTTGGCCGGGCGCTGCGGATCACCGCGGACGCCAACGCGTCAATCCCGGTCACATGGACGCCGTTTTCCCCCAACCCCACCTGCGGCACCTGCGGATCCAGACTCTTCAAACTGCTCGCCAGATCATCAGCCAGATTCCTGGTGAACGTCGTCATCACGATCCGCGCATCAGGCCGGTCCTTCGCCAGCCTCCGCGCTCGGTGCACCACGACCACGGTCTTCCCGGTCCCGGCCCCGCCCGCCAGCCGGAGCGGCCCGTTGGTGTTCTTCTGGACCCACGTCCGCTGCACCGGATGAAGGAACACCCGCCACGCCCCGAAATCGCCGTCCTCGATCACCCGGCGCAGCTCGTCGGCGCCCTTGATCTTGGCGAACTGCATCCGGCTTGCCGGCTTCTTCAGGGCGGCGATCAGCTCCTGGTCTGATCCAGGAACGACAGGCTCCTCAGGCGCCGCATCCACCTTCTCCTTAGCAGCGACCTCCTCCGGCGCCTCGAACAGGTCCCGACGCACGTCGTCCAGCGAGCTCCCGGTCGCCAGCGCCAGCAGCGCCTCCGACTGCCAGGTCGGCGCCGATTCCACCAGCGCATTGAAGGCGCGGTCATCGGTCATCTGCACAGCCCGCTGGGCCAGCCGGGAGTCGATGCCGAGTTCAACGAGCTCGGCCATCGACACGCTCAACAGCGGCTGCGGACGCGCCGGCTCCTCGACCGGTGCGGCCACCTCAGGTTCCACGATGGCCGGCTGACGCTCAGGCTGCGGCTCGAGCTCGGCAGCAGCCTCTTCCTGGATGATCTCGGCCACACCGTTCACCGGGTTCATCCGGAACTTCGTGATCCTGGCCTGGCGGATCGCCTCGTCATGCATCCAGATGCCGTGGACGACGTAGGTCGGCATCTCCCCCGCCAGCTTGAACAGCACCGCGCGGTACTTGTCATCCACCCGACCCGTCCGCACTCGCCGATCCACAGCGCCGACAATCGGTTCGATATGCAGCCCGGGAGCGGAGTCGTCGTTGATGAGCTTCTGCAGGAAGGTGTACGCCTTCTGCTTCACAGACCCGTCGATATCATTGGCCTGCTTGGTCATGATCAACGTCGACTCAGCCATCATTCCCCATCACTGCCGCGACCACGGCATCCACATCCGCGGGCACCAACGTCCACCGCTCACTGCGCAACTCCTCAGCGTCCCCCTCCTGCTCCTCGAGAAGCACCACTACTCTCGCAGACGGCCACGACATTTCTGTGGGAATCCCGGCAATCTCCTCTCCCGTTTCAGGTGGTGGGACGTCGGCGTCCGCCAGCCCGCGCACCAAACCTTCCAGGCTGTCGTCGACGTCTTCCAGGACAGCCGCCCATTCAGGCGGCAGCTCCACCGCGACATCGACTCCGCCCACACCACGGTCGACGACGTCGACGCGCTCTGCCGGCCTCGCGGCCACCTCAGGCACAGACTCGGACTCAACCGCCGATGCAAGTTCCGCGGCGACAGACGCCACAGTGACGATCTTCGTCACCCTGTCGTCAGACCGCGCGACAAGGGCGTTCGAGATCCGCAGCCATTCCCGCCACGCCTCCTCAAATCCCTCAGCGGCCGGGTCGCGATCGTCCAGGACGACGCACACGTCGAACCGCTGCCCACCCCGGAACGTGACGAGGACTCCCAGCTGGTCGCGCTTCCACCAGAAGGTGGCCGATGAGGTGGACGCCACCGCCGGCGCTCCGCACATCAGCTCCGCGGCCGCCCGGGTCAGCGTCGTCCCCTCAGCCAGGTACACCCGGCGCCCGGCACCCATGAAGTAGGCGGGCACGACGTCGGAGAACCTCGCCAGGTCGGCCCGGCTCCCACCGGACACCAGATAGCTCAGGTAGGCGAAGGGCCCGCCGACCAGCGCGTCCACGGCGTCCTGGCTGAAGCCTGCACGCCCGCGCAGACCACCCGTGACCCGCTCGTTCAGCCACGCCGGCGGCGCAACAGCAATGCCTCGCTCGCGCAGGTCCGCCTCATCCTGGCAGTCGGCCATCGTGACGCCGAGCACCTGCTTGCTCTCCATCCGCAGCGCGGCCCGCTTGACGGCGTCGTCGGCCACCCGGTTGTGCTCGGGCGATGCGTGGTACCGGCGTCCGTCAGTGAAGATCTCCACCGGAGGCACCCCTGACCCGACAAGTTCGAAGTCCGGCTTGGAGCCGGCGACATTCACCTGGGGACGGATGCGGAACATCCGCTCCCCGGCCAGGGCCACCATGACGTTCCCACTGGCCCCTGGCACCTCCGTCACCCTCCCCAGTCCGGAGAGCCGGGCGCCCAGCTCCGCCCGGAACCTCTGCTCCAGGACCGACTCGTCGCCGGGGCCGATGGAGGTCGGCAGGTTCGTCACCTGCCATCCCATCTCCTCGCTCGGGTCCTCGCCGTTGAAGCTCCCGGTCAGCAGCTCACGCAGGTGCCTCTCGGCGGAGATCCGCGAGACGCGCGACACCTCCCACGGCGCCGCATAGGGCAGCAGGCACCGGTGACAGGCCAGCCGGCCCCCCTGCTGGGCTCCCTCGTTCTGGCAGGGGCAGTCGTGCACCGTACGCCAGGCGCTGTACAGCATCCGCCACACGTCATCCGGGTTGGCGAGCTTGGCCAGATATCCCGTCCCGCCGGGCACCAGATCGTGCAGCAGCAGGGCGGGCAGTTTCTCGGCCCCCGGGGTGGTCGGATCGATCACCACCTCCACACCGATGTGGTCGGGGGATCCTCCGAACTCGTTCCGCAGCCCCATGAGCACGGCCGCCGCCAGGCTCGGCACGGCGAACTCGTCGCCGGTGGTGACGCTCCACGGCAGCGGCAGCAGCACCCCCTGGGTCGTCATGGTGCGCGACAACGCGATCGCCCGGTTGTGCTCCTGGGGCTCGTCGCGGTACTGGCACCACGGCGCATGCTCGGAGCGGGAATTGGTCCGCGACTCGGTGTCAAGGTGGCCGCATCCCTCGCACACCCGGAACAGGGGTGCGACGTAGTCCCGCCCTGCGATCTCGCGCCGCGGCCCCTGCTCGACGCGTCGGCCCAGGTTGAGCCAGCGCAGCGTCATTGCGTTGACGAGTTTCGCCCCGAACTCCCTGCCTTCCACGAACCACTGACGGGTGATCCGCGCCGGGTCGACGTCGGCGGCCAGCATGACATTGAAGCTGGCCCGGGTCCGCTCATCGGAGGAGTCTGTGATCCTGGAGGAGTCCCGGTTCACATTGGCCGACGCCTTGGTGAACTCGACGACGTCCATCCGGGTACCCGAGTCCCCGATGCCCTCGGAACCGCAGCGCGGGCAGACTGTCACCGTCTCCTCGACGCCGTGCACCCCCAGATCCTTGCCGAAGCCGCACCGGGGGCAGAACACCCAGGTGCGCACCTGGGTGGCGTCGGGCCCCAGCTCCACCGAGTCGATCCGCACCGCGTAGCCGTGGGCGTAGAAGGTGGCCCCGGGGGCGAACTCGCGCAGCGCCGCAGCCGATCCCCGCTGGAAACTGTCGGGTTCGTGCTCGTAGGACCCGGAATCGGGGTTGTACCAGCTCATCGCGACGTCGAGAGTCACCGAGTCGTCCAGCAGCGTGTAGTTGGGGAACAGCCCGTACTCCTCCAGGGCGGAGATCCAGTACTCGCTGCCGGCCTCCGCGATCTGCCGCCTGACAAGGGCGAGGGCCGATCTCGCGGTTCGCTCCGCCTCCTTGTCGTCGACGGTGGCGGTGGGCGATTCGGCATGACGGTGAAGGTCGTCGATCACCGCCTCGATCTCGCTGCGACGGTGCCGCAGGGTCTCCTGGCCCTCGCGCCATGACCGCGAGGCCTCGTAGACCATGGCGGCCAGTGCGCTGTGGGTCGGCTCGGCGCCGGACACCGCCCAGGCCCGCAGCGCGTCGACGGCGGACGGCTCCAGATGCTCGAAGGTGGCCAGGAAGGCGTCGAGGCGGCCGGGTTCCTCGGCGGCCCGGATGAGCCCGTCGAGGTATCCGCCCGCCTCGGCGTTCATGGCCACTGCGATGGTGCGCGGATGATGGGCGTCGACGTCATCGCGGGCCAGGCCGTCGGCGACATGGGCCAGGTACTGGCGTTTGAGGATCTCCTCGGCCGAAAGATACGTGGCCGGTGGCATGACGTCGCCGTTGATGAGGGATTCCGGCTCGCCCAGTCTGGGCAGGAACTCGCCGCGGCCACGCACATAGGCCATATCGAGGGCGTTGCCGGTGAGGCGTCCGGCGCGCCCGACCCGCTGCACATAGTTGGCGACGTGACGTGGCAGCCCGGCCAGGAAGACCGCCGACAGGTCGCCGATGTCGATGCCCATCTCCAACGTCGGGGTGGCCACCAGCACATTGGGAGCAGCGGGATCATCGGACCCGTTCTTGAAGGCGGTCTCGTACTCGGCGCGGGTCTTCGTGCTCAACAGGGACGTGTGTTCCCGGGAGATCACCCGGCGCATGTCGCTGGAGCCGTACAGGTGCCGGTAGGCGTTGCCCGGGTCCCCGGCCTCGGCCCGCAGATGGCCGGCGCACTTGGCCGACAGGCAGGGCCCGCTCTCCAATTCCTCCACCGTTCTGGGGGCGCCGGACCACGGCGTCTGGCAGACGTCACAGCGCAGGAACACCCGCGACTGTGACAGGTCCTCGTCGGACACCGGCTCGATGACGATGCGGTCGACGGGGATCTTGTAGACGGTGCGCCCGCTGCTTCTGGTCTGCACCGCCTCGAGAATCCCCTGTCCCGCGAGCCGCGCCAGCAGGTCCTTGGCCAGGGGGCCGCCGAGTCTGGCCGGTACCCCGAGGACGCGGCGGGTCCAGTCGGCGTACCAGGACTGGGTGTCGGTGACCGGGTCGAGCTCCATCCGGTTGCCGACGCCCCGGGAGCGTGGAGCTCCGCCGCCGACATAGGGGAATCCGGGTGTGGCACGCCCGGCGGGGAAGGCCGGCATGCCCTCTCCGCGGGGGCGTCCTCCCCACAGGTAGAAGCGACGCCCGTCGTTCTCGATGAACTTCTTGAACCACGGGTGGTCGATGGCCCCCTGGGTACGCATCCGCTCCAGGACACCCCGCACCCACCGGATCTGGACGTCCTCGGGAGTGCTGGTTGCCATTGGATCGCCGAGCCGGTCCTCGTCGAAATCGGCCAGCACCTTGCGGGCGATGCCGCTCAGCGCTTCCGGGGTGGCCTCGACTGTGGCGTACGCTGATCCGGTACGTTCCAGGGTGCGGCCGAAATGGCCGGAAAGACCGAACTCGAGGATGGCGTCGAAGCGCAGACGTCGTCTCACGGTGCGGCGCACGGCCTCCGGGATCCCCGACCAGGTGGGCGACGTCCAGAAGGCCTTGTTCTCCTCGCCGGCGAGCTCGGCGGGCAGGATCCGGTAGCGGCGGAAGCGGTCGTCCCGGGCCAGTTCCAGCACGCGGGAGGTGAGTTCGGGGAGGCTGAGGGACTCGTCCCCCAGTGCTTCGCGCAGCACCGCGCGCAGGGTGATGGCGTGGGAGCGGGCGGAGATGAACCCGGCGTGGTGGGCGGCGTCCTGGACGGAGTCGGCGAAGACCAGCGCCTTCTTCTCGCGAGGATCCAGCTCCTGGCTGCCGAACAGGTTGGACATGGTGACCGACAGCAGGGTGGCGACGGCCGATCCGAGGAAACGGATCCCGTCGCGCTGGCCGCAGGAGGGGCAGACGTCATTCTGGGAGTCCTCGCCGGCGTTCTCGCCGGTGAGCATGAGCACCGGCAGGGTGAGGCCCTCGCGGTAGTCCTGCTCGGCCAGGTCGTCATCGTCAAGGCCGGGCGGCTGGGTGGAGAAGTTCCTGCCTCGGGGCCTGAACCAGACGAGCTGGCGGCCGGCGCCGGGGTCCTGGCCGTCCTGCGTTGCTTCGGCTTCGTTGCGGGCGCTGATGAGAGCCCGGATCTTGTCGCTGCGGTTGACGTGGTTGCGCCGGATGGCGTCGTCGCGGGCCGCCAGATCGGTGCCGGTGTTGGCGAGCTGCACCGCCCACCCGGAGCGCCCGCAGTGGCGGCAGTAGACGGCGGGGAACCAGTAGTGCTCCTCATCGGTCGGGTCATCGGCGTCGGCGGCGGGGGCGCCGTCGTCGGACCAGTGGTAGCGGACGCCGGTGGTGGCCTCGCGGTCGATGCGGGAGAGTTCGCGGATCCACAGGTGGGTCTCTGTGGAGACGACGTTGCGGTCGGGCTGGGCGCGCAGATGGGCCAGGGCGGAGACAAGATCCAGCAGGAATGCGACGCGGTCCCCGTGGCCCTTGCTACCCGATTCGCCGGGGAAGAGCTCGGGATCGTCTGCCAGGGCGTCGACGTGAGTGGCGTCGCGGGTGGCCGTAATGAGTTTCTGGACGAGGGGGTGGGCGCGGGCCAGAGCGAGGAGGCCGGCATGGTCCTCGGCCTTCGGACGGGCCGGGTCACGGTCCAGATCTGTGGGCTCGTACATCCGATTGAGGACGGCGTGACAGATGGCGGCGGAGTCGTCGGCGTTGTCGGCTGCGCGGTGGATATCGGCGGCGCCGCTGGTGGTGACGGGAGCCGGCGCCAGCCCCATGGCGGCGACCTCGTCGGCGGCGCTGCTGGCCCATTCGTCGACATCCCGGCGGGACTCGGTGACCACGCAGGACTGGTCGAACTGTTCGCCGAAGATGGTGCTGGCGAAATCAACCATCTGAGCGCGACCGTCGTCGGAGCCCCCACCCAGGGTGGCGGAGGTGCCGACGGGGGTGATATTGCCGAGCGGCCGGGTCCAGTTCTCTGGGTGCGTGGAGTTGGCCCGCAGGGCCAGGCCGAGGCGGCGCAGGAGCATGGCGACGTCGGTGCCCTGAGCTCCGTCGTAGGTGTGGAACTCATCGAGAACGAGGTACTGCAGACTGTCGACCGATGAGGCCCAAATAGCTTGGTCGGCCTCGCGCAGGAGGAGCTGGTCGAGCATCTTGTAGTTGGTGAGCAGAATGTCGGGCGGGTCGGAGCGGATGACGCCGCGATCCCCGATGAGGCCGTCGGCGCTGACCCTGGTGCGCGAACTGTGTTCGCCCGTGTAGATGGCCGCGGTGACGCCGGCCCAAGGGTTCTCGCCGGGAGCGCTGATGAGCCGGGCGAGGCGCGAGGCCTGGTCGGTGGCCAAGGCATTCATGGGGTAGAGGAACAGCGCTTTGACGCCACGCTGACCCGAACGGCGAGCGCGGGCGGCATGGTCGAGGACCGGGTAGGTGAAGGCCTCGGTCTTGCCCGACCCGGTGCCGGTGGTCACCAGGGTCGGGAGCGGACGCCGGTTCGCCGAGTTCAGGCGGGCGAAGGCGCGTGCCTGGTGGATGTAGGGATTGAAGTCAGGAGGCATCCACGCCAGCCCGTCGGCGGAGCGTCTGGGCGCCGCCTGGAAGGGCAGGCTGGTGCGGATGTACGGCCCCTTGAACAGGCCATCGGTGGGGTCGCTGAGGAACGCTTCCAGCGCACTGCGGGCATCACCGTCGGCCAGGGCGAAGGTGGTGGTGAGGTACTCCAGCAGACTGTTCTGGAGGTTCCTGGCCTCTCGCGGGGGAAGCAGCTCGCTCACTTCGACTCAAGCCTCCGTTCGAACTCGCGGTAAGCCCGGGTCATGTCTTCCTCGCGGTCATAGGTCGTGAAGGGCAGCTCATAGGTGTACTCGTAGCCCGACGCGTTCGTGGCGGTGCGATCGGACCAGGACAGGTTGTCGCCCTTCTTCTTCCACGCCTGATAGACGGAGTTCGGGATGACCCGGCCGTTGGCGTCGAAGATGTATCGGCCCCGGCCCTCGCCGTGGTCGTAGCCGTAGAGCACCGCGAACTGGGTGCGGTAGACGGTGCAGAGCTCCTCGGCGGGAATCCCCAGCATGAGGGCGACGAGGGCGTCGATCTCGACGAGAGCCTGTCGACGGTCCGCATCCCGACGCAGCGGCGTGGCCATCGACCAGTCGGGGGCGACACTGCCCAAGGTGGTGTGCGTATGGTCCGTAGCCGTCCAAGAATCGATGGTGAACGCCGTGTCCCAGCACTCGCCCCACAAATCGGCATAAGCGTTCGTGAGGCAGTTGAGGCGCAGGGTGCGAAGGATGAGAGCAGGGATGAGGGGGTGATCGAGGGGTGGAAGAGCCAGACGCTCGAACACTCCCTGATAAATCCCGCTCTTGGGCGGTGCCCTAACTGAGAAGTCCGCAATAAGGGAACTCGCTACTCCCGTCGCCAATGTCGTCTCAAGCGCACTATTCGCCGCCATACAAAAGACACCATTAGGATGTGCCGATCCCGGTGGAATGCTCGCTGGAATGAGAGTTCTCTCGCCCGTATTCGCAGCCATGGCACGCCACGCGATTCGGTAGTGATCTCGGGCGGGTTCTCCGTCCCAGTGGGTGTAGTCGCGATCATACTTGGCACGGTCACCGGCGGGCTTGTAGGCCGTGGCGGGGATGGCGTCGACAGCGAGGTGTTCCAGATCGATGGGCGACCAGTCCTCATTGCTCTTCATCGTGCGATTCGGCTGCTTGTAGGCCGGGTTCGCCACGTGAAGGTGCGGCCCCTGAAGGATCGCGTCGTCCCAGCTCTCGGGGACGCCCCACCTCTGGACGAAGTACCCCTTCGCGCGATCGGTAGTCTCGTTCCAACCTGCCGAGAACCGCAGGCCGAGCGACCCGAGGCGGTCTGCGTGAGCCACCCTGGTCAGCGCATCGGCGACCTCTCGGTTCACCGTGTAGACCATTCGGGAGCGCCTGATGGGAGTGACCGGCGATTCCAGCAGATCACGCCAGACAGTGAGCGTCTCATCGGTGACCCGCTGGATTCGCGACCGGTGCGGCCGGGTGTCCCAGTGGCCGTTGTCCTTGAATCCCGGTTCCTCGCCGTCACCATTGTGCCGGTAGGAGTTCACTACGGTGTCTGGGTGGTACAGCGCAGTGGCCTGGTCGAAGGCGACACCTCGCGAAGGCCCATAGACATGAATTCCATAGGAGACATGATGATCAATCTCAGCGTACAATTGGAACTCATTGACAAATTGCCAGTGGCGTCTCAAACGCACATAGGTAGCCTCGCGTAGACATCCCGCCTTCTCATCGGTGAAATGCGTCTCGGGATGGACCAGTGAGCTGATCCCGTGTTCTGAGACGTGCGCCCAGACCTGCGACATGAAGCACCGATACAGGTCTGGGCGAAGTCCATCGAGGACAGGGAAGTTCTCGGCTGATCCGACGTATTCCCGCTGCGCCACGACCTCGCCGTCGACCTGAGTCACAAGATCTGTCATGCCCGGGAGCTCAAGAGTTTGCTCGCGCTTCACCTTCTTCACCGCAACGGACGGCTTGTTGGTAAGGATCCACCATGGATCGCCCTCGGCAAGGAGGGCATCCACATCTGAATCGGGCCTCACCCACGGCGGGTTTCCGAGCTGGAGGTCGAATCCGCCCTTCCCGAAGACGGTGGCAAAGTCGAGCTGCCAGTGGAAGAACCCCTGCTGCGCAGCAACTCGCTCGCACACCCCCAACCACGGATGCTCAGTGATCACGTCTGCCACGTGTGCCGCCGCTCCGGCACCGGCGAGTTCAAAGCTCTCCTGATCGGCGAGGCCCTCCCACTCGTTGGCCGGAGCCAGACTCTCCGCGCCGCGCTCGGTGGCCTTGCGTGACCTGTTGCTCTGCGATCCGAGAATCTGCTCGGCGACGCTCAGCCACTCATCGAACTCGGGCGGCGTCACCGAAGTGGTCAGCGGCCAGAACCACAGGGCGCACCACGCGTCCATCACCCTGCGCAGCCGCTGGTAGGCGCCGTCGGGATCAGACAGGCTCTCCTCGATCTGTTCCCGGGTCACATACGTCTTGGGCGCATCCTTCGGTTCCTGCCCCCAGAGCGGGATATCCCTGCGTGTCTGCTCCTTGGCGATGGTGAGGCGCCGGTAGGCCATCGTCCACAGTTCTTCCGCCTGGTAGCCGAGATCGACGAGCCGATCGACCTCCTTCTTGGTCGGTTTCCCGGTGGCGCGGCGTCGCCACGCCTTGATGCCCTTCACCTTCTCGGGGACGAGGTTCTTGGCCTCTTTCGATTCGGCGGTCGAGCCCCACCCGGAGGCGGGCATGAGCCAGTGCGGAATCCTCCCGGCGGCCTCGGTGAGGCCGTCGCGGTCGCCGTTGACGATGGCGTCAATATCAGTCAGTGCGACATCAGGTGGCGGTGTCGTCAGCCAGGACTTGGACATGATCTGATCGCGCCGGTACACGGCTCGCCGCGCCCCGATGAGCGAATTGCCGCGGCGCAGGTGCAGACCGAACCAGGGGGCCTGCAACCCCTTGGCCATCGACGACAGCCACAGGGTGATCTCGGCGAACTCCACGGCGGTGGCGTTGAGATCCACCCCGT
>OMJG01001487.1_pt1 | contig 13485 bp, 16 predicted proteins | sample 1646431 | NCBI WGS metagenome assembly OMJG01 (sample SAMN03771674, study PRJEB25209) | food metagenome | isolation source: Cotija cheese | place: Mexico:Jalisco,Michoacan | collected 2011-12-12
AAGCCTCACAGCTTGAAAAAGCGGTAAGCAGTATCAATTCTATGGTTTCTATGGCAGATCCAATTAATACGTTGGCAAGCTGTGAAATCAACGCTGAAAACGCTACAGCTAACATTACCAAGATTCAAAGTGTAGTAGATACCTTGAAGCAGTCTATTTTGTCTGGTATTTTCACAGATATCATGGCGGAAGATGATTTAAGTGACGCTTTGGCAAGTATTCAGGTTATGCAATCTTTAGTTTCGCCAATCAACGGCATTGCAAAGTCTGAAATCAACGCCGAACTAGCCAATGCCAACATCGAGAAAATCAAATCAGTATATAGTCAGCTAAGAACTGGTAAATTATCAGAAATCTTTACTGACCTATTGACCGCTGACAAACTAACAGAGGCATTGCAGTCTATCCAAGTGGTCAGAGCGCTGGTTACACCTATCAACGGTTTAGCTAATGCAACAGTCAACAGTGATTTGGCAACAGAAGTTATCGGTAAAGTTAAAGACGTTGTCAAGAAGTTGCGTAAGGGTAAATTATCAGAAATCTTTTCTGACCTAATAACCGCTGGAGAATTTAGTGACGCATTAGCCTCTGTACAAGCGATTAAAGCACTCGTGACACCTATTAATGGTTTGGCCATTGCAACAGTTAACAGTGAGTCGGCGGTAGCTGTTATAGATAACATCAAATCAGTTATCACTGCTATGAACGGCATTGCCGTTGAAATGGGAGATGATATTACTGGACAACTAGAAACAGTGAAAACCGCTATTTCTAAATTGCAAGAAGTTGGAAATTCAGTGAACACCTTTTCACAAGGAGTATTTGATTTCGCCGGTGCATTAAACCAAATCAATCAAATTAAGAAAATTATCATGCAGTTAAACGCCTTACCAGCAAGCACGGGCGTTGCCGGCTTACAAGGGTTGATTAGTACCTTTAATCAACTTACAACAGCAATAAACTCATTCTCGACACAATCGGCAGTAAGCATTAATGGTTTAATCAGTGCATTCAGTCGTTTAGGCTCATCATCAAACATGATGTCATCAATCACTAGCCAAGCAGTAACTCGTATGAGGGTATCGTTCCAATCAGGAATGACCTCAATTAGGGCGATAGTAACTAGTGGAATGAGTGCAATATCAAGTAGTGCGGTTTCGGGAATGGCACGATTTAATTCGGCTATTTCAGCCGGAGTTAGTAGAGCGGCAGCGACAGCTCGTAGTGGGTCGGCTCAAATTGCGGGTGCATTTAGCGGACTGAGAGGTCAGTTATACAGCGCGGGTCTGTTCGCTATGAGTGGGTTATCATCAGGTATCAGCGCAGGAGCAGGAGGGGCGATTTCAGCTGCAGTTAGCGTAGCGAATAGGGTTTCTAGCTCAATTCGTAAGGCTATGCAAATCCACTCACCATCTAGAGTGATGCTCAAAATTGGTGAATTTATTACACAAGGGCTTGCTAAGGGTATAACTGCAGCAAGCAACTTAGTAAGTAAGGCTAGCGACAAACTTGCAACTGCAGCAACACCAGAAATCAATCCGTTTAAATTTCCAAGTGTAGATATTCCGAAACCAAGTTGGCCATCTTTTGGTGGCCCAGAACCAGTATTTGCTGGCAGTGGTGGCGACAATACTGCATATCTTGACGATTCTAAGATTGATAGTCTAAGAGATAGCTCAAATACGCAAGTTGTCGTCAAAGTTAATCAGAAATCGCCAGAAACCAACGTTTATGTTGAAAATAACGGCAATGAACCATTGGACCACGAGGAAATCATCGGTCGAGTTGAAGATGCAGTTATCAAAGCATTGGACTCAGATATGGACTAGGAGGCGCCTATGGCAATTCAATTTTATCTAGACATCGAGGGCAAGCGACACGTTTTGCCGGTCAATCCCGGCGAAATTAGCGTGTCGACCAGCTCAAATAGTAGTACGCAAGAGGTTGTTAAATTAGGTGATGTAAATATTTTAGGGGGGCGTGTCTTAGCAGATACGTCCTTTTCTTCTATTTTTCCTAAGGATTACAGCCAATCGTATGTTAATCAACACACACAGAAACACCCGCCTAATAAGTGGGTGCAAATTTTAGAGAGTGCTAGAAATAGTAATCACCGAGTGCGGTTAATTGTGACCGACACCAAAATTAATATGCTCATGACTATTGAGAAATTTGAGTGGGGCTACGTCGATGCGACTGGCGATGTGGAGTATTCCATCGACTTAAAAGAGTATCGTGATCACTCCGCTAAGTATCTCAAGACGGTCAAGAAAAAGGTCAGTCCAGCGCCACGTCCGAAACCACCGGCAAATAAGCCGATAACACCAGGATGCGCCGTCATTGTGAATGGCCGATTGCATCGTGATAGTTACGGTACTGGTCCAGGTAAAACTGAAAAAAATGCTAGGCGAAAAGTTAATTTTATTAAAAAAGGCCGCTCACATCCTTATCATGTAACTTTAGAAGATGGCGGATGGCGTGGCTGGGTGACTGCTGGGAGTGTGAGACGTGTATGATCCAGATTACAACAACATCGGTGAGCAATCGCCGTGTCTATGATATTTCGGAGTTGTGCACACCACCGACGTGGGAAACAGGTCTGGACTCACAACCTGGAACGCTAGAATTTAGCATGATCCCAGATGATGCAGTCCATATCATGGCTGGCGACACCATCGAAATGAAAATCGATGGCAAAAATATTTTTAAAGGCCGTGGGTTTATTCGTTCAAAAGATAAAGACATGTGGGATATTACCGCGTACGACAATATGAGATATCTCAAAAATGAAGATACACTAGTTTTTCAGGCATCTAGTGCATCGAGTCGTTTTAAGTCAATCTGTCAAACGCAAGGGCTAGCGCATAAAGTTTTAGATAACTCTAGCTACAATTGTGCTGCAGTCGTGGAAGATAAACATACGTACTTTTCTATGCTGTCCGAAGCGATTGAGGAGACACGTATCAATCAAGGTGTGCGCTATGGCGTCTGGGATAACTACGGCACGTTGGAGTTTTTAAACTTAAATCGTGGCATCACCAAATTGCTGATCGGCGATGAATCGCTTATGACCGATTACACCTACGAGGCATCTATCGATAAGTCTTATAACTCTGTCAAAGTGTTGAGAGAGGACCGCGATACTGGTAAGCGTGAGGTTTATCAAGCTAGAAACGATAGAAATATCGAACTTTGGGGAAAACTGCAGATGGTGGAAACGATTAGCGATGCAGACTTAAACGCCTCTCAATTGCGCGAACAAGCCAAAGTATTGCTTGCTGAGAATAATGCAGAGACCAAAACCTTGAAATTACAGGCAATTGGTGATTTATCGCTAAGGGCTGGAAACAGCTTTACACTGCGAATTGCAGATATACAGAAAGATAATATCGCTAAAGATAGTCTAGCGCTGGTAGTCAATTGTAAGCATAAATTTAAAGATGGCCACACGATGGATTTAGAAGTGGAGGTGGTGGCATAAATGGCAGCCGGAGCGAAATTAGCAAAAGCAATCAAAGATAATCGAAATAAAGAGAGTGATCTATCTGATTTAGTCTATGGCCAAGTGCTATCGACATCGCCTTTAAAGATTCGTGTCGAAAGCCGCTTTGAAATTACGAGTAATTTCATCGAGTTATCTCAAATGGTCAAAGATAAAAAAATAAAGGTCACAATTGACGGAAAAAGTACCACTATTACAATTTTTGAGAGCCTCAAGGTGGGTGACAAGGTCCGTATGCTACGAGCCCAGAAATCACAGAAATTTTACGTTTTAGAGAAGGTGTAAATATGGACGAAGAACTACAACAAGACGAAGCCATTGAAGAAGTACCCACTAAAACATATAAGGTGGTTAACGGGCGCATCATGGGCTTTGTGGATGATTTAGAAGCCATGCGGCAAACAGTGGAGAAAATTTTATCTACAGAGCGCTTTGACAACTTAATCTACACAGACAGCTATGGCACTGAGTACGCTGATCTAATCGGTGAACAAATGGATCTAGTACGGTCAGAGGTAGAGCGAGTGATTACAGAGGCGCTTGTCACAGACGATAGAATCGTCTCAATTGACGATTTTACGATGCTAACAATCGACAAAACAAGGCTACAAGTGAGTTTTTTCGTCTCTACAATTTTTGGCGAAATTAAAGCAGAAAGGGAGGTGGCCATATGACGCCAGACGAAATCGGTCAGTTTCTTGAGGAATTTGACTATGAATATTTTTTAAATCTAGCACTCGAACAAGTGCCAGAAGGCTTGGACACTCGTGAAGGTTCAATCATTTATGATGCACTCGCACCGGCAAGCTACACGCTAGCAGAGTTTACGATGACGCTTAAAAATGTCATGCTAGAGACTTTTGTACAAACTGCAACTGGTGGCTACCTCGACTTGCGAGCTGAGGAGCATGGCTTAAGTCGTATCGCAGCGACACCAGCTGTGGCCGCCGCTACTTTTAAAGCCGAACCAAATACATCACTACAACTCAATATCGGTGACCGTTTTGCAACAATTGGCGATGACCCTATTTATTTCAAAGTGTCGGCCATGATTAGCGATGAAATCTACACACTGACTTGCGAAACGACTGGTATCGCTGGCAATGAATATGTCGGCGAATTGTTACCAATTGATCACATTAATAACTTAGGATCAGCTACCTTAACTGAAATTACTATTCCAGCACGTGACGCTGAAAGTGATGACGATCTGCGTGATAGAGTCCTTAAAACCTACCAGTTAAATGACTTTGGTGGCAATATTGAGGACTACATCAACTACGTGATCGATATGGACGGTATCGGCGCAGTGCAGATTTACCCTGTTTGGGATGGAGGCGGTACGGTGCGAGTAGTCATCTTAAATAATGATTTTGGACTACCTTCAAGCACACTTATCGACAACGTTCAAACGGCTTTAGATCCAACCGGTAATCAAAACGGTATCGGTATCGCACCGATTGGCCATAAAGTAACTGTAGTAGCGCCAACGCCTAAAACAGTAGATGTCAGCTTGCACATTGATGTCCTGGTTAACTACAGCCTAGAGAGTATCAAGCCTAAGATTTTAGAAGCGCTAGAAACGCATTTTAAAGAGGTACGCTCTGCCTGGTCATCTCATAATGACTTATATAAGTATGGTCAGACGGTTTATCGGTCTCAAATTATCTCATCTTTGCTTAAAATTGACGGTGTGGCCAATGTGGCCAACGTGGAGTTAAATGGCGCTGATGACGATATCGACTTGCGATTTACTAATACCATTCAAGAGGTCGCTTTTCTTGGGGATGTGATCTATACATGACACTAGTTGATTTAATGCCAGATTGGTATGCAAATGTCGTGGAAATGCGTGAATTACTGCAAGCAGAAGATCACTTGATCGATATAACCGAGACCAATTTGCAAATCGTCCAAAATAATCAGTTTATTTCCACTGCTAACAGTGATGTGATTTCGATGTATGAGGACTTACTCAAAATTTCGACGACTCCAGGGGATCCGCTGGAGCTTCGTCGTTTTAGAATTTTAAACAAATTATCTATCAGAAAGCCTTACACCAAGCGGTATTTGCAAGAGTTGATAAGCAGTCTCGACGATCAAATCAACTTTGAAATGTTATATGACAAATATCAGTTAGACATCGATATTGATGCCAGAAAAGTGGTAGAGCTAGACGAAATCAAGTATCTGATTGACCTCATCCGTACGATCGTACCAGCGAATATGGACGTGCAGTCCAAAATGACACAAATTATCACGATTTTAAACCGTCGGACCTACTGGCGATTTGGAAAAGTGTTGGTTGGTGACTATATCACAGGTGAGTATGTCGATACAGCCACGCAAGGACGTGTAGCGCACAATCAAGCTACGCTGGTAGGTAGCAATCAAGCTCACATTTATCCGTACGACATTGCTGGTGAATATCCGGAAACATCAACAATCACCGATATCAATCCAAGCGGTTTTGGTGCGGTGGCCAATCGCAACACTCACAAAGTCGCCTACAAGCTATCTGGCGACGATGACTTTTAAGGAGGTTACTAAATGCTTACAAATACAGCTTTAAATCAGTATCTAGACTTTACTAGTCGGATCATTAGTCGAGCCACCTATACAATCGGCTCAACTGAATATCCAGCCAAAGTTGATCGCATCGAGCAGAGCGGTAGCAATGTTTTAGATGTCTATCTAGTCATTGATCCAGATCAAAACTCAAATGTAGTCATCAAAAATGTCAAAATCTACGACACTGGAAACAAAGTCTTTTTTGAACAGCCCGAAAGCATCAGCTTATCGGCATATCAAGAAGGTATCTTGTACAAATTCCAATTCAAATTCACGGGGGAGGCGAACTAATAAATGGGTTTACTTTACAATCTTACAAATTGGTTGGACCACGTCGTTGAGTTTCCAGGGCGCAAGAAAATGACCCAAAACTCAAATGGCACGGTTGATTTTCAGCGCGCTGAAGGCGATGTTATCCAGCATGGTACGCCGCAAAGTGCCACCAATTTTAACAACGTCGAAACTGGTGTGATGGCCAACCAAGTGCACTTACTACAGACGGACCAACGCTTGATGCAAGTCGAGCGACTGACCGACGATTTAAATGGCACCGCTGGCCAAGTGACACTTAAAAACACACAAAAATATCCGTTTAACAACTCTGGTGCCACTGTGGCCATTAAAATTGAGCGTAACCGCTTGGGCTACGATGTAGCACCAGAATTATTATCATCAGAAGGTGGTTTTGTGGAAGATATTATCATCTACGACAAGCAACTCAACGGCTTTAAGGTAAAATACACCGGATCAGCTACACAAGCAGTCGTGAAATACATCGTGACAGGAGGACTTTACTAATGAATATCATCGAGAAAACAGAAGGCCGATACATCTCACATCAAGTGATGATGGGCACATGGATCATGCTGAACAATCAGCTGATGTACAACTTGGCCAACTATGAAACAGATGAGGAAAACATCATCGATATTTGCATGGATAATACTGGCAGCATCGCCAACACACTTAATGAGCGTTATGCGGCTCAAATTGTTATTCCGGCACGCCAATATAAAGAAGTTGTGCAAGAAGATGATGAAATTGGAGATGAATTTGGCGAAGAAGCGACAGAAAACATCGCAAAAGAGCCAATTCCATTCGATATTGACAACGTGACTTTAGTTTTATGGGGGTACTAATCTATGAGTAACTTTGACGCTTTAAAATTATCTGTTGAGGCTACAATGCCTAATAATACTGTGCTTTTTGACGATAAAGGCATGCCATCGATCATGGTGCGCATCCCTAAATTTAAAATCTCTGATGTGATCCCTGGTGGCTCTCAAAACGTTCACCCGGCCTTTATTGTCAACGGCATCGAAAAAGACGAGATTTATATCTCTAAATATCAAAACACTGTCGTTGGTGGACGCGCTTACTCACTGCCTATGCAAGACCCTACAGCCTCGCTAAACTTCGATACAGCGGTAAGATTCTGCGAGGCTAAAGGCCAAGGATGGCACTTAATGACCAACGCGGAATGGGCTGCAATTGCTCTTTGGTGTTTAAAAAATGGTACTTTACCACGTGGTAATAACAACTACGGCACTGACCATGCTACACCGCACGAAAAAGGGGTTGAAACACATCCGAATGGCGATGGACGTACTGCACGAGTGGCCACTGGTTCTGGACCTGTTACATGGGCACACAATCACGATGCTAGCGGTATTTTCGACTTAAATGGGAATGTTTGGGAGTGGGTTGGTGGTTACCGTACCAGCGAGGGAGAAATTCAAATTATCCCTGACAACAACGCTGCGGTTACTGGTACTAATCAAACAGCAACATCAACGCTTTGGAAAGGTATCGACGAAAATGGTAACTTGGTCAATCCGGGAGGCGCGAACACTTTGAAGTGGGATGTCCCGGCTAAACTTGGCAAAACTGTTACAAACAGCAACACAACCAATATTGATATTAAAACCCTTCCTACTTCATTGGCCAGCGTTCCCGAAATCATGAAGGCTCTGGCATTATATCCAACGGACGAAAATAATGAAGATGATCGTTTCTATCTTGATACACGCGGGGAACGTATGGCCTATCGTGGTGGCCACTGGCACGCTGGCGCTAATGCTGGGGTGTTCGCTCTCGACGGCAGCAGCTCTCGTGCTAATTCGGGTACCGGCATCGGTTTCCGCTCCGCTTATGTCTTGTAATCTGCAATCTGTCAAATGTTAATCTGGGGTGCTCGTGATAACGAGCGCCTTTTAATTTTAGGAGTGTCCATGAACGAATTTAAACTTTACCAAAAGACTTATGACATGATCTTATACGGCAATCAATGTCTAAATCAATTTCCAAAGTCCGAAAAGTATGCTCTAGTTGCAGAAATTAAACGCAGTATGTACGCCCTTTTGAGGCTCATTATCGAGGCGAATAAAAAGTATTACAAAAAGACAACTGCGCAGCAGTTAGATGTAGAACTAGAAACTTTAAGGACTTATATCCGCTTATCCGCAGACGAGCAAATGCGGTATTTACCGATCAAAAAATATGAACACTGGTCAAAATTACTAAATGAGATTGGTCGCATGGTCGGCGGTTGGATGAAAACGATGAAATAAAAGTTATAGGGTATAGATCATTTACGTATGGCCTATCGTGGTGGCAACTGGAACAATGGCGCTAATGCTGGGGTGTTCGCTCTCAACGGCAACAACTCTCGTGCTAATTCGAGTACCAACATCGGTTTCCGCTCCGCTTCACCTCTAAACGTCAGAAGTTGAAATCTCAAGGGGTTTTATCCAGTAACAGAGAGGTTAAGGGGTCTATATCCTCGCCGAAAGGCGAAAAATCAATGTGTTAGTGAATGCAACTAGTAAGATGTGAAAATTGTAAAATCACTATTTTTTAATAAAAATAAATCGCAAAGAAGGTCAGTATCATTAAACGTTTTAAGCATTTATACAGTCAAATATACGATTTCGATAACCTCTACCAAGCTTATCTAATGGCAAGAAAAGGTAAGGAATATCGCGATGAAGTCTTAATATTTTCAGCAAATTTAGAAGAGAACTTGATAGAAATTCAAAATGAACTCATCTACCACACTTACGAAGTCGGTGCCTACCGTGAATTTTTTGTTTACGAACCTAAGCAAAGGATGATCATGGCGCTGCCTTTCAAAGACAGGGTGGTTCAGTGGGCGATATTTAGAGTTTTAGACCCAATTTTTGAGAAAAAATATTATGAACACTCATACGCTTGTAGGGTGGATAAAGGAACGCACAAGGCGATAAATCAGCTACAAAACTGGCTTAGGATTGTCAACAAGCGACCAGAAAAGTATTGCTACCTCAAGATGGATATATCAAAGTATTTCTATCGTGTGGATCACGAGATTTTGCTCAAAATTATGTCAAGGACGATTGATGATGACGATGTGATAGGTTTGCTATCGCTAATCATCAACTCTGAGAGCACGAAATTCGGTTTGCCAGTTGGTGCATCGCTAGTTGATATTGATCAACGAGAAGGTGACAAAGGTATGCCAATCGGCAATTTGACTAGTCAATTATTTGCTAACGTTTATTTAAATGAGCTTGATAAATTTGTAAAACACACTTTGCATACAAAATTTTACATTCGTTATATGGACGACTTTTTACTCCTATCAGACGACAAGCGACAATTGCACGCTTGGAAAGACGAGATCATCGACTATCTGGACAGTGAGCTAGCCTTGCACACGAATAATAAGACGTGTATACGTCCTATTTCTCTGGGTATTGAGTTCGTTGGCTACAAAGTATGGTTTTCACACAAAAAGTTGAGAAAATCGACTACTAAGCGCATGAGAAAGCGACTGAAATACCTACAAAAGCATTATGCCAGAGGTGAAATCATGCCAGAGAATATCGGTATGACGATCAATAGCTACTTGGCCATGCTGAAAAGTGCGGACTCGCACAGACTAACCAGCAAGATTTTAAGTGACACCACCTTTACAAGAGGTGGCGAAGAAAAGAAAGGAGCGTGAGAAAAATGATACTGAAAGAAGAGATAAAACTGGAGACTTTCAAGGGGCAGTTTCCTGTGTGGGGAGCATTTTACGCGTGGTTTAGTCTGATTTTTGGCACATTTTTGTTAGTTTACGGATCGTATCTGCATGGCATTTTCGCAAAATTGTTTGATGTGATCCCTGGGTGGACACTAGCACTAGCGGTTATTTTAAGCGCTGTGGTTAAACTGGTAGGCATCTACACCAGGAATAAGAAAATGATGCGCGTCGGTATCGTGTCCTTAAGCGCCGTTTGGACCGGACTGACAGCGGTGTACGTGGTCTATAGTTTTGGCATTGGCTATCCTAGTCCGAGTTTCCTATTTATGGGGCTTGTGATGGTAGCATGCTACCGGATTGCTTGGAAAGGTAACTACAGCCATTGAGCCTGTCAGAATTGCTATATGCGTTGATTGGTGGTAGCGGTATCGGCGCGATTATTGCTGCCATTTTTTCACGAAAAACCGCAAAAGAGAAACATAAGATTGACCTACTCGACCGAGCTTTCAAGGAAATTGAGCGACTTGAGAAAAATAACCGTGATCTAAAAGCGGAGATAGATTTAATCGAGTCCGAGCTCAACGATAGTAAGCGTGAGAAATACGAATTAAAGCGAATCATCAGGGAGAATGACTCGCTGATCGAGAGCCTTAAAAAACAGATAGACATTTTGAAAGGAGTTCCAAATGAAAATTAATTTAAAGGGCATTACACCAGCGGTCTGGGCCAGGATTATTTTCCTGGCTTTTGCTTTGCTTAATCAAGTGGTAGTATCAGTGTTTGGCGCTGAATTACCAGCGTTTGATGACAAAGAAACTTATGAAACCATTTCGACAATTATCACGATGGTAGCCAGTTTAACGGCCGGTTGGAAAAATAACTCAGTGACTAAAGAGGCACAAGAAGCGGACAAAATTTTAAAAGAGAAGAAGGGAGCTTAAGCATGGTAGATACAGCGACTTTTATTAAAAAGGCTGCAGAGTTGGCCAAGAAGCACCAAAGTAACATTTTTCCGTCAGTCACGATCGCTCAATCCATTTTAGAAAGTGGTTGGGGAGAGTCGACTTTGGCCAAAAAGTATAACAATTACTTTGGCATCAAGTCGATTGATGGCGATGAGAGTGTGCAATTACAGACTTTTGAAGATGATGGTACAGGTACTTACTACACGATTAAAGATGGGTTTAAGGTCTACGACAGCCCAGAAGGTTCATTTGCTGATCACGATGCATTTTTCGTAAACACCGATTTTCGTAAAAAAAATTACGCACCGGTGGTTACAGCGACTACACCAGAGGAGCAAGCGACGCAATTGCAAAAATGTGGCTATGCGACTGATACCAAGTACCCTAGCAAGCTGATCAACTTGATCAACACTTACAACTTAAAACAATACGATACAGGAGGTAGCGAGACTATGGCAGTAACAGCAGAGCAAATCGTTAAGCGTGCGCTAGATAATTTAGGCGTACAAATGGGTGATAAATACCATAAACAGATCGTAGATATGTATAACAACGTATCACCAAAACCGGTAGGGTATACAGCTAAAACAATCGACGATTGGTGCGATATTTTCGTGACTTGGGTGTTTGACATGGAAAAAGCTTCTAGCTTGATTGGCCGCGAGTGTGGCGTACAGCGTCATAAGGCTATCTTACAAACTAAAGGCATCTGGAAAGGACGAGTGAAACCACAAGCTGGTGACATCGTCATTTTTGACTGGCAAGGCCACAACAAGGGCTGGGCTGATCATATCGGCTTAGTTGAAAAAGTGGTGGGTAACATCGTACACACAATTGAGGGTAACTCTGGTAGCCCTAGCCAAGTACGTCGCCAACAATACGCGTACGATGATAATCGCATCGTCGGGTATGCGCGCCCTAAATACGGTGCTAGCACGACTACTACTAACGCTGGTAGCACTAACCCCACATCAACTACTTACAAGGTGACCGCTGGTGACACGCTATCAACAATCGCTACTAAATACGCTGTATCGGTTAATGACCTGGTTAGCTGGAATAATATCCAAAATCGCAACATCATCAAAGTTGGTCAAGTTTTAGTAGTTAAAAAAGAGGATGTTAAAGTGCCATCTGGCAAGGAGTTGCAAAAATACGTTGGCAATGGCGGCGCCTGGAAAGATATGAAAGTCGGCGACAAAGTCACTATCCGAAAAGGTGCGACTAAGTGGCTAAATGGCAATCTTAAACAAATGGAGCCAATGCAAAAAGACTTTACTGGTCAAACGGACGAGATCACGAAAGTGGTTGATGTTAAAATTGGCTACTCAGATAAAGCTTACTGGCTAAAACGCTTAGGTGTAGGTATCTTAGAGCAAGACCTAGTTGAGCCACGTGGCGAGACTGTCATCGAACAAGTAGAGGACCAGCCAATCGGTGGAGATGAACCAGTGATCACTGATGATACATTTGTGATTGATGGCGTTAAATATAAAATTTCTAAAGCTTAAAATTAAAAACAGGTCGGTCCTTAATTGGACTGGCCTGTTTTTTTGCTTATTTTTATCAAATTAACGAAATGAGTAGCTTTTAAATTTTTATAAAACCAATTTTTGTATATATCTTGATAGTTTTATAATTGTTTTGTTTCATTACGCATCCTTACTGGTATATACTGGTGTATTTTTGGAAAAAGAGGCAGTTCTACTACTTTCTTCATTTGATTTCTTAATGTAATCAATATATCATTATTGTAGTATTGTTCCTTAGCTATGTGCATAGAGGGGGCGATAATTATAAAAAATTATCTTATGTTTCCTACTTTTCATAGAAAGGGTAGCACATGGTAACAATTGAGTTACTTTTGCAGTTTGGCATGTTTGTCATTGCATTAGTTGGATTAGTTTCCAAAAACAAAGAAAAATAAAAACCACTAACTCAAATGGCTAGTGGTTGAACAGTAATTTTGTGGCACATAGCATAATGATACCAGAGGGACATGTGACAGCATGTCCTTTTCTTGTATTATAAGATATGCACGTGTCAAACGCAATTAAGTAAAGCTTACTTTAACTAATTGTAAAAATCAATACATAGTTATAAATTGGTGAAAATTTTGTTATTAATAACTCTACAAGTAAGCTATTTAGATGACACGTTTTTGAGTGTATACAAGGCAGCCGAGATATTGAACAAGAGTTTGAGAATGAATATGAATCATTTATTCCGATTGGTGAAATTGTTTCAGATTGATAAAGATTCAGTGATACCATTTTGATACCAAAACTTGATTTAAAGCAGTAAAACATGGCGAAATATATGGACTATACATTTTAAAAGAGTTGATATATAAACGTTTATAATAATATGGTAATTTCTATTCGTTGAGTGGGAATAAGGACACAACTTGATTTGAAGAGAGAACGCCTATTTAACAGTGT
>OMJG01001489.1_pt1 | contig 13477 bp, 21 predicted proteins | sample 1646431 | NCBI WGS metagenome assembly OMJG01 (sample SAMN03771674, study PRJEB25209) | food metagenome | isolation source: Cotija cheese | place: Mexico:Jalisco,Michoacan | collected 2011-12-12
TTCTGCTGCAAATTCTGCTTCTTCTTTGGTACGGAAAACGTTGTCGATTGATAATCGGTCTTGGTCATAGTCGCTACCATCCCATTCCATTTCCATTACTTCCGCATCATCATCCACGTACCAGTAATCATCTCCATCTCGTGGAAACTCCTGTTCCCGCTGCGCTTCTGCTTTCAGTGCTTTAATCTTCCCGGCAAATTCTGTTTCTAAAGCTTCAATTCTTTCTTGGATGTTCATTCCTAGTCCTCCTTATCCGCTATCAATAGTTCAAATTTAATTAAATTTAAAATCTGTTCATTTAATTCTGGATGCTTCATTTTTGCAAATTCTTTATTAAACTTCCCTAGTTCCCTACGTTTGACGAGTTTTAGATTACCAATATTAAAATTCATTTTATTTTGGTCTAAGAAAACAACTGCTTCATCATCTTTAATTTTTACGTCATGATGTTTTTCGTAAATAAGTCGATGGTAGGGTTTATAATTCTTGTTGCCTTTTAAATCAGAAACTTTAATTTTTAAATAGCCATCTTTGGATATTCTTGTGGATCCAACTTCTTTCCAATTAGGTGGCACACTATTCTTTTTAAACCTTGTCGCCTTGGTTTTCTCAATTTGTTCTGCTGCCATGTAGTCGGTCTGCTTTAACCCTTTATTGAAGGGCTTGTGTCCTTTTTTGAAACGAGTGGTTAGACCACTACCCCATCGCCTGCGTTGTTTTAAATTTTTAATTTGACTGACTTTATAGCTAGTTCCAAAAGTTTCGTTTACTAAATCGGTTAAATCGGCGGTAAGAGTACCTTTAACATTTTCTTTAATAAACTTCTCTTGTTCATATGTGAATAATCTAGGCATTCGGATCGACCAGCAACAGATTATCTGTACTGAAATCTCCCGTGAAGTCTGCTTTAAGTTTTTCTGCTTCTAAAGCCAATTTAGAGTTTTCAATGATATTCTTTGAAATGCCGGCCACAGCTTTTGACCGCTCAATTTCTTCTTTTAGGTCATCGCCTTTTAATTCAACGTCATTCAGACGTTCTAACTGTTCAAATAGGTGATTATTTAAATCAATACTTTTATTTCTCACCATCTTGCTGTCCCTCCTGTTTGCCGTTATTTCAGCCATTTTCGTAATTTGCCAATAAATTGGAAATTAAATCACAGTTCGTCGTCCAGTTTCCCAACATACTTTAGACCCTCTTGTCGCAATGTTTTTAAAGGTCATAAACTGCTTTGTCTTTTTACCTTTTTTCGGGTTAGCTTTGAAGCGGCTACTTGACCGCAACAGGTCGTTTCGCAAAACCTTTTTTAATCTTTGGTAATTTTTCCAATTTGGAATACTTCTAGCGCCGGACTCAATCTTTGAAATGTCATCCGCTCTAAGTCCTGTGATGTCTGCTAACTCTCGCATATTCAAGTGCATATTCTCCCTGGCATTTGTTACAGCTTTGGGATTCACGTCGTCGACAGTCTTTTGGTGGCGCTGATACATTTTGATATTCCGTATCTCCTTATAGTCCTTACCAAACAGCTCACTGAGGCCTTCATCAATGCGTGGTGCAATCTCGTCAACAGGACTATCTCTCAGCCACAATGAGACTGTAGCGCCGCAATGTTCTCTCATACTCGCTTGTGTGATACCATATTCAAACGACAATAATCTATACAATTCTGACGTGCGTATATCCATTTTAATTCCTCCTTAGATTAAGTGGCATACTTTGTGGCCTAGTAGTGTCCTACTTTTTGTACCACTTTTATTAAAAGTAACGCTGATATAATAACAAGTGTCCTAGTTGTCCTACTTTTTAGCTGTCACACTTTTATATATACTTATATTTTTTTATAAATAATTATTTTCTTCTTTTCTTAAAATAAAGAAAAAAAGTAGTACAAGTGGTACACACCCTTATATACCAAGGGTTTTAAAAGACAAAAGTAGGACACAAAGTAGGACACTTTTTCAAAAAAGTAGGACACAAAGTAGGACACTTTTATTCTTCTGTTTTTACGTAATACCAAAACCTCTTACCAAGTTTTTGAATTTTTTTGTGCTCATACCCCAATTCTTTCAACCTTTGAGTAAGTTTTGTTTTACTAAATGGTTTAACCCCGATTTCGTCACAATAATCTTTATATTCTTTATACACGCCATTATCAGGAGTATCCGAATCGACTCCCACCTCATCCTCAAAAGCTAATATGGAGTCAGATTCTAATATGTACCCTTTTACATTTGCATCAATTGTTTCAGATTTCGAAATCTGTCCCCCATTTGCTTGTATCCTTTGAAGGCCAGCAAGTGCTAAGTTTAGTAAATAACTCTGTGCTGTTTCGGTACTTAATTTTTCGTCAATATTGAAATCAGCTTTAGTGACCACGTTGTCGCAAGGGATAATGATCAACCGTCTTGCAATCCCTCCCGACTTATCTTTAAACGAAGGCATGCCGTTAGCCGTAAAAATTAGCGTTGCTTTGTTCTTCATCCGATACGGAGTGGCATAGATAGGTCTTACCGTTAAAGTGTTACCAGAAGCCAGTATTTTGAAATTTGAGCTGCTTTCTAAGTAGTTTGCATCGATATCATCACCAATGTTTACTAAATTCCCTTCCAGTTCTACAACCGAGGTGGGATCGTTAAAGTTTTCAAGACTGATGTTTGTACCTAAATCTCCAACAAAGCTATTCAGCATTTCCAAAAATGTAGACTTTCCGTTCGCTCCCTTCTCACCTATGAAGAAGAAAACTTTGTGTGGAAAACCTTTAGACATTAGAATGTGGCCCATCATGTCTTCAACAACTGTTCTCAAGTCTTTTCTGTCGCAAGTCAGAAAGTCCAAGAAGGTGTCCACATCAGTGTTAAATGCTGACTGGTCATATTCAACATCTAAATAATATGGCGTAAAACTTTCAACCTTACCTTCAATTGCTACACCGTTATCAATGTAATAATCATTCTTTAATTGGATAGGGAAAAATTCTTCTTCAATCAATTCTGCACGTTTCATAAATTGGTTTATCAACTCTGTGTCCTGCGAGTGCTTTAGCTCAATATACTTGTCAATTGCACGCAGTAATTTGTTGTTATCGTTGATCCAGTGGTTACCTTCTTTAAAATATAAGTTGTTGTTAAATAATTTGACTTCTAATTGCTCCACTAAAAATTTTGATGTTGCAATGATATCGCCTTTATCTAATTGCGCGTCACTGGTTACTCTACCCATGAACTTTTGAGCAAAGGTGTAATCGGTGTGAAATTCATGAATCGGTGTTTTTAGCGCTTCTTTTAACTTCTTAACATTTTCTTCCGCCCACGCTTCATTCCCTAGGGCGATTTTTTCACTGAACAAATAGGCATCAGGATAAGATATTTCACCCAACAAAGCAGCCTTCGCTATAACCCAAATTGCAGACAATGCGTTGTCATACTCTTGAAGATTCTCACGCTCTCGAACGATATATTGTTCAAAGGCTTCTACCGCTTCCTCATGTTTAATTGGAGCGACTTTTTTAGCCACAGTAGGCTTTGATTTTTCTTTGGGTTTAGTAAAGGTAACTTTACTTGTATCTATTTGATTGTCGTAATTTACTTCAAGTGATTCCGTTCCACCAAAGAATAACCTTGAGCTATCTTTGTTTGCCTTATCAGCGTTTGGGAACTTGTCCATCAGCCACTGATACATCATTTCAACTTGCTTATTGTTAGTCATTGGTTTATCTAAAAAGAAAACTACTCTAAATCTGTGCCAGTCTTCTGTATGATTAAATGTTGTATATATGAAACTAGCATTTTGCTGAATGAACTCGTTTTGATAAATTTCAGCAACACTAGAATATTTACTACCAGTTGTTTTGAATTTTTTGGCTTTACCGTTTTCATCTCTAATTATCTGACCAGTTTCGTCTAAACGTGTTTCGCTATTGTCGAAATCTAAAGCCACAATTTGTTGCGAACGCATGTTATCTTTCTTACGTTCCCCGTTCATAGTTGCCAGAACCATTGTCTGCCCATTATCACCAACCATTCCAGCAAGCTCCTGTGGTGTCACAGAAGCTTCGTAAGCTGAAATTGTCTTGTTGATGTTGGGTATTTGGGCAGGTTCAGGCTTACGCTTAAATTGCCTATTATGTACTAATAAGTCGTATGTTTGAGCCATTGACTACCCTGCTTTCTAATTACTTAAAATGGTAAATTTTCATCATCGACTTCTACAGTATTTGCTCCACCCTCGAATGGGTCATCTGCATATTTTGCAAAAACATAGTTTGTGTAAGTTTTTGTTTTTGCTTTATTTGTTGATTTTGTAACCTCTAAGATAAACTGGCTACCTTTTGCGCCTTGGTCATTAAACGCTTGGTCTAAAGTTGTCATATCTTCCCAATCATCTTCCTCAAGTGTTACACCAGTTGCAAACGCTAATTGAGAAATATATTTGATATTGGTTGTTAATAAGTTAGGGAATTTTTCATAAAGTTTGTATGGATCACCTTTTTCATCTTTTGCTACAAAATCAGGATCTAAGTTAATATTGATAAACTCGTGACGATCAATTTCATCTCCAGCAACTACTTGGCAATCAAGTGCTAAGCACTCGTACCCACTATCGTACTTATGGAATTTAATGCTATTTAACATGACATCATATTCACCTTCAGGAAGGCCTTGTGCTTCTTGTTGAGATGCGTTATCTGTTGACGGGTTGAAGTTTTCTAAAGTTTGGTTTGCTAAATCTTTTAATGACATAATTTTCTATCTCCTTTTTAATTAAACTTGTGGGCGTGGACGGTTGCGGACAACACCATCTGTATTGTTAGTAGGTGCTTGCTTCTTCTTTACGGGCGCTGGTGCTTCTTTTGTAGGTTGCGGTTTATCTTCTACTGGCGTAGTGGAGGTTTCTTCCTCACTAACCCCAACTAGTTTTTCTTCAGTTTCTTCTTCGAGTTTTTTGACAATTTCATCTTGTTTTTTCTTATTAGTGCGTTGAGATCTGTCGAAAGCACCAGTTAAAGTGTCTAAAATTTCAAGGATGCGTTCGTCATCAATATTGTCACGCTGATAGTTTTTACGTTTCTCTTTAACGATACGCAGGTAGTTCTTACCAACTTTTTTCGCTTGAATCATGTAGTCACAGTTACCGTTAACAACATTGACGTGTTTTTCTTTTAGTGATGGAATTTCATAAGAAACATTATTTTCTTCTCTAGTAGCGATTCGGCTAACGTAGATAACGTTAATTGGTAAGGCTTTTAACTCGATAACTAAAGCGTTGAAGATATTGCTAAATGCTGCATAACCTTTTCCGTAACCAATATCTCCAATTGTTTCAACATCTTCACGGTCGCAAATGTACTGTTCAATCATGACAACGATGTCATCGATAACGTCCAACACAACTGTTTCAAAACCGTGTTTTGTGGTCTGTAACTCTGTGATGATTTGATCAAACTGGTCTACTACTGATTCTGAAATCTTTCCATTTTTACCTCGTACATTTCGCAGCTGAATGCTTGGATAAGGATTCGCAGAAGCGTTACCATCTGTATCTAGGAATAGTGGGTTAGGGAACTCACTTGCTAGATATGACTTTCCGTTCATGGTTGCGCCATAAATGAAGAAGTTCTTTGGTGTATCAACTGTTTTTGTGGGTTTGTTTGGTGGTAAAATACTCATTTTTTTAATCCTCCTAATAGCCGTTTTCTAAAACTGACTTGCTGGTTGTAAATTCTTCTAAAATTGTAACTTCGAAATATTCTCCATAATCGCTATGGTTTTTCTTATCGATAGTTTGTTTTTTCACTTCACCGTCTGTTTCATCTTTAACCTTCTGGATTAAATCGCTGGCTTCACTTTCTTGCGTTGTGAAGTATTTAGATTCTTGTTTTAATAACACTTTCATTTATTTAGCCTCCTGTATTTTGACGTAGCCTTTTTTATCAACTTCTTTGATATATTGTTCGTACAATTCTGGATGTTCTTGCTCAAACCGTTTCTTATCAAAAGTTTTTGCTTTTGTAGGCAAGACACGAGTCAACACAATAAATGGTGTTTCGATTTTCTTCACATCATTTTCAGTCATTGAGTCGTAAAATTTTTCTTTCAATTCTTTTTCCCGTTTCTCAAATTCTTTAACTTGTGCTTTCATTTGCAGCAATTTCGGTGCAATGTTCTTCAATTCGATTAGCTGTGCATCTAGTTCGGTTCCTTGCGAGAAGTATTCTTCTTCAGTCATGCTTGGATTTTCTTTCAAATATTCACAACGAATCCAAAACGTTTCAATTGCAGAAAGGATTTTTTGAATATATTCTTCATCACGTTCGATTTCTTTGATGACCAATCTATCTGCATCGAATTCGGTATCAAAATTTTCTGGTCTTTCATATAAGGCTAACCAACCAACCTCACATCCAATTTGTGCCATGTACAATTGCATTTGGACTTCATACACACGCTGGTCATAATTCTTTCCGTGCGTTTTGATTTCTAAAAGGATGTTGTGTTCTTTATCAATACCGTCAACGTTTGACCTAATGGCTTTTTCTTCGTCAATGTAAGTGTCGACAATGAAATTAGTGCCATTCACTGCGTTTATGTACTCTCTAATTTTTGGCTCTAATTTATTACCAAATAAGATATAAGGATTATTGATAAATTCACGTTTTTCAATACCTGTCTTTTCTCGCGCCAACTCATATTGTGTCTTGTATTTGCTGATGCCTAAAATAACTGGCATATCAGAACCACCAACGTAGATATTGCGGTTTTCGGTTACATTTAAATCCTGTTTTTGCAATCCGAATCCTTTGAATTCTCCCATTACTTCACCCCTAATTTCGTTTCAATATACAGTTTTTTATCAAAATCTTTCTTGTTAGCCAAAGCACCCCACACGTTTTCTTCGATTGAATCAGTCGTCAAAAACTTAAAGACTGTTACTTTTTTCTTTTGACCGTTCCGATGCGTTCGCCCTAAAGACTGTGCATAATCTTGGAAACTGAATGTTGGTGTGTAATAAACTACAATGTTTGCGTACTGCAATTCAATCCCCGCAGCTCCTGCCATATATTGGACAAGGGTTACACTGTTTTTAGTATTCGCCCATTCAGATTTTGGCGGTAAGTGTTGCTTACTACCGTTCACTTCGTATACCGTCTTGTCTTTTGTGATTCCTTTTATTGCATCAAGTTCTGAATTATAGTTGTAGAACACAACTATGTTGTTGTCCGTTCCTTCAAACAGCATCTCTAAGTAAGCGAGTTTATCTTTTAAATTGGCGTGTTCTCTCAACCCATGAGTTAAGCTCGATGGGTTATCGTAGGCCACATCGCCCAACACACGATCTTTAGCAATAATCTTGTACTCTTTAGATGTTTTAAACCTAACTGTTTTGAATACAATTGGTGGTAGGTCTAATACATCGTCTTTTTTGATACTGATTGCAAATTGCTTGTACCAGCCTAATAATTTATCTTTTTCTTTATAATCAACCACTTGATTTACTGTGCGTTGACCAAAAAACTTCTGTTCCCAAACACCAAACTTTTTATTGAATTGTGTTTTATTTTTAGTAAATCCAAACATAATGTAGTAATTGATCATATCACCGATATTATTACTTGCTGGCGTACCGCTTAATAACAAGAAGTGTGTAGCAGCTTTAGTTAATTGATTAGCTGACTTGCCACGTTGACTAGTCGGGTTTTTGATGTAGTGACACTCATCAAATACAACGAAGTAACCTTTATACTCTTGCCACTTTTTGGAAATCATTCCGTAACTCAATGTTTCATAAGCAATTGGGATATTATATTCACTCGAGATGAATTTAATTTCATCATCCCAACCACCCTCTTTAATCTTTGCAGGAGGTGCAACAACTAATAACGGTTCGCCTTTGTTATGTTTCAAGTAATGATGTATGGCCATCATCGTCTTTCCCGTTCCAACATCGCTCGCAATTAAATGATTAGGTTTTGCTTGGTCCACAATTTCTCTTTGAAACTTATAAAGTAAGTCTTTCAAGTAATCACCCCTTCTGTTTTCAAAGTATTCTCTACAACCTCAACGCTATTTGCTACAAAAGCAATGCCACCAGATTGTTTCACTTTATTAATATGGAACTCTTGTAATGCAGAAACCTTTCCACCACTTGGTTTTTTAACTTCTATGGCTATAAAATACCCGTTCACACAAGCGATAATGTCAGCAGTTCCTGCAGGTACAGATCCACCCAGTGTTTTAAACCAATAAGCATTGTGTCTATCCAAGAATTTCTTTATCTGATTTTCTACTCTTTTTTCAGGTAACATTTGTCCTTCCAATCGTGTTATAATTTATACGTAAAATATTTACTTGAAGCGCCTACTCGCAATAGGTGCTTTTTTTATTTGTATACTTCAATTTTTGATTTAATATCCTGATAATCATCTGGATCTTCTCTATAGATTTCTTCAGCTTCTTCTCTAGAATTAGCTGAGACTGTTGCATAACGTGTTTCGATGATGTTGAAGTCAATACTTCTGTCATCTGGATAAAACTGTTGGTTATCGAGATCATATATACCTCTCATTATTACCCCTCCTTATGAATAATTTTTCCATTTATCGACATAGCGCTGCTCGATAATCAGGTTGTCGTAATAATCATTAATGCGTTTAATATCATCTAAGTGTTCTCTTAAATTTGTACCGTCGTAATCATTGATAGTTTTTTGAATCTGCCATCGACGGTTTTCCTCGATGATGTCTATTGGTGATTTGCTCATTTATACTCATCCTCAACCCATATAAATAGGTCGGCTGTCTTAGAATATTGATAGGCTTTATATGCATTTCCAACTAAAGCCCAAAATAGTAGTGTTGTGATGTAGCCATTAAAATTGTATTCAATCGCTGATGCCCAGCCTATGAGATATGCGACTGTCACGAATGACCAATATAGACACTTCTTACTATCGTGATTCATCTTCTTCATCCTCTCTAAATTCGTTAATATCTACACCTAGTGCGTCTGATAGTCTAAATGATGCTTGCAGCCCTAAGTTCTTTCTTTCACCACTTGCCACCCTATATAATTGCGAGTGATTAATTTTACTTTCTTGAGAAATTTGATGTATGGTTCGATCTGTATTATTAATATAATCAATTAAACATTCTTGTATTCTACTCATTACTTGTACTTCCTTTCTTCTTTAAACTTCAGGAACTCCACAAATGTTTCATAATTTACAAAAGTAGTTGAATGACCGGGCTTTAAAACACCACTTCCAAACTCTGGAATACTTTCCATTTCTTTGGTGTAGGCCTTGGCTGTACTGTTGGACAAACCAACAAACAACTCTGGTAGAAGTCCTAAGCGATACCAGACACCCTTGTCAACTTTCTCCTTAATCTCTATCTTCATAGTCGTCACCAACTTCAATTAAAGGTAAAACTCCTTCATCTTTTAACAATTCGCCCACCGTTTTCCTTGTTTGATTTTATAAATAGCCGACTTAGATACACCAAACTTATTTGCAAGTGTTTCTACTTTTTTGTTACTTTTTCTGATTGAAAGAATGTTTTCTTTTGTAAGTTTAGCCATTGTATTCTTTTCTCCCACTTGATCTTTTGGTTCCCTTAGACCTGTTTCGAAAGCGTGTATAGCATTTTCGCTAGTAGTAACCCACTCTAAGTTATTGACACAGTTATTTGTTTTATCCCCATCGATATGATTAACTTCAGGCTTGTTGTGAGGGTTTGGAATAAATGTTTCAGCAACCAGCCGGTGAACAGATACCCTCGTCTGGACTCCACACTTCAATAATCCAACGCATAAATATCCTTTTCCTCGTACTTGAGGTTTTAATACCTTCATTTTTCTTAGTTTGCCCGCTCTATCTACATATGAAGGACTCGCGACCGTTCCTGCTGTTGATACACAATAATAATTATCGTATTGTTCTTTGTTATTAATGACTTTGAAACCTAATTCTAGTTCGTTCATTTATAGACCTCCTTAAATATTTAGTAAACGTTTCGTTGACTTTGTTGGTAAAAAAATTTCACTTAACCCCATTTTGTAATGATCAGCGATAATAAACATTTCATCTCCAGTAAATACTTTAGTCCCTCTTTCCTTTTGACCATAAGCACTTTCTGATATATTTAATAGTTCCGCTAAATCCTTTTGTGTTTCATTGTGTTCTTTTCTAACTTTTATAAGAAGCCACTGCATTTTTTGTCCCCCTTTCTTTGTCTGTATCTATATAGTAAACGATACGTTTACCTAAGTCAAGTAAAAAAGTAAACTTTTCGTTTATTTTTTTATTGTTTAATTAATATATAGTGTGTATAATAAGGTATATAAGGAGGTGAATTAAATTGGATAAAGATAACATTTCTATTTATATAGGTAATAAAATTAAATATTTTAGAAAAAATAATGGTTGGACCCAAGAGGAACTAGGAAAAAAATTGAATACCTCAAAAGGTAGAATTTCAAACTTTGAACGTGGTTATAGAACTCCAAACCAAGATATGTTGTTTGAAATGGCAGAAGTATTCAATATAAGTATTGATGATTTATTTCCAAAAATTAATGAAAACGGAGCGAATCGAGAAATAACGCATATATATAATAGACTAAACTCTACTCGTAAGACCAAAGTCTACAACTTTGCCGAACGGCAATTAGAAGACCAAAATCGCAGTAATATAGGCAATTATAATAATTATATAGAAGAAAAGATGAGTGGATACTTATCCGCTGGTACGGGGGAATATCTAACGGAAGATGTTAGTGAAGATATCCGTATTCCAAAATCAATTGTTCCAGATGCTGAATATGATTTAGTTTTACAAGTTAACGGGGATTCGATGGAACCAATGTTTCAAGATCATGAATATATCTTTGTTAAAAAGACTTCAGAAATACGAAGCGGACAAATTGGAGTATTTATTATCGATAACGAAAGTTATTTGAAGAAACTGTATATAGAAGATAATCACTTGAGGTTAGTATCACTTAATACAAAGTATGATGATTTAATTTTTGATAGCATTAACGATATAACTGTTGTTGGAACTGTTGTAATGTAAAAAAAGACCTATCTCGGAGTTGAGATGTCGAGATAGGAATTATTTGTTGTAAAAATACTATTTCATAAATAGGAGGAGAAATGGTGAAGAAATTTGTTGAGAAATTTGGTAAAGATGAAAAAGAAGTAACATTTGACGGACAGAAACTAACGATTGATGGCAACATCGTCGATTTTGATGAAGTGGTTGCGGTTTACGCAAAAGATGCAACTTTAACAAAGCAAGGTTTTGTCAAATTTAGCGAGTATGTATCCCAAGATATATTTAGTAAAAAAGACCTTTGGACTTTTCAATTTAAAAGAAATGAAACGCTAAAAGTTGAAAAAATATTATCAAAACTGGATGTGGATATCGCAGAAGGTAGATATAGATCACAAGTGGTTTCTGAAAGTTTCAGCACCTTTGCCACAGAAATAAAGGCTATAAATGGTGTGCATTGCCCTGCTTGTAGCTCAACCAATGTTGAATTTATGCAAAATGACAGGAAAGGTTTTTCTGTTGGAAAAGCAGCAGGAGGTGTCTTGCTAACTGGCGGTGTCGGTTCATTGGCTGGTTTTGCTGGTAAAAAAGGTAAATACGATATTTGGCACTGCAAGGACTGCGGAAAAAGATTTAAAAAATAAATATTTTATTATGGGAGGAATTGTAATGGTTTCAAGAATTTTAAGAATTTTAGATAAAGATACCGTGATTGCAAATGTGAATAGTTACGAAGTAGAGATTGGAGACGAATTCATCGTTTTTGATGAAAAAGAATCTGAAATTATTAGAGATCCTGATACAAAAAAAGCCATAGGCTCTTTGCCTGTGCCGAAAGGTATGCTGGTTATTTCTGAAATTTATAAAAATTTTTCAGTTTTAAAAATTAAATCTGAAATTTACGATCCAATTCGTTCCCTTGATTACGGACATCAAATGAACATGGAAACTAGATTCAAGGCTGCTAAAACTCTCGGTCACGTTGATGAAATGCAAATTGAACCAGTTAAAAATAAAAGTAATTCCCCAATAAAAATTGGAGATAAGCTAAGAAAAACAATTTGATAATACAACATTTTTATAGTATAGTGTACACAGAGTGAAATACCTGTTCCAGAAACGGGTCAAACACCCCGTGTACATTAGTAAATTGTACATGGGGTGTTTTTATTTATGCATGAATATTTCGGGGCGGATAAGCCATTTAAAACAACAGAAGAACAAATTGATATTTTACGTAAAAGGGGTTTAGAAATCAATGATGAAAAATTAGCAAACAGTTTTCTCTTATCCAAAAATTATCATATTCTGATTAACTCATATAAACCACCTTTTACATACCTTGACTCGAATGATGATGAAATGTTTCAGCCTGGAACATCTTTTGAAGATTTAGTTAGATTCTATTATTTTGACGAAACTCTTAGAAATATTTTGTTTAATTATATTATTTCATTCGAACGGTCTTTCAATATTGCAATGTCTGACGCATTATCTCAATCGTTCGGTGTTTCGATGAATAGATATTTAAGAAAAGAAAACTTTAAAAATAGGCATGGTAAGGTTAAATCGGTACTAAAAGAAATCTGGAAAATAAGAAAAAGTAAATATAATCCTACGAAACATTATCGAGAAAAAAAAAATCACATTCCTTTTTGGGTTTTATCACAAAATATGACTTTTGGTCAAATTAGAATGTTTTATTCCATTTTAAACGTTAAAGAAAAAGAATTTATTGTGAGTCAAATATTTAATTTACAAATAAACAGTTTGAACTCTCAAGATAAGGAATCTCTAAAGAAATTATTAAAGAAAATTCTTACTATTATTTTAGGCTACAGGAACAATCTTGCCCATGGCGGTAATTTAGTAACCTACAGGTCTGATTCAACATTTTCACAAAACGATGCTGCTAGTCATGAGTATAGGCTCACGAAAGCAGATGTTAGATTATTATGGCCGAAGGGCATCGCTACTAATAGTACTTGGGATAAAAATAAATTAGGTCGTAATGATACTTATTGTTTACTGATTTGCATAATGTCTGGGCTCTCATCACACTATTTCGACCAAAGAAATTTTGCTTTTGAGCTAGAAAATAATTTTTTTAATAGATATAAAGACCTTCCAAACTTTGGACTATATTTAAAGTCAGTCGGATTACCTGAAGACTTAGATCGCTATCTTAATAACTTTATTAATCCGATTAAATAAAAACACCCCACTCTCCACTTTGGACGGTCGAAGAGTGAGGTTTCTGAAGTTTTAACAAATCGCACTATGTGTGTGTGTGTGCTTTTTGTGTACCTATATTTTACCATAAGAAAGGAAGATTTGCTATGTGGTCAGAAAAAACAGCTAATGGAAAAGTAAAATTTGTTGAACGATATAAAGACCCACTAACCGATAAAATTGAACGTGTA
>OMJG01001490.1_pt1 | contig 13473 bp, 11 predicted proteins | sample 1646431 | NCBI WGS metagenome assembly OMJG01 (sample SAMN03771674, study PRJEB25209) | food metagenome | isolation source: Cotija cheese | place: Mexico:Jalisco,Michoacan | collected 2011-12-12
GTCTCCCCCGGCTCGATCTTGCCGCCGGGAAGGATGACATGGTGAGTGCCGGCCTTGCGGACGTTGAGGCAGCTGCGCCCCCTCAGCAGGCAGACCGCGGCGAGATCAAGAATCACGATCGGTGAATCTACGCCGTCGTGGGGTGGTGCACCCAGACCCTCCCGGGGGATCCGGCCCAACCGGGCCCCCTCTGCCGAGCCAGTGTCCCGCGCTGTGTCCCGCACCCCCGGTGTCGAGCTGAAATGCCCGGCACCCATCGAGTACGGCTCCCCGATGAGCACACATTCGCGGCCCGGCCCCGCACCGGCCACGGACTGGCCGCCGGAGCCGGCCCGCACACCGATATCTAGGATTCGGTCTGTGAGCCAGACCCGTCAGCACATTCCCGAGGCACCACCACGCGACAGCCAGCAGCCCGGGGTGTCGCTGCGCCGGGGCCTGCGCAACCGCCACATCCAGCTCATCGCGCTGGGCGGGGCGATCGGCACCGGCCTGTTCTACGGCGCCTCCGACTCCATCGGCGCCGCCGGTCCGGCGGTCATCATCAGCTACCTGGTGGGCGGCATCATCATCTACCTGGTGATGCGGGCCCTGGGCGAGATGAGCGTCCACAACCCCACCTCGGGGGCCTTCTCCGAGTACGCGCACGACTACTGGGGGGATCTCGCGGGCTTCGTGTCCGGCTGGAACTACTGGTTCAACTACATCGCCGTCTCGATGGCCGAGCTGTCGGTGGTGGGGATCTACATCAACTACTGGTTCCCGAACGTCCCGCAGTGGGTCACCGCGGCGGTGGTGCTGGTGCTCGTCACCGCCGTCAACCTGCTCCACGTCCGCGCCTACGGCGAGTTCGAGTTCTGGTTCGCCATCATCAAGGTGGTGGCCATCCTCGCGATGATCGCCTTCGGCCTGTGGATCATGTTCTTCGGCGCGGGCGGCCACCCCGCCACCGGCATCTCCAACCTGTGGACCCACGGCGGCTTCATGCCGAACGGGCTGCACGGCGTGATGACCGGCCTGGTGGTGGTGATGTTCTCCTTCGGCGGCGTGGAACTCATCGGCATCACCGCCGGTGAGGCCGAAGACCCCCAGCGCTCCATCCCCAGGGCCATCAACCAGGTCGTCTACCGGATCCTCATCTTCTACGTCGGCGCCATCCTGGTCATCGTCTCCCTCACGCCGTGGACCAGGATCGACGGCCAGGCCAGCCCCTTCGTCCAGATCTTCGACCAGATCGGGGTGCCCGGCGCCGCCGCCATCCTCAATGTCGTCGTGCTCACCGCGGCCGCGTCCACCTACAACTCGGGGCTCTACTCCAACGGGCGGATGCTGTTCTCCCTGGCCCACCAGGGCAACGCTCCGAGGATCTTCGGGAAGGTGAGCCGCCACGGCTCCCCCTGGGTCGGCATCATCGCCTCCAGCCTGGTCACCGCGGCCGCCGTCGTCCTCACCGCCGTGCTCCCCTCCCAGGCCTTCTCCTACGTCATGTCGATCGCGCTGATCGCCGCCTTCATCAACTGGGGAATGGTCGTCATCACCCAGCTGTTGTTCCGCCGGAGGATGGACGCCGACGCCGTGGCCGCGCTGCGGTTCCGGATGCCGGGGGCACCTGTCACGAACTGGCTCGTGCTGGCATTCATGGCCGTTATCGTCGTCCTGATGGTTCTCTCCGGAAACCCCGCCTACCAGATCGCGGTGGCCATCGGGCCGGTCTGGCTCATCATCCTCATCGCCGGCTGGGCGCTCTCGCGCCTGGCCCGGCGCAGACGAGACGCCGCACAGATCACGGAGGACTGAGACCCCATGAGCATCGTCCTGGACTTCCTGGCCGCTCACCAACTCGTCACCATTCTGGTGGTGCTCGCTCTCGGAGCGCTGCTGGGCCAGATCCGGTTCGGGCCGCTGCGCTTCGGCGCGGCCGGCGCCCTGTTCATGGGTCTCGTCGTCGGAGCCCTGGATCCGCGCCTGGGCCAGAACCTCGCCAGCATCAAGGCGCTGGGCGTCGTACTCTTCTGCTACACCGTGGGCCTGGCCGCCGGGTCCACCTTCATCTCCGACCTCAAGCGGCAGTGGTCCCTGATGGTCGCCGGAGTCGTCGGCCTGGCGGCGATGGCCGCGGCCGCACTGGGGCTGGGCCACCTCCTCGGGCTCACCCCGGCGCACGTCGCAGGGCTCTACGCCGGCGTCCTCACCTCCCCCGCCATCGACGCCGCCACCTCGGCCACCAACGGGGCCGGGGACACCCTGGTCGGTTACGCGATCTCCTACCCCGTCGGCGTCGTCGTCGCGATGATCATGGTGTCCTTCGTCGCCACCAAGAAGTGGCCGGCCACCAAGGACAACACCTCGATGGCCGAGGCCGGGCTCACCGCCGTCTCCACCGTCGTGGACCGGGAGACGTCGATCCGCGCCACCCCCGGATTCACCGCCGACCAGATCCGCATGTCGTACCTGCTGCGCGAGGGTGAGATGCAGCTGGCCACACCAGACGACGACCTCCACGTCGGCGACCAGGTGCTGGTGGTGGGCAACCCCGACGACGTGGCCCGTGCCGTCGAGCATCTGGGGCACCGCTCCAAGAAGCGGCTGACCGACGACCGCAACACGGTGGACTTCCGCCGCTTCCTGGTCTCCAACCCCAGCCTCATCGGTCGGCGGCTGGGAGACATCGACGTGCGCGGGCGCACCAACGGCAAGGTGACGCGGGTCCGCCGGGCGGATCTGGACATGCTGGCCAATGACGACATCATCCTTCAGCCCGGCGACCGGGTGCTGTGCGTGGTGCCCGCCAACCGGCTGTCGGACGCCGCCGACTTCTTCGGCGACTCCGAGGCCCGGGTCTCCCAGGTCGACACCCTGTCTCTCGGCCTGGGCGCCGCCATGGGACTGGTCCTCGGAGCCATCCTCGTGGCCCTCCCCGGAGGGTTGAAGTTCGAGCTCGGAGCCGCCGCCGGGCCTCTGGTGATGGGCATGATCCTCGGTGCGGTGCACCGCACCGGGCCGCTGCGCTGGGACCTTCCCCACGCCACCAACAACATCCTGCGCCAACTGGGCCTGATGATCTTCCTGGCCTGTGTCGGCCTGGCGTCGGGGCCCTCGTTCACCTCCCAGGCGATCAGCTGGACCGGGCTGTGGATCGTCGTCGTCTCCACCGTCGCCCTGATCCTCGGCGGGCTCATCCTGCTGGTGGCCGCCCGCCGGATGGGCCTGTCGGCCCAGCGCGCGGCCGGAGGATTCGCCGGGTTCGTCGGCCAGCCGGCGATCCTCGGCTACGCCAACTCACTGGCCAATGACGAGCGGATCGAGTCGGCCTACGGGGCGCTCTTCGCCCTCGGCACGGTGGTGAAGATCCTGCTGGTGCAGGTCATAGCGTTGCTCTGATCCTCACCCCTGCGCGTGCTCGGTCCGGGCCACCTGCTCTGCGAGGTCCTCGGGGGCCAGATCGGCGCGCTCGAACTCGGTGGTCAGCGGCAGACGCAGCTGCAGGTCGGTGCCGACGCACACCTCCACCGCACCGGTACCGATCTGGAAGTCGACGACGTGGCCGCCGCGGGTGCGGGTGTCGTCGATGAAATGCACATGACAGCCCGGCACCGAGATGCCCTGCTGATAGACCGGGGTGCGGAATCCCACGAAGATGCCATCGATCTCCTCGGCACGTACCACCCGCTCCCCGTCGGTGGCCTGGACCATCGGCCGGTAGGGCTTGTCCTGCTGGACGACGGTGCGCGTGGTGACCCAGTCGACGTGGCCGCTGATCCGCAGCGCATACATGTAGTTGGCGCTCGGCAGCAGGTTGTCGATGAGCTTCGAGAGATCCGGCCGGTGCAGCGGACGGGCGATCTCCAGCCGGTGCGAGGGCACGAAGTTGGTCACCGTGGCGTAGGGCGTGTGCTGGCTCATCGACGCCGGCCGGGTGGTGCCGTCGCCCTTGAGCTGGAAGCACTGCCCGTCGAGAATGATCATCTCCCCATCCAGGGCGTTGAAGGTGCCGATCCCGAACGAGCCGTGGGACAGCAGTTCGCCGATGGACATCTCGTCCTCATAGACCCCGTCCATCAGCGAGGAGATGAGGCTCGTCTGGAAGAACTCGTGCCGGTTCACCCTTCAAGCTTAAGCGCGCCACCGCCCGGCCGGGCATCCGCGTGCCCGGCCGACCACCGGCCCTGGACTCAGGTCTCAAGGCTTGACCAGGACGCGGATCGGGTTATTGCGGTGCTTCTCCAGGTCCTCGATGCCGCGTTCCACCTCGCTCAGCGGCACCACCTCGGAGATCGACTCCGAGAGGTCCAGGCGGCCGTAGGACAGCATCTCGGCGAGCATGGCGATGTCCTGACCGTTGTAGCCCAGATGCCCCATGACCCTCTTGCGCTCCAGATTGAAGTTCATGAAGGGCCCGGCATCGATGCTCTGGCTCGACAATCCCAGCGAGACGGCCTTGCCGTTGACATCCAGGGAGTCCACGGCGGCCCGAAGGGTGGGCCTGATGCCCACGGCGTCGAAGGCGACGTCGATCATCCGGCCGTTGGTGAGGTCCTCGATCTTGCTCATCAGCTCGGGATCGTCGCTGCGCAGGGTGTGATCGGCGCCAACCCGCCTGGCCCGCTCCAGTACCTCGTCGTTGAGATCGATGGCGATCACCGGGACGCCGCCGGCCGCCTTGGCGAGCTGGACCAGATGGGTACCGACCCCGCCCACGCCCCAGACCGCCACGGCATTGCCCATGTGCACCTGGGCGGTGTGCACCACTGCCGCGTAGGGGGTGGAGACGGCGTCGGCCAGCAGCGCCGCCTGATCCATCGGCACATTGCCGGGGATCTTCGTCAGACCGGTCGCGGCGGCCTCGTGGTACTTCGCCCAGGCCCCGTCGTAGGCGAAGGCCATCAGGTTCAGGTGGAGGCAGTTGGCGAAGTCGCCGCGGCGGCATTTGCGGCACTTCAGGCAGGGGCGCCCGGCCGACGGGATGACGCGGTCGCCCACCTTCCAGCCGGTGACCCCGGCGCCGATCTCGACAATGGTCCCGGAGGCCTCGTGGCCCTGGGTGACCACGGGCAGCTGAGCGGGAAAAGTGCCGTTGATGAGGCTGAGGTCCGAGTGACAGATGCCGCAGTAGGCCACCTCGATGAGCACATTGCCCGGCCCCGGATGGGGCACCGGCACGTCCTCCAGGTGAATGCTCTTGTCCTGGGCGTAGAACCTCTCGGCCAGCATGGTTTCGGTCATCGCACACTCCTCTGTACTGCGGTCCGTGCGCCGGACGGCTCCGGCGCAGCCGGGTCCAGTTCAGTGAGGGGCTTCGATGCACCTCTCATCGAAATGGTCCGACCAAAACCACGATAGCTCATCCCGGATTCTGGACCCCAGAGGGTCGCTGGGCGAACGGATCAGCGGGCCGGAAGAGCCAGCTGGGCGTGGACGATGGTGCGCCCCATGTGGACACGCCCCGTCGACTCGGCGGTGAACACCCGGGGGTCGGCCTGCCCCTCGTACCCCATCGCCTGCATCCGGCGGACCGTCTGGGAGAGCTGGTCCACCTGCTCGCTGAGGTGCTCGATCCGCGTCTCCAGCTCGATGATGCGCCGGATCCCGTTGAGGTTGATCCCCTCCTCCTGGGAGAGGTGCTGGACGGTCCGCAGCCGGGCGACGTCGCGCGGGGAGTATCGGCGTCCCCGCCCCCTCGCCCGGCTCGGGACCACCAGCCCGAGCCGGTCGTAGGTGCGCAGCGTCTGCGGGTGCATCCCGGCGAGTTCGGCAGCCACCGAGATCGGGAAGATCGGGGCGTCCTGGTCGATCCTGGCCAGTCCGGCCTGTTCGTCCGCCATCTCAGTTCACCGATCCGAAGGGGGCCGAGTCCCAGCTGCGGGGGTCGGGCTGGCGGGCCTTGGCGGTGAACTCCTGGAGAGCGGCCCGGGCGTCGGCGTCGAGCTGGGTGGGAATCGCCACCTCCACCTTCGCCAGCAGGTCTCCCCTGGATCCGTCGGACCGCGGCACGCCTTTGCCCCGCACCCGGAAAGTGCGCCCGTTGGGCGTCCCGGCGGGCACCTTGAGGGTGACGGTGCCCCCGGACAGCACGGGCACGGTGATCCTCGCACCGAGCGCCGCCTCGGAGAAGGTCACCGGTACGGTGACGGTGAGGTTGTGCCCGTCGCGGCCGAACACCTTGTCGGGCTTCACATGGACGACGACGTACAGGTCCCCGGCCGAGCCGCCGTTCTCACCGGGCGAGCCCTTCCCCTTGATCCTGATCCGCTGACCGTCGTCGACGCCCGCGGGGATCCGCACCTGCATGGTCCTGGCGGCCTTGGCCCTCCCGGACCCGTTGCAGACCGGGCAGGGGTCGTCGACGATCATGCCGCGGCCCTTGCAGTCGGGGCAGGGCTCGCTCATCTGGAAGACGCCGCCGCTGGTGGTGGCGTGCATCCCCGAGCCCTCACAGGTCGGGCAGACCCGCGGCATCGTCCCGGCCTTGGCACCGGTCCCGCGGCACGCCTGGCAGGCGTCCTCGGAGACCATCTGCATGGGCACCGTGACCCCCGCGATCGACTCGCGGAAGCCGACGGTCACCTCGCCCTCGACGTCGGCGCCGCGGCGGGCGCTCCTGGTGGTGGTGCGCCTCCCGCCGGTGGATCCGAACAGGTTGCCGAAGATGTCGCCGAACCCCTCGCCGGAGGTGGCGTTGCGGAACAGGTCCTCGACGCGGACGTTCTGGGCCCCGCCTCCGCGGGGGAATTTGAAGCCGCCACCGCCGAAGAGGCTGCGCTGCTGGTCGTACTCCTTGCGCTTCTTCTCGTTGCCGAGCACGTCATGGGCCTCCGAGGCCTCCTTGAAGCGGGCCTCGGCGGCCTTGTCCCCCGGATGGGAGTCGGGATGGTTGTCCCGGGCGATCTTGCGGAACGCCTTCTTGATCTCCTCGGGTTTGGCGTCCTTGGAGACACCGAGCACCTTGTAGTAGTCCTTGTTCGCCCAGTCACTGCTGCTCATTCAGCACCTCCTTCCCGATCCTCATCATTCACTTCTCGACGCCGTCGGCCGGGCTCTCGCCGTCCGCCTCCGGCGCATCCTCACCGGCGTCCTGATCACCGAGGGCCGCGGGATCGGGATCCGAAACGGCCACCTGGGCGGGACGCACGACCCGGTCCCCCACCTTGTAGCCCCGGCCCATGACCTGGGAGACGGAGACCACCGTGGCCCCGGGCAGCGGAATCTGCATGAGGGCGTTGTGGAGGTAGGGGTCGAAGGCGTCGCCGACCTCCCCGTAGGCGCTCAGGTCGTGATCGGCCGCCACCTTCTCCAGGGCGTCGGTGACCGCCTTGAAGCCGGAGCCGTCGGTCACCTCGCCGTGCTCGCGGGCCATGTGGATGGCGTCGAGCACCGGGACCAGGGAGGAGACGACCTTCTCGACCCCGCTCTGCCGGGCGGCGTTGCGCTCGCGGTCGGAGCGCTTCTTGAAGTTCACGTACTCGGCCTGGAGACGCTGCAGGTCCTCGGTGCGCTCGGCCAGCAGGCTCTCGAGCTGGGCCTCGCGGGAGGGCAGGTCGTCGGCCTTCTGCTCCTCGGGGTTCTCCAGCTCCACGCCCTCGACGATCTCCTCGAAGGTCTGGCTGTCGCCCTTCTCGGGCTGCTGGTCGGCGCCGCCGTCGTCGGCGGGCCCGCCGTCCTCGGCCTGCGGGTCGAAGTTCTCGTTCTCGCTCATATCGTCCTAGTCACCTCTGGTCGTACGGGGCCCGGTCCGCCTCGCTCACGCGGCGCCGGGGGCGCCGGAACATCCGACGCCCCCGGGTGAGATCTTAGAGATCCTGCCACGTGGCGGGTGCTCCGCGACGGCCCCTCGGGGCCGCCGCGGAGCCCGGGATCACTTCTGGTCGTCCTTGTCGTCGTCGACGACCTCGGCGTCCACGACGTCGTCCTCGCCGGCGTCGGTGGACTCTCCGGCAGGCTGCTCACCGTCGGCGGGGGCCGACTGCTGGGCGGCCTGGGCGGCGGCGTAGATGGCCTGGCCCATGGCCGAGGCCTTCTGGTTCAGGTCGTCCATGGCGGCCTTCACCTCGTCGTCGTTGTCGGTGCCCTTGAGGGTCTCCTTGAGCTTGGCGATGGCCTCGGTCACCGGGGTCTTGACGTCCTCGGGGATCTTGTCGCCGTTCTCGTCGAGCAGCTTCTCGGTGCGGAAGGCCAGGGAATCGGCCTCGTTGCGCATCTCGACGGCCTCGCGGCGCTTCTTGTCGGCCTCGGCGTTGGCCTCGGCCTCCTTGACCATGTGGTCGATCTCGTCCTTGCCCAGGGCCGAGCCGCCGGTGACAGTCATGGACTGCTCCTTGCCGGTGGCCATGTCCTTCGCGTGGACGTGGACGATGCCGTTGGCGTCGATGTCGAAGGCGACCTCGATCTGCGGGATGCCGCGCGGGGCGGGCATCAGGCCGGTGAGCTCGAAGTTGCCCAGCGACTTGTTGTCGCGGACGAACTCGCGCTCGCCCTGGTAGACCTGGATCATCACGGAGGGCTGGTTGTCCTCGGCGGTGGTGAAGACCTCGGAGCGCTTGGTCGGGATGGTGGTGTTGCGCTCGATGATCTTGGTCATCACGCCGCCCTTGGTCTCGATGCCGAGGCTCAGCGGGGTGACGTCGAGGAGCAGCACGTCCTTGACCTCGCCCTTGAGGACGCCGGCCTGCAGGGAGGCTCCCAGGGCCACGACCTCATCGGGGTTGACGCCCTTGTGGGGCTCCTTGCCGGCGAGCTCCTTGACCAGGTCGGTGACGGCCGGCATACGGGTGGAGCCGCCGACCATGATGACCTCGTCGATCTTGCCGACGTCGAGGTTGGCGTCCTTCATCACCGCGTTGAACGGGGAGCGGCAGCGGTCGAGCAGGTCGGAGGTGAGGCGCTGGAACTCGGCGCGGGTGAGCTTCTCGTCCAGGTGCAGCGGGCCCGCGGCACCGGCCGTGATGTACGGCAGGTTGATCTGGGTCTCGGAGGCCTGGGAGAGCTCGATCTTGGCGCGCTCGGCGGCCTCCTGCAGACGCTGCTTGGCCATCTTGTCCTGGGACAGGTCGATGCCGTTGGCGTTCTTGAAGTTGGTCACCAGCCAGTCGACGATGCGCTGATCCCAGTCGTCGCCGCCGAGCCGGTTGTCGCCGTTGGTGGCCTTGACCTCGAAGACGCCGTCGGAGATGTCGAGCAGGGAGACGTCGAAGGTGCCGCCGCCGAGGTCGAAGACCAGCACGGTCTGCTCAGTGTCGGACTTGTCGAGGCCGTAGGCCAGGGCGGCCGCGGTGGGCTCGTTGACGATGCGGTCGACGGTGAGACCGGCGATCTCACCGGCCTCCTTGGTGGCCTGACGCTGAGCGTCGGAGAAGTAGGCCGGAACCGTGATGACGGCGTTCGTGACCGACTCGCCCAAGTAGGCCTCGGCGTCCCTCTTGAGCTTCTGCAGCACGAAGGCGCTGATCTGCTGAGGCTTGTAGGACTTGTCATCGATCTGGATGGACCAGTCGGTGCCCATGTGACGCTTGACGGACCGGACGGTGCGGTCGACGTTGGTCACGGCCTGACGCTTGGCGACCTCGCCGACCAGCACCTCACCGCCGTTGGTGAATGCGACCACCGACGGGGTGGTGCGGGCTCCCTCGGCGTTGGGGATGACGGTGGGCTCGCCACCCTCGAGGACGGCGACACACGAGTTGGTGGTTCCGAGGTCGATACCGACTGCACGGGCCATGTTCTGGTTCCTCCTGTGAACGGATGCTGATCTGTTCTGTCTATCGATTGTCCGGAAGGGCCTCGGGCCGTTGGGGGCGACATCGTCGCCCCCAGGACCGGGCCCGGTAAGTTCTTCGCGGTGCTCTCGGGGATGCCCCCTTGAGCAGGTACGACTCAAGGCTAACTGTTGAGTCGACCCTTATCAACCCCATCCGGGCTCTCTCAGGGTCAACCTTGAGTACACCAGACTCAACCTTGAACGTCGGCACTCTATTCCCGCCCGGGGTCACCAATCGTCCGACCGGTGCGGCGGTGCGGATCGGCCGAACCCGGTCACAGACCCCACCCGCAGCGCGAGGCCGGCGACGCCGACCTGGTGTCCGGCGAAGCCCCCGCCACGAGGGGGTTGAGGGGGAGTCGCCTCCTCCCACTAGTGGAAGTACGGAATGATCAGGTAGAGCCCGAAGAGGACCGCCAGGCCCGCGACCCCGATCATCACCCACCCGAGGGTGGCGATCCCGGTGGCGCCACTGCCACCGGCGTCGGCGCGCACCTTGGCCCTGTCGAGCATCATGGCCCCGCCCGCGACGACGGAGACGATGGCGACGGCCGCGACCACGGTCACCGCGGCCACCGCGCCCAGGGAGATCCAGTCGATGCTCATGCGGTGGCTCCCTCGGAGACGGGCGGGTTGGTGCCCTGCTTGCGGATGTTGACATCGCCGGAATCGTTGACGTTCTGGTGGTCGACGCTGTGGTGGTGGGACTGGCGCAGGATGAGTCCGGCCACCACCAGCAGAAGCACCACGTCGATGAGCAGGCCGGGGGTCCCCCAGCCGGCGATCCAGGAGGCCAGGGCTCCGACGACCGCCGCGCAGGGCAGGGTGACCAGCCAGGCGACGCCCATCTTCCCGGCCGTCGACCAGCGCACCTCGGTGCGCCGCCCGATACCCGATCCGAGGATGGATCCCGAGCAGACGTGGGTGGTCGACAGCGCGAACCCGAGGTGGGAGCTGGCGAGGATCGCGGCGGTGGAGGCCGTCTCGGCGGCGAATCCCTGCGGGGACTCGATATCGCACAGGCCCTTGCCCATGGTCCGCATGATGCGCCATCCGCCGGAGTAGGTGCCCAGCCCGATCGCCGTCCCGGCGAGCAGGATGACCCACCAGTGCGGCGCGGTGCCGGACTGCTGGAATCCGCCGGCCACCAGAACGAGGGTGATGATGCCCATCGTCTTCTGCCCGTCGGAGGTGCCGTGCGCCAGCGCGACCATCGAGGCCGAGATGGACTGGGCGTGCTTGAAGATGCCGCGCGCGTGATGGGCGGTGTGATCGGTGATCCGGTAGGCGACGCGGGTGGCCAGTGCGGCGGCCAGCCCGGCGACGACCGGTGCCACCAGGGCCGGAAGGATGATCTTGGAGAGGATGACGTCGGGGTGGATGCCGCTCATCCCCGCCTTCACCAGGACAGCTCCGATGAGCCCGCCGAAGAGGGCGTGGGAGGAACTGGACGGAAGCCCGAACAGCCAGGTGACGAGGTTCCACAGGATCGCTCCGACCAACCCGGCGAAGACCATCGACGGGGTGACCAGGGAGTCAGTGACGATGCCGCTGGAGATGGTCTTGGCCACCTCGGTCGACAGGGTCGCACCCACCACGTTGAGGACCGCAGCAATGGTCACCGCGAGCTTCGGCGAGAGTGCACCGGTGGCCACCGAGGTGGCCATGGCGTTCGCCGAGTCATGGAAGCCATTGGTGAAATCGAACGCCAGGGCCGTGATCACGACGATGGTGACGATGATCAGAGTCGTTGTCAATGACGATCCTCAGAACCGGGGCAGAACGGAGTCTGGCGCACCACCCGACACCACCGGCGTGACGACCGGTCGAGTCGGGACCGCTGATGGCACCGGGGAGTCCGCGAACCACATATCGAGAGCCCCCGACGGGTACTGCCAGGAACTCGCTGAAAAGGATAACGGTCACTTCTGCGCGCGCACACCCGCACCCGTGAGGAAGCACCCGGACTGTTCCGCGTCGTCGGCCCGCTGGCCCGCGCCCCGGGCCGACGCGGAGCACCCGGACCTGCCGGGCCGAATCATGCTGTCGGCCGAGGGTCGCCCCAGAACTCCTCCGGCCGGCGGCCCCGGGCGGCCGGGATCGGGGCCCGGCTTCCGCTCCTCGCAGGTCGCGCATCCCCGACGGGCAGCTCGGACACTGCTGCGTCTTCTCTCCGCAAAGAGCCGCGGCCGTGAACTCACAGGTTCACCACAGCACAAAAGGCTGCATCGACGGCTGGCGACGTGGAAGGCTTGGGGGGTGCCTGCAGCTGATTCAACACGATTGACACGCGCCGACGGATCACCCATCCGGGTCCTCGCCGTCGACGACGAGCCCAGCCTCACCGAACTGCTCTCGATGGCCATGCGCTACGAGGGCTGGGAGGTCACCACCGCCGATACCGGTATCCATGCGGTCCGAGCCGCCAAGGAGGTGCATCCCGACGTCATCGTCCTGGACATGATGCTCCCCGATTTCGACGGCCTGGAGGTGATGCGCCGGATCCGGATGGACCAGACCACCGTTCCGGTGATCTTCCTGACGGCCAAGGACGCCGTCGGTGACCGGATCGCCGGCCTCACCGCCGGAGGCGACGACTACGTCACCAAACCCTTCTCCCTGGAGGAGTTGATCGCCCGGCTCCGAGCCATGCTGCGCCGGACCGGAGCCACCGAGCCGCGCTCGGACTCCATGCTGACCGTCGGAGACCTCACCCTGGACGAGGACTCCCACGAGGTCACCCGGGGCGGCGACGACATCCAGCTCACCGCCACCGAGTTCGAGCTCCTGCGCTACCTGATGCGCAATCCGAAGAGGGTGCTCTCCAAGGCGCAGATCCTCGACCGGGTGTGGAACTACGACTTCGGCGGCCAGGCCAACGTCGTCGAGCTCTACATCTCTTACCTGCGCAAGAAGATCGACAAGGGACGCTCCCCCATGATCCACACGATGCGCGGCGCCGGATACGTCCTGCGTCCCGCCCGCTAGTCGGACCGGTCCGGGCTCGGCATCTCGATGGCAGACGCCCCCGTCACCACGCAGTCGACGCCCGCCGCGGGCGGCGGCTCGTGGCTCGATCATCCGACCGGCAGGGGGACTCTGGGGCGGCACCTGGTGCTGAGAGTCGTCGCCATCGTGGCGGCGGTCGCGGCCGTCGTCACGGTGGTGACGACTCTCAGCACCAGGGCCATTCTCATCTCCCAGCTTGACGCCCAGATCGACTCGGCCAGCGCCCGGCAGGTGGATCGCCCCTCCAGTGGCGACTGCTCCGACGTCGACGGCCCCGGACCGGCGCCCGGCGCCGACGTGTACGGCAACGTCCTGGGGTCGATCTTCGTGGCCAGATGCCCCAGCAGCGGAACGGTGGCCACTCTTCAGCAGGAGGGCGGCTTCGACGCCTCGGCGCAGGAGCGCCGGAAGGCCGCTCATGCCGCGCAGACCCTCCTCCAGCTGCCGACAGACGGCAGGAAGCACAATCTGGATCTCGACGGGCTGGGCGACTACCGGGCGAAGTCCGTGCAACAGGGCAGCACGACGTACGTGGTGGCTCTGCCGATGACCGACGTGAACCGCGCCGTCAAGTCCCTCCTGCTGGTGGAGATCGGGGTCGGTCTCCTCGCCCTGGCCGCCTCCGTGGCCGTGTGCCGAGCAGTGGTCGTGCGCAATCTCAAGCCGTTGAACCGGCTGGCCGCCACCGCCAACCAGGTCTCCGAACTCGACCT
>OMJG01001491.1_pt1 | contig 13466 bp, 9 predicted proteins | sample 1646431 | NCBI WGS metagenome assembly OMJG01 (sample SAMN03771674, study PRJEB25209) | food metagenome | isolation source: Cotija cheese | place: Mexico:Jalisco,Michoacan | collected 2011-12-12
GAACAAGTCATGAGTGTTCCTAGAAACACGCCATTTTAATGGCGTTGTAGTTCATGCCCATTTCTTATATCCTATTATTCGCAGGATTTGCCTTAGTCATCCTGTCATTTGGCTTTTTACGGAATAAAGCTTTGTTAGAAGCAAGGAAACCAATAGCTAAAGTGAAATAAAGCAAGGTGTGACAAAAGTTGTTTAGACTAGACGCGATGGACCAAAAGCCAAACCATTACTGCTAAGTAATTGGCGTATTTTGGGAAGTGTCGGAAGAGTTTGACTTTTTGAAACCCAATTATTAGCGAGGTTTCATAAGTAAAAGAGGTCGAAACGATTGTTACGACCTCCACGTATACAAGAGTAGCGATTTGCTGCTCTTTTTTATTTTGAAAAAATGACTTAGTAGTTTTTACGCTGAAATAGCTTGTATAGGTCATTCGTGGCAATCACTAGAAATGCTAAAACAAGCACATTGACAAAGGGTGACGTAATCAAGTCAAAGAGGGAAATGATATACTGGCTCACCGCAACAACTACTACAAGCGTGATAGTCAACTTCGAATCCTTGATAAAAAATTCCTCCTTAATTTTAAGCTTATTTGCTTAAGACTAGTTACTTAAAACTATTTATTCAAAATAGCTTTGACTCTTTCTGGATCCCAATGTGGTGCTTGGTTTGATTGTCCAGTATCCAAGCCTTTCAGTTGATTATATTAAGTAAATAACAACATCTTATTCTATATGAAGGCTAGATAAATGTATCCACTAAAATTCATCTACCAAATTTTCGTCTAGTGGTGTGATTTTACCTGTTTTGGTCATGGCGTGGATTTGCTTCAGGATAGGTTCAAACAAGGTAATGTTGTCACGGTTTTTCCCATAGAATAATTCATTTGGTAAGAATAATCGTTCATCTCCGCGTTGTTGACCAGTAAAGGCTGCGATTAAACTCGAAGCTTTTGACAATTCGACCATGTGGCCATTTTTCTCAACTAATTCAATTTGCGTACGTGGTTTCTTCGCATTAGGTCGATAGAAATCATATGGTAAGTCAAAGCGAGAATTGATTGCAACATAGTATTGGATGTCGTAGCCTAATTTGCCCACTAAGTCGATCAATACTTTCACGTCTTCTTGGTTTTCAACCTCGTTATAAGTGACTGACTTAAATGGTTTACGGTTAACAAAGCGGTCAGCTAAGTCCCGCAAGACTGGGTCTTCTGCATAAAAAATCCAGTGTTGGAAATAGGTTTGTAAGACCCCATCATCTAGGCGCAGGTAGTCTTCTAATGTCCAGTCCTGAGTAAAAAATGGTTCTAAGAATGAAGCGTGGGTATCACGACTGATAAATTCATTTTTTGTCAGAAACATTTCTTGAGCTCTTTTTAACAGATGGTGGAGTAGCATCTCCATACCTCGTGATACAGGATGGAAATAGACCTGCATATACATTTGATAGCGGCTAGTAATATAATCTTCTACCGCATGCATACCGTTGTAGTCAAAACGAATACCATCTTTATAAGGGTGCATCACTCGTAGAATCCGGCTCAAATCAAAGTTCCCGTAATTAGTGCCAGAGAAGTAAGAGTCACGGAGTAGATAATCCATTCGGTCAGCGTCTATTTGACTAGAAATCAACTGAACAACTTGCGGATTTGGATATGTTTTATCAATGACAGACGCTACTTGTCTTGGGAAATTAGCTGATACCCCTCGTAAAATCTGGTTGACCTCAGTGGCTTCTGACAAAATGATTTCTCTTGTCATGGTTTCGTGGTCAGTATTGAAAATATTTTCAAAGGTATGGGAGAAAGGTCCGTGCCCAATATCATGTAAAAGGGCTGCACATAAAACAACTAACCGCTCAGAATCATCCCAAACCCCGCCGTTTTCAATCGAAAAGTTACGGACGAATTTATCACAAATCTTCCGAGCAATTTCATACACACCCAATGAATGGCTAAACCGTGAATGTTCGGCCCCGTGGAAGGTATAAGAAGCCGTCCCCATTTGTTTGATTCGGCGTAGGCGTTGCATTTCTTTAGAATTGATCAGGTCCATAATTACCTGGTGTTGGACGTGGATGTAGTCGTGCACGGGGTCCCGAAATACCTTCTCGGGTATGCGTTTACTCGCTTCTGCAATACTCATAACAGTCTCCTTTGTCAAATTCTGCCTCTCTATATTTATACGTGAAGGCGGGCAGTTTCTATCTATTGATTTGCTAATATATCGTAAAGGACTTGGTTTCGTTTCTGCATTCGTTCGATATAAGTCGCCGTATCTAAAGCCTCTTGACTTCGTTTGTCTAATTCAACCCCAGCATTCGCAATCACCGTTAACAGGTCATCGACAAATTTTTCGACCGTATCGATAGGCGCAAAGTCGGACAAGTTGGCCATAACGTTAGGGTTCACGTTTGGATACCGGTCTTTTTCATCTTTAGCTGCTTGACCGGATTCGTACATATCAGCGACTAATTGGCCGCGACTGGCTTGGTCTCCGGTGATTGACATGTAGAGGTAAATCCCTACTGCGTGACCGATCCTACGTTGGGCGATGCCGGCTACTTTTTGACCGTTAATCGACACGTCAAATTTCCCCGGACAGTACGAGGTCGCTACTTCCCCTACTTCCAATGTAAGTCCATGTTCATCCATCATTTCTTGTAGAAGGGCAACAATGAATTCATAGGCTTGGTCAATGGTAAAGGCTTGATTTTTGGTATCCATCAATAGAGTCACGTTCAAGACATTTGGGTCAGATACCACCGCTAAACCACCAGCAGGACGTACTACTGGTAAAATGGCTTGGTCCTCATACAGCCAAGTCACAGCCTGATCAAAGTCTGGTAGCCTAGTGTCCAATCCTCCAAGAATAACTGTTGGACGGGTTGGCCAGAAATGAATGGCTAATGGGGCTTCAAAAGTTTCTTGGTTAATGGCATTCAAGATGGCATCATCAACCGCAAAGGGTAGCAAGGCTGCATCTGTCTCCTCTAAACCATAGGCTTGATTATTTTTAGTAATGTCTTTATAGACCGCCATAGTCAGCGGTTTGTCGCTTGTTTTAAAGTCGTCAAACATCATGTGATAGTCCTTCCCGCTAATTTGTCTATATTGTACCATAAAAGTAGCAGTTTCCCCTATTTGACGGCGGTTTCAAAGGTATCTAATCTTTGAAGTATAAGCGAATCGTGTTAGAATAGGGGAGGTTAAATATACAAGAAAAATTGTCATTAGAGGAGGTTGCCAAATGGCAAATGCTGGTAAACAAGAAATCCAGTTAAAAGTTAAAAACTATATCCAACAAGATCGTGACGGCCAACAAGTGCAAGAGGAATTTACCACTAAAACAAAGGGTTACTACTATGAAGTCGGCGAGGCTATTTATGTAGAATATGAAGAAAAAATCACCGAAAACATCGTAGCGGTTCGGTTAAAATTTGAAGCTAACGATAAAGTGACTATCCGTCGTCAAGTGAACGGTACAGAAACGACAATGAATTTAGTCAAAGGTAAAAAAACGGATATCCTCTACCATGTGACAGATGCACAAGCAATTACTTTCCAAGGACAATTAAATTTACTTAATGTAGACCAAAACGATGCGGACACGTTTAATGCCCGGATGGCATACAACTTATACCAATCAGAAGAAATGATTGGTCAATACCAAATCGAATTGCAAACAAGGGTCCATGTGTAGTAATATATAATGGATATACTAGACGATTAATCACAAGTGCGTTGGTTATAAGGCGAAAGGATGAACTAGTAGTGGAATTAAAAGGATTTGCTGGTCAAAACAAAGAACAGTTATCAATGGTTGAAGTCGCATACCAAATTTTAGTAGAAACGAATAATGTATTCGAGTTCAATGATTTATTAGCTGAAATTCAAGATTTCTTGAATATGCCACAAGATGAATTAGAAAGCAAAATGGCGAATTTCTATACAGAAATGAACTATGACGGTAGTTTTATCTCTTTAGGTGAAAACCGTTGGGGCTTACGTGAGTGGTATGCAGTTGATTCAATCGATGAAGAAATTGTTTCGTCAATTGATGATGACGATATCAAAGCGAAACACAAAGGTAGCAAGAGTCTATTGGCTTCTGTTGAAGATGAAGACTTAATCGACTACGCGTCTGACGACCCAGAAGATGTGGACTACGTTGAAGACGAAGAAGATTACGATGACGAAGAAGAAGATGAAGAAGACGAAATTTCAGCTTACTCTTCTGATATAGGGGAATTAGGCGACGACGAGGAAGAAGACGATCTTGAAGATGGTCTTGAAGGCGACCTTAACTTAGTTGACGAAGATGATGAGGAAGACGAAGACGAAGAAGACTTCTAACAAAGATTTCTAAACCTCTATAAAAAACATGTTGTTTTTCCTTGACTCGAATAAGTAAATGAATTATTATTCTTTTTGGGCACTTTAGTTTCATAACTAAAGTGAGATGAACACGTTACTCCCTGTCTTTCTTAGGAAAGATGGGGATTTTTTTATTTTTTCTAAGAAAAATAGTTATCCGCATCTCCCTTCTTACTTGTAAGCATAAAAATTTTTAGAAAAGGAAGGATATCATGACAAAGTATATTTTTGTAACCGGTGGGGTAGTTTCTTCTATCGGTAAAGGTTTAGTAGCAGCATCTTTAGGACGTTTATTAAAAAATAGAGGTTTAAAAGTAACCATCCAAAAATTTGATCCATACATTAACGTTGACCCAGGTACTATGAGCCCTTATCAACACGGGGAAGTATTTGTATTAAACGATGGAACTGAAACTGACTTAGACTTAGGTCACTACGAACGTTTTATTGATATCAACTTAAATCAATACTCAAACGTAACAACTGGTAAAATTTACTCAGAAGTTATCAACAAAGAACGTCGCGGGGACTACTTAGGGGCAACTGTCCAAGTAATTCCACACATCACTGACTCAATCAAAGATAAAATATTACGCGCAGGTGATACAACAGGCGCTGATGTCGTGATTACTGAGGTTGGTGGTACTGTTGGGGATATTGAATCAACACCATTCGTTGAAGCATTACGTCAAATGCGTTCACAAGTTGGTGCTGACAACGTATGCTACATCCACACGACTTTACTACCATATGTCGCAGCAGCTGGTGAGTTGAAAACAAAACCTACGCAACACTCTGTGAAAGAATTACGTGGTATGGGTATCCAACCTAATATCTTGGTTGTACGTTCAGAACACCCACTACCAGACGGTATGACTGCGAAAATCGCTCAATTCTGTGACGTTGAAGAAGATGCCGTTATTGAAAATCGTGATGTAGAAACAATCTATACCTTACCATTGCGTCTACAACAAGAAGGTTTAGACGATAAAGTATGTGAAGTATTAGGTCTAGACGAAACACCAGAAGCTGATATGCGTGAATGGCGTAACCTTGAAAATCGTGTACTAAACCTATCCAAGAAAGTGAAAATCGCTTTAGTAGGTAAATACGTATCTCTTCAAGACGCTTACCTTTCAGTAGCTGAATCATTACGTCACGCCGGCTATGCCCATGACGCAGAAATCGACATCGACTGGATTGACTCTGAAACCATTACAGCGGAAAACGTACAAGAGATCCTTGGCAATGCTGACGGTATCTTAGTACCAGGTGGATTTGGTAACCGTGGTATTGAAGGTAAAATTCAAGCAATCAAATATGCACGTGAAAGCAATGTACCATTCCAAGGTATCTGTTTAGGTCTACAAATAGCTTCTATCGAGTTTGCACGTAACGTCTTAGGTTACACTGATGCCAACTCTACAGAAATCAACCCAAATACTGAACATCCAGTAATTGACTTGATGACAGCACAATCAGGTCTAGAGAACTTAGGTGGTACACAACGTTTAGGTTTATACCCATGTGCACTTAAGGAAGGTTCTAAAGCACGTGAATTATACAACAACGAAGCTTTAGTTGAAGAACGTCACCGTCATCGTTGGGAATTTAACAATGCTTACCGCGAAGAATTCGAAGCAGCTGGTATGGTCTTCTCTGGAACATCTCCAGATGGTAATTTAGTGGAAATCGTAGAAATTCCAGAACACCCATTCTTTGTGGCATCTCAATTCCACCCAGAATTTATTTCACGTCCAGACCGTCCGCAAGCAATCTTTAATGGATTCATTGGCGCAGCCTTAGAAAAATAATTCTCTTTAAGAAAAGCTTATTTTAACTTGTAAAAACACAATGAAAACCTACTCCAGAAGCTTTAGGGAGTAGGTTTTTTTATTCACAATATTACAATATTATCTCAAACCGAAAGAGTTATTCCTATTTAGGGATTATGGGTATATAATATACATAGTTTTGTATATTATTTTAATTCTATAGAAAAAAATGTTTTTCGGAGGAAAAAGTATGGTAAGCAAGAATAATTGGGAAGTGCAAATGAAACGTGGTGCTGATAAGGTTAAACGTTATACGATCAAGCGCACAAGTGTTGGGGTAGTTTCAGCAGTAGTAGCTGCGGGACTTATTTTTGGGCAAGAAACTTCAGTGCAAGCTGATGAGATTACAGCTGGTGAGTCACAAACAACAGAAGTATCTAGTGAAGAATTGACAAAAACTGAAGAAAGTACGATTGTGGATGAAGCAACACCTGCAGAAACTTCAGCAGTAGAAGCATTAGTTGAAGAAAACATTGCTACTGAAGAATCAACTGTACAAGAAGTACCTACTGCAGAAGAGTTATCTGAACCTGTATATGAACTAACAGAGACTGTAGCTGAAGAAGCAGCGATTGAAGCGAAAACCACTGAATCTAATGATGTTTTAGCTGATAGTGCAGTAGCAGAGCAAGAAGAAGCTGGAAGTAACGAAGCAGTTGCTGAAACAGAAACGACTGATGCGGACACTAAATCAGTTCAAGAAGATACTGAAGTTGTGGAAGAATCACTAGTCAAAAATGAAGAAGTAGCAAGCGTACAACCACAGATGAGTACCTTTTCAGCTACAGGTAATGTTGTTGAATCAGATACTGAATTTCCAGAACTATTAAATATATATACTGATAAAACGATATATCAAGCAGGGGAAGATATCAGAGTAACAGCGATAGTAAAGGAAAATGATGAACTATCTAGTATTAATGTATCATTCGGAAGAATAGGCGAAGTGAAAACAGGAAGTAGTTCACTCTCTGGATATGCCAATAAATGGTCAGGATTAACTCGTCAGTCAGACGGTACATATAAAGCTGAAATGGTAATTGAAACTGATGAAAAAATGCCGAATAATGCATACCAATTATCGAATGTTTCTATGTATGATGCAGCAGAGAATCGTGTATGGTTAGATTCCTATAATGACACAACGGGTTTATTTGATTTAAGTCTTGATATCCTTAATGAAGATGCAGATACTCAATTTCCTGAATTAATTTCTATCTCTACAGATAAAGAGATATACCAAGCAGGGGAAGATATCAGAGTAACAGCGATAGTAAAGGAAAATGATGAACTATCTAGTATTAATGTATCATTCGGAAGAATAGGCGAAGTGAAAACAGGAAGTAGTTCACTCTCTGGATATGCCAATAAATGGTCAGGATTAACTCGTCAGTCAGACGGTACATATAAAGCTGAAATGGTAATTGAAACTGATGAAAAAATGCCGAATAATGCATACCAATTATCGAATGTTTCTATGTATGATGCAGCAGAGAATCGTGTATGGTTAGATTCCTATAATGACACAACGGGTTTATTTGATTTAATTGTATCAATAAACGTTGCCAATGTTCCTTATGAAACTATCCGTGAATTAGATATGGGCATGCAACCCGGTAGTGAAGATATTCTTTTCCAAGAGGGCGTCAATGGATACGCGGATGCTACAACTGGAGAAGTAATAAATGCACCAGTTTCAGAAATTATTAATTTTGCACCGGTTGAAATTCCATATGAAACTGTTGAAGTTGAATCTGATGATTTATACTTTGGAGAAAGTGCTTTAACTCCAGGACAAGTTGGGTTATTAGATCCTGAAACAAATGAAGTAATCCTTGAACCAGTAAATGAAATTATTGAAATTGGCTCAAAATTAGTACCAGAAGAAATTGCTTTTGAAACTGAAAAAATTCTAGATATTCATTTAGCGCCTGGTTCATCTGATCAACTAGTTCAAGAAGGACAAGTTGGTCTTCGTGATTCGGAGACGGGCGAAGTAATTAGTAATCCTATTAAACGAATCTACAGTTACGCGCCGACAATAGTTGATTATGAGATTATACGTATGTTCAATCCTAATCAAGAACCAGATTCAATAGATATCGTGGCCAAATATGGTGAAAGTGGATTGATGGATCCTGAAACAAATGAAGTGGTTATTAAACCAATTGCAGAAGTTATCTATTTTGCACCAGTAACTATGGCTTATGACGTTGAATATCAAATAGATGATTCATTGGAACCAAATTCAGGCGATACGGTTGAATTACAACCAGGTTCAGAAGGGTTACAAAATCCAGATACTGGTGAAGTATTAGTTGCACCAGTTAACCAAATTATCGGTCAAGCACCTACTGAATACATTGATGATACAACTGTTAAAAATATTATTACAATAGTTGATCAAGTAACTAACCAAGAAATTGCATCTACAACATTTTTAGGTAATAACTACTCTATACGTCAAAATTATTTTATTAATCAATTGAACGAACAAAAAGGCTTAGGGTTAGAAGTAGTTGGTGATGAAGTTACTTCTTATTCAAGAAGTTCTAGTTCTTTCAATGGTTTCACAGTCTCATCTACAACTATTAAGAAAAATATTTATGTTGTAGATAGTAGTGATACAGATATTTCGACAATTGAGAAACCTTTCCTACCAGAAGGCGTAATTTACAATAATCAAGATTATGGTAGAGCATATAGAAAAGTTACAATTCAAGACAATGATGGTCGTGAATTGTATAGATCAAACTATGTAACATATGAATCTACAGATGAGACAATTAGAAATGCTATGTCAAATATTAATTCATCAGATTACTATTACGATAGTGTAGATGTTAGTGAGGGATTCACTTCTATCGTCGGTAGTACAGGGTCTTATAGAGGCCCATTAAAAGAGGTTACTATTCTGGTGAATCGTATTGAAGAACCAGAAACACCGGTAGAACCGGAACTACCAGAAGTAGAGGAACCGGAAACGCCAGTGGAACCGGAATTACCAGAGGTAGAGGAACCAGAGACTCCAGTAGAACCTGAATTACCAGAAGTAGAGGAACCGGAAACGCCAGTAGAACCAGAAGTTCCAGAGGTAGAGGAACCAGAGACTCCAGTAGAACCGGAAATTCCAGAGGTTGAAGAACCAGAGACTCCAGTAGAACCAGAAGTTCCAGAAGTAGAGGAACCAGAGACATCGGTAGAACCAGAAGTTCCAGAAGTAGAGGAACCAGAGACATCGGTAGAACCAGAAGTTCCAGAAGTTGAAGAACCAGAAACACCGGTAGAACCAGAAGTTCCAGAAGTAGAGGAACCAGAGACACCGGTAGAACCAGAAGTCCCAGAGGTTGAAGAACCAGAAACACCAGTAGAACCAGAAGTTCCAGAGGTTGAAGAACCAGAGGCACCGGTAGAACCAGAAGTTCCAGAGGTTGAAGAACCAGAGACGCCGGTAGGACCAGAAGTTCCAGAAGTAGAAGAACCAGAGACTCCAGCAGAACTAGAGACGCCGGTTGCGGAAGATCCAGAGACAGTCGTAGAATCAGAAGTTCCTACTAATGACGTAAAAGCACCTGTAGCGACATCTGAAGACGGTGTAGTGGTAGCTGAACCAATTTCTACTCCTGCACAAACTGTAGCGACTGAAGGAGCGAAAGCTGAATCAGAAGTTGTTGTGGCAGAGACAGGTTCAAAAGTTGCAGAAACAGTTTTATCTGCAGAAGTGAAGGCTGAAGAGACGTCTACAACTATTGATGACCAGGTTGCGACTTTACCAGCAGCAGGAGCCCAGACTATGAGCGCGTTAATGACAGGTTTAGGTGTGATTACAACTGCTTTAGGTGCTGTACTTGTCCGTAAGAAAAAATAATATTTGATGCTTATGTAAATTAATCAATAAGATAAAAATGCAAATTATCCGTTCTTTTTGTACGTTTCGTATAAAGGAACGGATTTTTTATTAGTACGATAATTGATTTGGCAGTCTTTAATCGTAATTGTAAATATTTATTAAAATATTTGTTGACTCTTTCTTCCTAAGTCGGTACAATAGCCAACAGAGTAAAAACAGGGGAAACTGCACTAGCGTAAGGATGCCCTGAACATAAGAGCTGTTCGCTCACAAGAATAATCACTTTATTTTGTCAGTGAACAAATTTTAAAACCAGCATCCGCTAGTATATAATCAGCAACCTTGTTTCGTTGTTGGTTATTTTTTTTGCCCATTTTTAGATAAATGAGAAAAAATGAAAAGATAACAGAGAAATATGAGAGGAAGTGCCACGTGGATCCGAAGAAACCAATTATTGCCTTAGATTTTCCTAATCAAGAAGAGGTATTTGCGTTCCTTAATCAGTTCCAAGGTCAACAACTAAATGTAAAAGTAGGTATGGAATTGTTTTATGCTGGTGGAACAGCTTTCCTAAAAGAGTTACAAGCAAAGGGCCACGACATTTTCTTAGATTTGAAATTACATGATATTCCAAATACTGTTGAGCGAGCAATGGCCATTTTAGCCAGTACGGGTGTTGCAATGGTCAATGTACATGCGGCAGGTGGGAAAGAAATGATGCAAGCAGCCCTTCGTGGTTTAGAGGCAGGTTCGCCAGGTAAACGCCCTATGTTGATTAGTGTCACTCAATTAACGTCAACGTCAACTGAACAAATGAACGAAGAACAAAGTATTCCAGGTGAAGTTTTGGTTTCAGTATTGCGCTACGCTAAATTAACGAAAGATGCGGGTCTTGATGGTGTGGTTTGTTCACCACTTGAAGCAGCAGCTATTAAAGAAGCTTGCGGGGCAGACTTCCAAACGATTACACCGGGTATCCGTTTAGCTACTTCTGTAGCGGATGACCAAAAACGAATCATGACGCCTAGCCAAGCGGCGCAAGGTGGTTCTGACTACATCGTGGTGGGACGACCAATTACACAAGCAGATAATTCAAAAGTCACTTATGACCAAATCACAGCTGATTGGTCTGGACAATAAGGAGGGTGCAATATGACAGTAGAAAAAGCGGATTTAGTAGCACAAAAATTACTAGAGATTAAGGCAGTAAACTTTAGCCCTGAGGAACCATATACTTGGGCAAGCGGACTTAAAGCACCGATTTATACAGATAACCGACTAATCATGTCTTATCCAAGTGTACGTTCAACAGTGGAAGATGCACTTGCAGAGTTGATTAAAGAGAACTTCCCTGATGTAGATGTGATTGCAGGGACAGCAACTGCTGGTATCCCTCATGCAGCCTTTGTAAGTGAACGCTTAGATTTACCAATGATTTATGTACGTTCTTCAGCCAAAGACCACGGTAAACAAAACGCCATTGAAGGTGCTTTAGAAGCGGGCGCAAAAGTAGTGATCATTGAAGACCTGATTTCAACAGGTGGAAGCGTCATTACGGCAGCAGATAAAATTCAAGAAGCAGGCGGAGAAGTCATTGCAGCAGTAGCTATTTTTGACTACTTATTAGCAGCAAGTAAAGAAGCCTTTGAAAAAGTGGGTTATCCTTTGATGACACTAACGAATTACGTGAAGATTTTGGATTATGCAGTAAAAGATCCTAAATTATCACCGTACTATGACAAGTTGATGGATTGGTATAAGGATCCGAAAGCTTGGTCAGAAATTCACGGTTAATGTGGATAATTCTACTTTATAAATAGCTTTACCAGATTTACAACCTTATTTTTTTTTTGCCCATTTTTATTTTTATGGTGATTAAATGAGGGAATTACATCAGTTTTACCAAAAAAGGAGCACAAAAATGGAAAAAACAATCGAAAAAAATACAAGAAGAGATGCACTACAAACGGAAGATCACAAGTTAAACAAATCGCAACGTAATGCCTTGATTGCTGCTATTGTTGCATCAGGAACAGATGATTTGAACGTGATGTTCTTATCATTTTCAATGTCATCTATCATCAGCCAACTAGGGATTTCAAGTGTAGCTGCCGGCTGGATCGCGACAATTACCAACTTAGGGATGCTAGCTGGAGGTTTACTATTCGGTGTCTTAGCTGACCGTTGGGACAAGATGAAGGTTTTCTACTTTACCATTCTTACTTTCTCTATCGCAACAGCTTTAATTTTCTTCACACCAAATATTCAATACCTATACCTATTACGCTTTATCGCGGGTATCGGGGTTGGTGGTGAGTACGGGGTAGCCATTTCAATTATGGCCGGACTCGTTCCTGCTAAACAATTAGGCCGGATTTCATCCTTAAATGGGATTGTTGGTCAAATCGGATCAATTTCATCAGCCTTACTTGCAGGTTTTATCGTGCCAACACTTGGTTGGAGAGGCTTATTCCTATTCGGTATCTTACCAATCCTAGTGGTGGTATGGGCGAAATTAACTATTAAAGAAGACGAATTAGGGATTAATACAGATGAAGTCACAGAAGACCTAGTAGATATTAAGGACAATGAAAAACCTTCTATTAGCGAATTATTTAAGACACCAGGGCAAAACTATCAAACAATCATCTTAATGGTGATGACAACTGTTCAAATCGCTGGCTACTTTGGGATGATGAACTGGTTACCAACAATCATGCAAGAACAAGTTGGTGTGACAGTTTCTGGGTCATCTACTTGGATGGTAACGACAATCTTGGGTATGTGCTTGGGAATGCTGACATTTGGGCAAATTTTAGATAGACTAGGACCAAGATTGTCTTATGGTTTGTATTTAATTGCATCAGCAGTTTCAGTGTATCTGTTCACCTTTGCCAATTCAGCATTAACCATCTTAATCGGAGGTGCTATTGTAGGTTTCTTCGTAAACGGCATGTTTGCTGGCTATGGTGCAATGATTTCTCGTTTGTATCCATTTAAAGTGAATGCCATCGCCAATAATACTATTTTGAATGTTGGACGTGCAGTGGGTGGTTTTTCATCAGTTATCATTGGTTTTATCTTAGATGCTTCAGGTGTAAGTATGGTAATGCTTTTCTTAGCAAGCCTTTATCTAGTCAGCTTTATCGCTATGATGAGTTTGCCACAACTAAAGCAAGCGAACTATGAACAACATCAATTAAATATTCGTCATAAGGCGCTAGATAAGTAATACAATTTTGTTCAAGATCGATAATAAAATTAAACATATTTTAGAGGGTGTAACACAAGTGTTGCACTCTCTTTTTAGTATTTGGATATTTTATTGACGAAATAAATGTAATTTGGTAATTTGAGATAGACCTATCATGTGAATATTTTCTCAAGGAGTGAGTAATGGAA
>OMJG01001492.1_pt1 | contig 13465 bp, 11 predicted proteins | sample 1646431 | NCBI WGS metagenome assembly OMJG01 (sample SAMN03771674, study PRJEB25209) | food metagenome | isolation source: Cotija cheese | place: Mexico:Jalisco,Michoacan | collected 2011-12-12
ACGTCGTCAGAGAGTTTTCACCTCGGCAGCGGAATACCGCTGCCGAGGTGAAAACTCTCTGACAACGTCGGTGCAAGGCGGGTAGGTGGGCTCCGGTTCCGGGTGCGGTGGACGGTGTGACATGCTGGGAGATCGTGACGGCAAGGGATGAGCACAGCTACTACAGGGAACTGAAGGACGGCACCATCAAGCAGGTGAACCCGTTCACCGGCGTCCAGGTCTGGACGGTTCCAGGACGGGGCTCCCGGCCCCTCAACCGTCCGATCCCCAATCCGCGTCCCATCACCGACGCCGACCGCGTCGCCACCTGCGCCTTCTGCCAGAACAGGACCCTTGAGACCCCTCCCGAGAAGTCCCGTCTGATCTCGACCCTCTCGGACGGCGCCTACGGAGCGGGCGATTCCTCGGAGATCATGCGCGGCTACCGGGTGCTGCGACATCTGCCGGCCGGCGAGGTCGGCTCCACCACCGCCGAGTTCCGCCGGATCCCCAACCTCTTCGAGATCCTGTCCTGGGAGTACTGGCACGAGAACCACGGCCTCGAGCTGCCCTCCGAGGCCCGCCAGTGGCAGGAGGAGTACCTCTCCGATCCCACCGGCCTGGCCCATGTCCAGCGCGTCCTGGACGCCAAGTTCGCCGCCCAGGGCCTCGACCTGCGGGCCGCCAGGCTGAGCCCCGATCAGCTGCGCAGCGAGTCCGCGGCCTTCTTCGCCGGCGGCCATGACGTCGTCGTGGCCCGTCGTCACTACACCGACGACGCCACCACCACCGCCGGGCTGGCCGGTTCGGGCACCCTCAGCCCCCTGGAGCACCGGGCCTTCACAGCGGCCACCGTCTCGACGATCGCCGACCTGTACGCCTCCAATCCCGAGGCCCGCTACGTCGTCGCCTTCCAGAACTGGCTCAAGCCTGCCGGGGCCTCCTTCGACCACCTCCACAAGCAGCTGGTCGCCATCGACGAGATCGGCCACAGCAACGACGAGGTGCTGAGCCGGGTCGCCGCCGACCCGGCCATGTTCAACCAGTGGGGCCCGGACTTCGCGATCGACCACAACCTGGTGCTGGCCGCCAACGACCACGCGGTGGCCTTCGTCGGATTCGGCCACCGCTACCCGACGGTGGAGGTGTGGTCCACCAGCGCCCGCGACCAGCCCTGGAAGATGACCACCGAGGAGGTCGACGCCGTCTCCGACCTGCTCCACGCCATGCATCTGGCGGTCGGCGCAGACGTCCCCTCCAACGAGGAATGGCACTACCGGCCGGTCGGCGTCGAGATGCCGATGCCCTGGAGGATCCTGCTCAAGCTGAGGATCTCCACCCTGGCCGGCTTCGAGGGCAGCACGAAGGTCTACGTCAACACCATCTCCCCGGCCTCCCTGGCGGCCCGCCTGCTCCCGCGGCTGCTGGACGCCCGGAAGGCCGGGAAGCTCGCCGAGATGAGGATCGGCGCCGAGTGCGACCTGCCCAGGGGAGTCCTGGCCAGCGTGAACTGAGCCCCTCTCAGTCGATGGTCAGGACCCGCGAGCCGATGAGATCCCGGTACCAGGCGAAGGAGGCCTTCGGCGTCCGCCGCAGCGTCCGGTAGTCGACGTGCACGATGCCGAACCGGCGGGTGTACCCCCACGACCACTCGAAGTTGTCCAGCAGAGACCACAGGAAGTACCCGCGGACGTCGGCGCCGGACTGCCGGGCCCGGCCCACGGCCGCCAGATGCTGCTCCAGGTAGCCGATGCGCTCCACATCCTCCACCCTCCCCTCGGCATCGACGCCGTCGGGGAAGGCGGCTCCGTTCTCGGTGATCATCAGCGGCAGCCCCGGGAAGCGGCGTCCCAGCCCCACCAGCAGCTCGGTCAGCGCGTCGGGATCGATATTCCATCCCATCGCGGTGAGCGGCCCGGTCGGGTCTAGGAAGGTGATGTCGTCGCATCCGGGCCAGGGGGAGACGCCGGTGTCGCCGTGGCCTCCCGAGTTCCGCGGGTCGGTGGCGCGGCGCCGGCGCACCACATTCGACGAGTAGTAGTTGACGCCGAGCAGGTCCAGCGGTTGATGGATCACCGCGAGATCCCCGTCGGTGACGAAGGACCAGTCCGTGAGGGCGGAGGTGGCCGCCACCAGGGCGTCCGGCAGTCTGCCCTCCAGCATGGGGGCCAGGAAGACGTCGTTGCCCAGAGTGCCGATCCGCTCGGCGGCGGCGACGTCGGCGGGATCATCGGGATCCGCCGGCCTGGTGACGTGCAGGTTGAGGGCCACCGAGCATCGCGCCCGGGAGCCCAGCTCGCCACGGATCCGGGCGATCGCCATCCCGTGGGCCAGGTTGAGGTGGTGGGCGACCAGCAGTGAGGTCGCCGGGTCGGTGACGCCCGGCGCGTGGACGCCGGAGCAGTGGCCCAGGAAGGCCGAGCACCACGGCTCGTTGAGGGTGGTCCAGTCCACGGCGAGGTCGCCGAATTCCCGGGCCATCGCCGCGGCGTACCGGGCGAAGGCGGCCGCCGTCTCCCGGACCGTCCAGCCCCCGGCGTCCTGAAGGGGCTGGGGGAGATCCCAGTGGTAGAGGGTGACCACCGGCCGGATGCCGTGCTCGCGGAGCATCGTGAGCACCCGGCGGTAGAAGGCGATCCCCTCGGGATTGAGCCGGCCGGTGCCCTCGGGCTGGACCCGCGGCCAGGAGATCGACATCCGGTAGGCGTTGACGCCGAGCTCGGCCATCAGAGCGATGTCGGAGGCGAAGCGGTGGTAGTGGTCGCAGGCCACATCGCCGGTGTCGCCGCCCAGGGTCCTGCCCGGGGTGTGGCTGAAGGTGTCCCAGATGGAGGGCCCGCGTCCGCCCTCGGCCGCGGCCCCCTCGATCTGGTAGGCGGCGGTGGCCACCCCGAAGGTGAAGGGCGCCCCGAAGTCGTAGCGGGTCATCGTGAGGCCCCCTTCCCGCTCATGCCGCCTGTACTCTCGGCGTCACCCGCCCCGCTCCTCAGGACCGCGACGCCGTAGGGGTCCAGGAGCACCGAGTCGCCGACCGGCTCGCCGTCCAGATCGGTGAGCCCGTCAGGCTTGATGAGCCCGGGTCGGCCGTCCAGCCGTACCCGGGCCCGGTCGGGGTGCTCGCTCACCAGGATGTGGAAGACGACGCCGTCGTCGCGCTCCAGGCTGTCGACCAGCACGCGGGGGTCATCGACGCCCAACGGGCGGGGGATCGACGCCAGGCTCGCCAGGGCCTGGTAGAGCCGCCAGGTGTCCTCCGGGTTGGCCCCCCGGCGTCGCGCCGCGAAATGCTCGACGGGGATCGTCGACAGCACCGCCCGCCCGGATCCGTGCTCCTTGACGACGATCATCGGCCGGCCGTTCCGGTCGACCGCCACCACTCTCCCATCGATCACCTCGACGGGCAGGTAGGCGCGGGAGTTCTCATTGCCGGCGGCGGTGAACTCAAGGGTCTGGCCGGCGCGGATGTCGCCGAAGTCGGCCGTGAACCGGATGGTGACGACGTCGTCGACCGGATCGTTGAGGCCGTAGGCCAGGTCGTTGCGCACCCCGAACAGCTCCTCGGTGGCGCTCCACCACGGCCCGCGCTGGTCCGGGGACTCCCCGGCGCAGTAGGAGACGTAGACGGTGGCGCCTCCCCGGGCCAGCTCGGCGAGCTGGAGCCAGCTCGGCCCGGCGAGCTCCTTGACCGAGGGCACCAGATAGAGCCGGTATCCCTCGGGCAGACCGCCATCCTCCTTCTCACGGATCACGCCGACCGGCACTCCGGCCTCCTTGGCCGCAATGTAGGCCTGCTCGCAGTGGGCGGCCGCCAGCTTGCGCTGGACCTCGTCGTGGAACGGGTAGGCCGCCGCCAGGTAGGAGGGCACGACGATGGCGGCGTCGACGTCGGTGCGCCGGCAGTGGGGAAGATCGATTCTCCCGAGCACCCGGGAGAACTCGCCGAGGGCCGCCAGCGGCGGCTTGGGTCGCCCCTTGGAGTCGGTGATGCCGAAGTGCATCTCGAAGGGGTGGTGGCTGTAGGGGGGCTGGGCCGCCAGGTCGTCGTAGTCGGTGTTGTTCCAGGCGATCCATCCGGTGGCGCCGGCGGCGAGCGTGTTGAACAGGAACTGCCGGTAGAACCGCTCGGCCTTCTCCCCGGAGACGAAGTCGCTCGACAGGCCGAACTCCTCCAGGACCACGGGACGGTCTCCTATGGAGGCCAGCTCGCAGATGAACGCCGCCTTGAGGTGGGAGCGGATGACGTCGGTCTCCATCGCGTAGACGTGCGGCCCCACGAAGTCGGTGAGCTCGGCCAGGCGGCGCACCGAGAATCCGGAGTCGTGACCGCTGATCTCCAGACCCCAGGCGCCGTCCCCGATCGAGACCGGCTGGTGCCCGCCCCCCGCGCGGACGGCCTGCACCATGAGCCGGGCCCAAGCGGTGACCACGGGTTCTGGGGCCTGCCCGCCGTAGATGGGGATCTCGTTGGAGATCAGCCATCCCGAGATCGCCGGGTGGCCGGCGAAGCGGCGGGTGAGGTGCTCGATGTACCAGGCCTGCTGGGAGACCATCCACGCATCCTGGTAGATCGATCTGTCGGCCCGCCAGGCCGGATCCCAGTTCTCCCCCGACATGTGGCCGACGATGAAGGTCGGCACGGTCGTCATCCCGAACTCGCAATGGGCCTCGAGGAAGTCCACGTAGCACGAGACCTTCTCCTCATCGAGAAGCTCGGGCGCGGGCTGGAAATCCGGCCAGTAGAAGAACGACCTGGTCATCGTCAGTCCGTGATCGTGCAGCACCGCGAGCTCCTCGCGGACGACGGTGGGGGAGTAGTTGCGCCACATGAGCGGCCCGCCGGTCCGGGACCAGAAGTTGGCCCCGAGCCAGACCTCGGGCAGACGGTGGTCGTGACGTTCCATCAGGAGTCCTTCTCGAGTGTGTGAGTTGACTGGCGGGTGCGACGGCGTCCATCGCCGAGGCGAGGCCGGCACGTCCTACTTGACGGCGCCGGCCGTCAGACCGGCGACGAAGCTGCGCTGGAGCAGCAGGAAGACCAGGACCACCGGGACGCTGACCACCAGGGAGGCCGCCATGATTTCGTTCCAGTAGACATTGGTCTGGGTGGAGTAGAGCCTCAGGCCCACGGCGAGGGTGCGGTTGGCGTCGGTGGTCATCACCGAGGCGAAGAGCACCTCTCCCCAGGCCGTCATGAAGGAGTAGATCGCCACCGCCACCACGCCCGGCCGCGCTGCCGGCAGTACCACCCTCCACAGCGCCCCCCCAGGGGGTGCACCCATCCACCATGGAGGCCTCGTCGAGCTCCCGCGGGATCCCGTCGAAGTATCCGGCGAGCATCCAGATCGAGAAGGGGAGGGAGAAGGTGAGATAGGTGATGATGAGGCCGAGTTTCGTGCCGATCAGGGTGACGCCGGTCGAAGTGTCGATATTGACGAAGATGATGTAGAGAGGCAGCAGGAAGAGCACGCCGGGGAACATCTGGGTGGACAGCACGGTGGTGCTGAATATATTGCGGCCGCGGAATCTCCACCGTGACATCGCGAAGGACGCGAAGATGGCGATGATGACGCTGCACAGGGTGGCGATCGAGCACACGATGAGGCTGTTGACGAAGTAGTGGGCCAGCGGGATCGTCTGCCACATCGAGCGGAACGCCGAGAACGTGATGTGGCTCGGCCACCACGTGAAATCACCCTGGACGTCCCCCAGTGGCTTGATGGCCGAGGTGATCATGACGTAGAGCGGGACGATGATGAAGATGCTCAGGACGGTGATCGTCGCCCAGCGGAAGATCTTCTCGCCACGGGTCTCACGCATTGTCGTCTCCTGACCGGTTGATGAGGAACAGGTAGATCAGGGAGACGATGAGCAGGAATATCAGCAGCATGACACTCATGGCCGCCCCAGTGCCGAAGTCCCAGGACAGAAATGAGGCATTGTAAATGTGGAATGAGATGAGATCCCCGGCCGGTGGCTGACCGTTCCCGAACAGCACGTAAGGGGTATTGAAGTCGTTGAAGACCCAGAGGAACATCACCAGGACGAGCACCTTGTTCACCGAACCGATCATCGGGAGAGTGATCGACCGCCACTGGCGCCATGGAGATGCGCCGTCGATGGCCGAGGCCTCGTAGATATCGGTGGGAACGGACTGGAGACCCGCCATGATCATGAGGAAGGCGAAGGGCCACATCCGCCAGATGGCCACCGTCACCAGAGATCCGAAGGCGTTCCCGCCGATCAGCAGGAAGGGCCGCGAGCTCATGAGGTGCAGCTGGTCGACGAGGAGGTGATTGACCATACCGGTGTCCCTCTGGAACATGAAGTTCCAGGTGATGATGCCGGCGTACATCGGCAGTGCGTAGGGGATGAGGAAGAGCGTCCGCCAGAAGGCCCGGCCCCGGAAGGCCTTCTGCAGGGCGACGGCGGCAGCCATCCCCAGGATCCATGAGGCGCCGACGACGATGATCGTGTAGGCGCAGGTCATGAGGAAGGAGCGCACCAGCGACTGGCCGACGGAGGTGTTGATGTCGATGGCGTATCGGTAGTTGCCCAGCCCGATGAGGGGCGCGTTCGCCCAGTTGCGGATGAAGAACTTCGTGAGCTTCACGAAGCTCATCCACACACCGGTGAGCATCGGGATGATGTGGATGGCGATCTCGAGGATCACCGCGGGGGCGACGATGAGGTACGGGAACCACCAGTAGGGCCGCCGGGCCGCTCGTGCCCGGCCGTGTGACGGCCTGCCGCGTGGTGGCCCGGCCGGTGCCGGAGTCGTGCTGATCGCCATGAGATCCAAACCTGTGCTGGGAGATGTGAGAACCGGGCGGCGCCGCGGGCCGTGCGGGCATCGAGGTGCCGGCGCGGCGGGGCCGTCAGCGGATCGAGTCCTGAGCGGTCTTGAGGACCGACGAGACGTCCGCGCTCCGTATCGTGGTGCCTGTGGCGACCTTGGCGAAGAGGTTGTTCATCGCCTTGCCGACGCTGGTCTCGAACTGGTCCTCGTTGGCGACCAGCGGCAGCGGCTTGGAGCGGGTGTTGTAGACCTCTGTGAACACCTTGAGCTCGTCGGCGTCGGTCGTGAAGGTCGCCTTGCCGTCCTTGAGCACGGGCAGGGACGAGAACGGCTTGCCGAGGGTCTCCTGGACGGACTCGCTGGTCATGTGCTTGACGAGCTTGAGCGCCTGGTCCTTGTGCTTCGTGCTCTTCATGATCGCGATGTTGATGCCCGCGATGTGGCTGGCGACGTCCGACTTGGCGTCCTGTGGGGCGGGGAAGGGGACGACGCCGAACTCGTCGGCCTTCATCCCCGCGGAGATGATGGTGGCATCGGCGTTGTTCTGGTTGATGATCATGGCGGCCTTCTTCTTCGCGAAGGCCGTCACCGACAGGGTGCCGTTGTCGTACTGGGAGTCGGAGGTGTTGACGATCTTGTCGGTCTGCATGAGGTCGATGTAGCGCAGCACGCCGTCGACCACTCCCGAGGTGGTGAAGGTCGGCTTCCCCCCGGAGTCGAACAGTGCCGCCCCGTTCTGCGCGGCGTTGATGAACGCGAAGTGCGCGTTCTCGGTGTAGGAGGCGGCCGCCAGGCTCATGCCGTAGACGCCCTTGGACGGATCGGTGAGCTTCTTGCCGGCCGCGACCATCTCCTCCCAGGTGGTCGGCGGTTGGAGGCCGGCGGCCGTGAACATCGCCTTGTTGTAGTAGAGCCCGTAGGCCAGGCCGTAGAGGGGCACCGACGTCGGGGTGGTGCCGGGGGCGCCGCCGGTCTCCAGAGCCGCCTTGACGAAGCGGTCTGACCCGCCGATCGCCTTCATCTCCGCATCGGCGAACTCCATGAGACCGCCGGTGGCCTGCAGGGAGACTCCCCAGGTGTTGCCGATGTTGAGGACGTCGGGGCCCTGGCCGGAGGTGATCGCGGTCTGGATGCGGGTCTGGAGGTCGTTCCAGCCGATGACCTCGAGGGTGACCTTGATCCCGGTCTGCTTGGTGAAGTCCGCCAGGACGGGGGTGAGCACTTCCTTGTCGTTGGCGAGACTCGTGCCCTGGTTCGAAGCCCAGTAGGTGAGTGTCGTGCCGCTGTCGTCCGAACTGGATTCGCCGTTGGAGCTGTTTCCCCCGCACGCGGTGGCGGCCAGCGCCATCGCAGCCATTGAACCGAGCGCCAGGAACCGGCGCCGCGTTGTTGCCATCAGAACTCCTCCGTTGTGAGTTCAACCGTTACTGAATCGATCGTCACTGAATCGATTAAGATCCCATCGCCGAGGCGCCGGGGACGCCGTTCAGAGCAATGAGTCACCGGAAGGACCCGCAGCACTGCGAACCGCCCGGTGCGCCCATAATGGTTCCCCGTCAGGTCGGTGCCAAGAGCAGCGGTGGTGCGGCGGCCGGATCGGTGCCAGGATCACGCAGAGGTGAGCCGGCGTGAGCTGGCCCGGACCATGATCCCCGAAGGGGCCAGCCTCACCAGGCCGCGGGCCTGCCCGTCGAGACGGTCCAGCAGGAGCTCGGCAGCCTTCCGGCCCATGTCTATGGGCCGGCGCTCCAGGCTGGTCAGCGGCGGATCCGAGATGCGGCAGGGCAGCGAATCGTCCCAGCTGACGACGCCCACGCCGTCGGGGATGCTCAGCCCCATCAGGTGGGCTGCCCGCACGGCCCCGAGCGCCAGCAGGTCGCTGGACGCGAGAATGCCCACCGGCCGGTCCGCCACCTGCCCGACGGCGTCCAGGAAGCCCCTGGTGCCGTCGTCCATGGTGTAGCGGCAGACGCTGTGGATGGTCCTCAGCCCGCGGGCTGATGCGCTCCTGGTCACCCCATCGATACGCAGCCGCTCATGGGTGAGTTCGACGGGGCCCGACAGGTGGACGAGGCTGCGGTATCCTTGGTCGGCCAGGTGGCGGACCAGATTCGCCGCGTCCGCGGCGTCGTCCACCAAGACCCGAGGGGCCGGTCCGGCGTCCTCGCTGGTGACCTCGACGAAGGGCAGTCTCAGCTCGGGCAGGACTCCTCGGCGGGGGTCGTCGGCCAGCAGGTCGAAGAGGATGACGCCGTCCACCCGCCGCTGCGCGGCCCAGGTGCGGTAGACGTCGAGCTCGGCCCCCTGGCGACGCCCCGGCCTGCTGATCATGAGGCTGTAGCCTCGTGCCGCCAGCGCCTGCTCGATCCCCGCCTGGATGTAGGAGTAGAAGGGCTCGTAGGCGATCTCCTCGGGATCTCGCGACAGGGCGATGCCGACCGCCATCGACCGGCGGCTGCGCAGGGATCGGGCCGTCGAGTCTGGCTTCCACTCCATCTCCTCGACGAGGTCCAGGACCCGCTGCCGGGTGGCGGCCGAGACGCCGGACCGGCCGTTGAGGGCGTAGGACACCGCCGCTGTGGAGATGCCGAGCCTGGCGGCGATGTCGGCGATGGTGAGGTGAGTCATGGGTCGCTCCAGATCCCCCGGGTCCCGCGGGTCCGGTGGCTGCATTCTTGCAGGCCCTCGCCCCTCGCGGGACGGGAGTGGGTGGGCGGCGGCCAGGAGCTGGGTGACGACGCCGGGACGCCCCCTCAGCGTCCCGAGGGGCTCAGCGTCCCGATGGCGTCAGCGCGCTGCGGGCCCGAACCAGCGGTTCAGCTCGGCGGCCGTCCCTTCTTCGGCGAAGGTGCCGGTGACGGCGTCGGCCACCGACTGGACGGCCTCGGGGGCGTCGCCCATCGCCACCCCGCGTCCCGCCCAGGCCAGCATCTCGACGTCGTTGTGCCCGTCCCCCATGGCCAGGACGTCGGCCCGGTCGATGCCGCGCGCCCGGCACAGCTGCGCCAGGGCCGAGGCCTTCGTCACACCTCGCGGTGTGATGTCCATCCAGGCGGACCAGCCGATGAAGTAGCTCACGCCGTGCAGGCCGAGATGTCGGGCCAGTTCGACGAATTCCGACGGAGGGGCGTCCGGATCGCGGATGATGACCCGGGCCGCGGGACGGGAGGAGAGCTCCTCGACGGATTCGATGATCATCTCTCCCTGCAGTTCGCCGTCGGGGAAGTACTTGTTGAGCCGGTATCCGACCCCGACGTCCTCGACGGCGACGAGCGCCGTGGGGCGGGCCTCGAGCACCTCGCGGATCACCGGGCCGGGATCGAAGGTCACCTCGTCGACGATCTCGAGCGGGGGAGTGCGGACGGTGACCGCGCCGTTGGAGACGACCATCTCGCCCGGGGGAAGATGGAGGGCCTCGTGGATCGGCAGCGTGCCGAACAGCCCTCTCCCGGTGGCCAGCACGACCGGCGTCCCGGATTCGCGCACCCGGGCGACGGCCTCCTCGACGCTGTCGGGCATCCTGCCCTCCAGATCGACCAGGGTGCCGTCGATGTCCAGTGCGACCAGACGCGGGGTGAAGCTCCTCATACGCCACAGCCTGCCAGTGCGCGGTGAACCGAGGGTGTCACGTTTCACCCAGGGCATTTGAGCTCTTCGCATGACGGCGTTCTCCTTCTCGGACATGACTCGCCCCGGCCGCGAGGCCGGGGCGCGGTCAGTGTTCCTTGATGTGCTCAGCGTAGACGAGGCGCCTCAGGCCGCCGCCTCCGTCCCGCGTCGCATGCCGGTCACCGACTCGAAGGCGGTGATGAGTCGTCCCCTGGAGGGTCCCTCGGGGGAGTGACGCCGTGAGGCGTCGGCCTCGGAGGCCGCGGCCGCGCGGGCCCGTCGCAGGTGCCGCTTCACCGTCGACAGGGAGCAGCCCAGACGCTGGGCGATGAAGTCCAGGGACTCGTCGGGGTGGGCCCGCCGCAGGGCGACGACGTCACGGGTGGCGATCTGACGGCCCGAGGCGATGACGCCGATCAGGGCGTCCATGTCGTCGGCGGTCACCTCGACCCTCAGCAGATTGCGCATCTGGGCGCGCTGCCGCGAGGTCGTGGCGGCCACGAATCCGGAGACGTCGTGCTTGGTCACCGCCATGTCGAGGCAGTCCTCGAAGAACGGGCAGGCCATGCAGGTCTCGGTGGCTCGGGTCGTGAGTGCTGCGCGGAGCCGGCGCTGTTCCGCGTTCGTGGGGGTGGCGTCCTCCTCCATGAAGGGGTGCTGAAAGACATGCGTGAGGACGGCGCACGCGGGAACACGGCTATCCGATGTGCTGGTCACGTGGGGGCCTTTCCTTGTTTCTGGCATTTCCTCCGCCTCCCCCTCGCTCGTCGAGGAAGAAGCGCATGGAAATGGGACGAACGGGCTCGTCTGTAGGTTCCATCACATTCTGAGATTCAGCCTGCCATGCGCTGGAGCCGACCTGTGAGGCGGATCGTAGGCGCGACTACCCGACTTCCTTGAGTACGGGACGATCCATACATGAGTACTCGTACTCATCTCGCCTCGGGGTCGATTTTCCGCGTCCGGTATTCGGCTTGGGGAAAGACCTCCCATAGCACAATATTCGACTGAGGGTCGCATCGATCGGGCAGTTAGGCTGGCTCCGATGAATCCTGCGATCTACGTCGCCCTGGTCATCGCCCTGTCGGTCGGGGCGCAGTGGCTCGGCTGGCGTCTCCGGCTTCCCGCTCTCCTCTTCCTCCTCGTGGTGGGCTTCGCCCTGGGCCAGTTCGTCAGCCCGGACGAGGTCTTCGGGCGCGACCTGCTGTTCGCCGGCGTCAACCTTTGCGTGGCGATCATCCTCTTCGAGGGGGCTCTCTCGCTGAAACTGCGGCAGGTCCGCGATCTGGGTCGGCCCATCGTGCGGCTGTGCACCGTGACAGTGGCCGTCAGCTGGGTGCTCATCTCGCTGGCCGCCCGCCTGCTGGGCTTCGATCTGCGCGTCGCGCTGCTGCTCGGGGCGATCCTCGTGGTCACCGGGCCCACCGTCATCAATCCGATCCTCCGTCAGCTGCGGCCGACCAGGCGGGTGAGCGGGCTGCTGCGATGGGAGGGCATCATCGTCGACCCGTTGGGCGCGATCCTGGCGCTGCTGGTCTACCAGGGCGTCACCAGCATCGAGGGGGCGTCGCTGTGGCGCGAGCTCGGACGCCTGGGGCTGACGGTCGTGGTGGCGCTGGCCGTGGCGATTCCGGTGGGTCTGGGACTCACGGCGATGCTGCGGCGTCATCTCATCCCCGACTTCCTCCAGGGGGTGGTCTTCGTCGGCGTGGCGCTGGGCACCGTCGTCGGCTCTGATCTCATCCTGGAGGAGTCCGGCCTGCTGGCCGTCACGGCCCTGGGGGTGCTCATCGCCAACCGGCCCGGCATCGAGCTGGACCGGGTGCTGGAGTTCAAGGAGAACCTCCAGGTGCTGCTGGTCGGGGCCCTGTTCGTGATGCTGGCCGGGCGGGTGACCCCGGCCGAGATCGCCGACGTCGCCCCGATCGGCCTGGTCTTCGTCGCCGTGCTGGTGCTGATCGTCCGCCCGCTGTCGGTCCAGCTGGGGCTGGCCGGCACCGAGACGTCGCGCCAGGAGCGGATCCTCATGTCCTTCATGGCGCCGCGGGGGATCGTCGCGGCGTCGATCACCGCGGTCTTCGCCCTGCAGTTCAGCCAGGCGGCGCAGACCGTGCGCAGCCAGGCGGAGGCGGTGATGGACGGCGACCCGCAGCGGGGGAGGGCGCTGATGGCCTTCACCGAGCGTCTCGCCGGGATGTCGGGCCAGGTGGACCGCCTGGTGCCGCTGGTCTTCCTGGTGATCGTGTGCACCGTGGCGATCTACGGGCTGGGGATCGGGAGGCTCGCGGAGCGCCTGGGGCTGGCCTCGGCGAGCCCTCGCGGGGTGATGTTCGCCGGTTCGCCGGCCTGGGCGATCGACGCCGCGGTGGCGCTGAGGGATCTGGGGGTCGCGACGATGTTCGTCACCAGACGCAGCTACGACCTGGACGCCGTGCGGGCGGCCGGGCTGCGCTGCGAGGCCGCCGACTTCCTCTCGGAGTACGCCGTCGACGAGATGGATCTGTCCGGGATCGCATCGATGGTCGCCGTGACTCCCGACGACAACGTCAACTCCATTGGTTCGGTGCACTACCGGCGGGCCCTGGGGCGCTCCAATGTCTTCGGGCTGCGGCGCACCGACGAGGGGGAGGACGGCGACTCCACCACGGGCACCGTCTCGGCCCTCAAGGCGCTGACCGCCTTCGAGCCGGCACTGGAGCACGCGGAGCTGGAGCGCCGGTGGCGCGCCGGGGCGCGGGCGCACCGGGTGCGGATCGGCGAGACGATGAGTTGGGAGCGGTTCCGTCGGCTCGTCCCCGACTCGGTGGCGATGTTCGTGGTGCGGCCGTCGTCGACCATGGTGGCCACGCCGTCCATGGCGGCGCCGAGGAACGGTGACGTCGTGGTCTATCTCGGCGAGGCCCTCCCCGACGTCGTCGAGGAGGGGCCGCTGACGCGCCGGTGACCGACAGCCGGCCGGCGGCGTCCGACCGGCGTCCGAGGTGGCGGGGCTCAGCCGGCGTGCACGAGCCGCGTGCGGTGAAGTCGCACCGCGCCGAGCACCAGGACCGCGATGACGACGCCGAGCAGGCCGGCCAGCAG
>OMJG01001493.1_pt1 | contig 13464 bp, 11 predicted proteins | sample 1646431 | NCBI WGS metagenome assembly OMJG01 (sample SAMN03771674, study PRJEB25209) | food metagenome | isolation source: Cotija cheese | place: Mexico:Jalisco,Michoacan | collected 2011-12-12
GGCCAGGCGGCGTTGAAGACCACGGTGACGGATGTGGCGAAGTTCGTGGTGAATGACCCCGGCTCGGATGGGTTCGATGTGGGTTCTCGTGTGGATTTCGAGGTGCAGGTTCCGGTGCCGTCTTCGCTTCCTGATGGGGTGTCGTTCGATGATTATGTGTTTGACGTGTCGGATTCGCCTGATAGTTCATTGAAGTTTGATGTGTCTCGTGGTGTGAGTGTGCTGTTGGATACGCAGGATGTGAGCGGTGAGCTTGCTGGTGATATCACCTTCACCGAGGATTCGTTGAAGGTGTCGAATGTGGGGAAGCTGTTCGCTGAGGGTGGTTCTTCCCAGGTCGTATTGCGTGCCGAGATGTCTGGAAAGACGGTGCTTATCCGCTATTCGGCGGTGTTGCAGACGGATGCTCTGTTGTCGAAGCCTGCCGATGTGAAGGCGAATGCGAATACTGCCACGTTGACCCGTACGAAAAGCGCGGTCTTGCCTGATGGCTGGACTCTTGACGGTGATGCTGGAACTGAGTGGAAGCAGGCTTCGGCCAAGGTGTATTCCTTCAGGGTGGATGTGGTGAAGGCCGATAAGGATGCGTTGTCCACGAAACTGGCGGGCGCTGAATTCGAGGTGTCGCGCGATGAACAGACCTTGAAGTTCGTGAAGTTGGCCGGTGAGGGTGAGTATCGTCTGGCGACTCTGGGCGAGACGGGTGTCACGACTGTGTCCACCGGCGCGGGCGGCAAACTCTCTCTGCAAGGCGTGGAGGCACGGGAGTTGTCGTTCATGGAGACCGTGGCCCCGTCAGGCTATTTCAAAGTGTCAGATTTCGTGATTGGGACTGTTCCCACGTGGAATGAGGATGTGAGTGCAGTGACCGCGGTCAGCTATGAATCCTCGGGTTCGAATCTGGCGAACGTGTCCGAGGACGGCGGCCATGTCGTGGTCCTCGACCCTGCGTGGAGTCTGGCGAACCTGCCCTACACGGGCGGTATGGGTATTCTCATCCTGCTCGTTGTCGGTGCCCTAATTCTGGTGTTCGCTATCCGCCCGTATGTCCTCTCCAAGCGGGCCGAGCGTGACGCGAATCTCATCTGACCCTTGTCTCTCGGGGAACTGTGCATAACAGCACGTGAAACAGCTTGATTTGCTGGCTTCACGTGCTGTTATGCACAGTTACTCATTCACGGGAACGTGTTACATGCGAAACTGTGCAAAAGAGCACGTGTAGCACTCGGATTGCACTGCTTCGCATGCTCTTTTGCACAGGTTAATAGTTGCTGGATTCGTCGAGTAGCGAGGAATCCTTAGAAAGCTTGAATCTGATGGTTCAGCGTTCTGATGTTGTGTCGAGCCGCTCCGCAACCGACTCGACATAGGCGCTCATGCCGTCGATGTCGGTCACTTCGTGGAAGCGAACCTCGGCGGATTCCAATGCCCTCAAGGCTTTGGGCGCGGTGGTGCCGGTGGATTCGGAAAGCACATCCATGCAGGCGAAATCGCTTGCCGGAGTATCCAGTCCAAGAGACTCATTCACCACGCGCGGGAACTTGTAGGGGCTGGCGGTCGAGAGCAGTACGCGGGGCGTGAGGGGGTCGGCCTCGGTGTGGGTCATCACGTGGTAGCCGCATGCGGTATGCGGGTCTATGACGTAATGGTTCGTCTCCCAGCATTCGCGGATGGCGTTCTTCACCTGTTCCTCATCGGCCCAGCCACCAGCGAATATGTCGTCGATAGCAGTTTTCAGATTTGCCGGTATCTCGTAGCGTCCGGTATCGGCCAGTTCCTTCATCAGGGAGGAAATCAGCTCCGTGTCGCCTTCGGACACGTAGTACAGCATGCGCTCCAGATTGGATGAGATAAGAATATCCATGCTGGGGGAGATGGTCGTGAAGAAGTCACGGTTGCGGTCGTATACACCCGTAGAAAGGAAGTCGAAGAGTACGTTGTTGCGGTCGCTGGCAACGGTGAGCTTGGAGATCGGCAGTCCCATGCGACGTGCGTAATATCCTGCGAGGATATCGCCGAAATTGCCGGTAGGCACGCAGAACTCGACCTCGTCGCCGACGTTGATAACCTGCTGGGACAACAGCTGCCCGTATGCCACGAAGTAGTAGACGACCTGAGGGACGAGCCTGCCGACGTTAATTGAATTCGCCGAGGACAGCACCGTGTTCGCATCGTTTGCCAAGCGTTCGGAGAGCTCATGGTCCGCGAAGATACGCTTTACCGCGCTCTGAGCGTCGTCGAAATTGCCTCTGACTGCGCACACGGCGACATTCTCACCGCGTTGTGTGCTCATCTGCAATTCCTGAACTTCACTGACCTGACCTTCAGGGTAGAACACGGTGATGCCGGTTCCCGGAGCATCCGCGAAACCTGCGAGAGCGGCCTTGCCGGTGTCGCCCGAAGTCGCGGTGAGTATCATCACGCGCTCGTCCCCGGTACTGTTCGCCTCGACTGTTTTGGTCATGAAGCGCGGCAGTATCTGCAAAGCCACGTCCTTGAAGGCGCTGGTCGGGCCGTTGAACAATTCGAGCACGTAATCATCGCCGAGCGGCTTCAGCGGAGTGATTGCGGAATCGGACCATTGGCTTCCGTACGCCTCGGTCACGCAGTCGCGCAGTTCCTCATCGGAGAAGTCCGGCAGGAGTTTGCCCAATACCTCAACCGCGATGTCCTGATAGGACTTGTCCGCCAGATTCCCCAGGTCTACGGCGTCCTCGCCGAGCGCATCCGTGACGAAAAGTCCTCCGTCCGAAGCGATGCCTTTGCGAATGGCCTGCTTCGCGGTGAGCGAATCTGAGTTGCTGCGTGTGCTGTGGAAGGTATTCACGGTCAAAATCCTCGGCATCCTTAGGTCATTCGGAGTCTGATTCCGGCTACTGGCAAGCCAGGCCGACTGCTACCGAGTCTATCCGTAGCTCTGGGCAAGCAGAATGCCAGGAAAGGAGATAACTGCCATAAAAGGACAGCAATTCGGCAAATATTTGGCGGGAAAGCTGTCCTTTTATGGCAGTTATCTCAAATCACAGGTCTTTTCAGGCGATACACTGACATCACGTATGCGTTCGCATGCGATTCACCGTTTGGGGGGAGACCATAGCAATGACCAACGAGTCCCTTGTACAGACCGCGGACATCAACGACGCCGTCGACATCTTCAACGCCCCGATCGCCCAGGCCGATCCGGAAATCGCGACGATTCTTGACGCCGAGCTTTCCCGACAGCAGGATGGTCTGGAGATGATCGCCTCTGAAAACTTCGTACCGCGTGCGGTGCTGCAGGCACAAGGCTCGGTGCTGACCAACAAATACGCCGAGGGATACCCGGGTCGTCGCTATTACGGTGGTTGCGAACAAGTGGACAAAATCGAATCCATCGCTCAGCAGCGTGCGAAAGACCTGTTCGGAGCCGAATACGCCAACGTGCAACCGCATTCGGGCGCGCAGGCCAACGCGGCCGTCTATCAGGCACTGGTGAAACCAGGGGATACGATTCTCGGACTCGCACTCGACCATGGCGGGCATCTGACGCACGGCATGAAAATCAATTTCTCCGGTCGTTTCTACCATGCCGAGGCATACGGCGTGAGCCCCGAGACCTTCCGTATCGACCCCGAAATCATCCGTCAACGGGCTTTGGAAACGCATCCCGCGATGATCATCGGGGGATGGAGCGCCTACCCACGTATCGAGGACTTCAAGGCGATGAAGGAAATCGCCGATGAGGTCGGCGCGAAATTCTGGGTCGATATGGCGCACTTCGCAGGTCTGGTAGCCGCAGGGCTTCATCCGAGTCCAGTGCCCTTCGCCGATGTGGTGTCCTCGACAGCGCACAAGACGCTGGGCGGCCCACGTTCCGGTTTCATCCTCGCCAAAGAGGAGTATGCGAAGAAGCTGAATTCCGCCGTGTTCCCCGGTCAGCAGGGTGGCCCGCTGATGCATGTCATCGCAGGTAAAGCAGTTGCTTTCGGCGTGGCAGGAACCCCTGCTTTCAAGAATCGTATGGAACGCACTCTTGAGGGGGCGAAAATCATCGCGGAGCGTCTGAATGCCGAGGATGTGGCCGACAACGGCATCAGTGTGCTCACCGGAGGCACCGACGTGCACCTCGTGATGGTGGACCTGCGTAACAGCAAGCTCGATGGACAGCAGGGCGAGGACCTGCTCGCGAGCATCGGCATCACCATCAACCGCAACACCGTGCCCTTCGACCCGAGACCGGCCTCTGTGGCATCGGGCCTGCGCATCGGCACGGCGGCTCTCGCAACCAGAGGTTTTGGCAGCAAAGAGTTCGAGGAAGTGGCGGATATCATCGGCACGGCCCTAGCAGCAGGTCAGCAGGCCGACGTCGACACGCTCAAGGCACGCGTGGACAAGCTGGTAGCTGATTTCCCGCTGTATCCTGAACTCAATCAAACGAGATAGCAGGCACTGGCTTACAATCAGAGCAATCGGCGCGCTGGGCGCAGGCATATCCGGAAGAATACCTGCGCCACGCTGCATTGCGGTACTGTGACAGTGCGTCAAACCGGCAATGCATAACGCCGGAGCTCTCGTGCTTGCAAAGCAATCGCACGAAAGCTGACTGTCGATTCGGCATAAGCACCCGAACGCTCATATCCGAAACGGATTAGGGCAGCACACAGGAGAAAGGATTCGGCGATGACTACAGCGACTCAAGTTGCCTCGGTACAGGTTGATCACAAGGATTCGCTGGACCCTCGGATTTTCGCTGAAGTATGCGAAATGGCGACAGCTGCTTCACAGGCCCAGCAGAAGCTCTCCAAAGCCAGCACCGAAGCGAAGAACGAACTCCTCGTGGGTATTGCCGACGTACTTGTCGAGCACGCTACGGACATTGAGAACGCCAACGACCTCGACGTACAGGATGCCTTCGAATCCGGCATGGATGAAGGCCTGATCGACCGTCTGCGCTTCAATGTCGAGCGCGTTGCGGCCACGGCCCAAGGTGTGCGCAATGTGGCGGCTTTGGCCGATCCAGTCGGAGAAATCGTCAGAGGCAACAATCTGCCCAACGGCATGCGACTGAATCAGATTCGCGTGCCGCTCGGTGTGGTGGGCATGATTTACGAGGCGCGTCCGAACGTAACCGTGGATGTGGCGTCACTGGCGCTGAAATCGGGCAACGCCGTGCTGCTCAGGGGCGGTCACGCCGCGAAGCGTACGAATGCCGCCATTCTGCAGGTCGTCGGCAGCGTCATCGAAGGGCATGGCTTCGATTCGGCCCTGGTGGCTTCCGTTGACGCCTACGGTCGTCAAGGTGCTACGGCGATGATGCAGGCACGCGGATACATCGATTTGCTGGTTCCCCGAGGAGGTGCCGGACTGATTCGCGCGGTCGTCGAGCAGTCGAAGGTTCCGGTCATCGAAACCGGAGCGGGAAACGTGCATATCTACGTCGACGCCTCGGGCAATCTCGATGAAGCCGTGCCAATCATTCTCAACGCCAAGACGCAGCGTGTGGGTGTCTGCAACTCCGCGGAAAAGCTTCTGGTGCATCGTGACGTGGCCGACACCTTCATCCCCATAATCGCCAAGGCGCTGGCGATGGCGAACGTGGTGCTCCGGGTCGACGAAAGCACCTACGACATCGTTGCAGGACTCAACGGCGGCAACGGCATTGAGGGGCTGGACATGCAGCACGCCGTCGAGGAAGACTGGGACACCGAATATCTGGCGCTCAAAATGGGTGTGAGGATTGTGGATTCGATGCAGGAAGCGATCGAGCACATCAATGCCCATTCCACAGGTCACACCGAGGCAATCATCTCCGAGGACTACTCTGCAATCGAGGAATTCACCAAATCGGTGGATTCGGCGGTAATCATGGTCAACGCTTCCACACGGTTCACCGACGGCGGCATGTTCGGCCTTGGTGCGGAACTGGGCATATCGACGCAGAAGATGCATGCCAGAGGGCCGATGGGGTTGCAGGAGCTGACCACAACCAAATGGATAGGATACGGGACCGGGCAGGTACGTGCATGAACGAGCAGATTGAGAAGCTATTTCACGATTCTCTTGGGGAGCCCACGGCATGGCTTCGCATAGCATCCGAACGACTGAGCCTCGTGCGGTATGTGTTCCTCGTGCAAATCGAGGACGGCATTCCCTCCGCTGCGCACAGAGCGTCGTTGGAGTATGCGGATGCGGTGCTCATCGGATGGCCGGACGAGGATGCGAGCGAGGTCACGGTTCCGGACGAGAACGGGCTCGCGCAGGTCTGTGAACAGATTAAGGCCATGGAAGGGTACATTCCACGATTCCGAATTCAGGAGAAATCCTCCGATATCGACGGTCTTTCCGACACACTGATACGCATTACGGAATGCGTGGCCGAGGTCAGACGCACGTACCAGCCCGATTTCCCCTTGCCTACCTTCGCCGAAATCAGGCGCGTGGTGCAAGAGGAGTGGGACGAGGACATGGACAAGATAGAACCGATGGATGTCAATCCCACGGCTCAGGATATCGAGCGACTCACGCAGAGTGACGAAGCCGCAGCAGAACAGCCCGCGAACCCGAAGGCATGACAGGTGAACACCAAGCAATCAGAACCGGATGCATCCATGCTGCCGGAAGGCATTATCCAGAGGGAGAGCAGTAGGCTATCCACCAGAGGGAACCGCCATAAGGTTCCCAGAGTGGGCATTATGGGCGGTACCTTCGACCCCATCCATAACGGGCATTTGGTTGCCGCCTCGGAGGTAGCATGGGTCTACGATTTGGACGAGGTCATCTTCGTTCCCACGGGTCGGCCGATTTTCAAGCTTGAACGTGCGGTGACCAATGCCGAGGACCGCTATCTGATGACGGTGATAGCTACGGCGTCCAACCCGAAATTCACCGTCTCACGAGTGGATATCGAACGCCCCGGAGCCACGTACACGATTGACACACTTCGCGATATTCATGCCCTGCGGCCCGATGCGGAGCTGTTCTTCATCACCGGTGCCGACGCCATTGCTGAGATTATGCGGTGGAAGGACACCGACAAGATGTGGGATTTCGCACGCTTCGTCGCAGTGTCACGACCTGGGTATTCCTCAAGTCTCAAAGGTCTGGACCTTCCGACCGGTGCCGTGGACACTCTCGAGATTCCGGCCCTGTCGATTTCGTCGACGGATGTTCGTCTGCGTTGCACCAGAAGCGAGCCCGTGTGGTATCTGGTGCCGGATGGTGTGGTGCAGTACATCGCCAAGCACGGCTTGTACGGCGAATCCTAGAGCCGACTTGGGGCACGCCGTTGCCACACGCCTGCTGTCAGTGTGACGGGTTAGTATGTGTGATTGTCCGCTGCAAAAAACAACACCCGTGTTTGGAGAAATGGTGAGCACAATCCTCGAGGGAAATCCAGATAAAAACCTCATTTTGGTGACCGGTAGAGCGCATCCAAAACTAGCATCAGATGTGGCAGAGCAACTCGGGATTGAGGTGTTGGAAACCACTGCGTACGACTTCGCGAATGGCGAGATGTACGTCAGATACACGGAATCCGTGCGTGGTGCCGACGTTTTCGTCCTGCAAACACATGCCGCGCCCATCAACAAGGCCATTATGGAACAGCTCATCATGATTGATGCGCTCAAGCGTGCTTCGGCTCGTTCCATCACCGCCGTATGTCCTTTGGTCGGGTATTCCCGTCAGGACAAGAAGCACCGCGGCCGCGAACCCATCTCCTGCCGCTTGATGTTCGACCTCCTGAAGACGGCCGGTGCAGACCGCATCATGTCCGTCGACCTGCATGCCGCACAGTCCCAGGGCTTCTTCGATGGTCCCGTCGACCACTTGATCGCCATGCCTGTTCTGGTCGACTATGTTCGTGACCGCCTCGATTTGAGCAACATCAGCGTCGTCTCACCTGATGCCGGACGTATCCGTGTAGCCGAGCAGTGGGCGCAGCGTCTGGGCGGAGGTCCTCTGGCCTTCATCCACAAGACCCGCGACATCACTCGGCCGAACAAGGCCGTCGCCAATCGTGTTGTCGGTGACGTCAACGGCAAGGACTGCGTGCTCGTCGACGATCTCATCGACACCGGCGGCACCATCGTCGAAGCCTGCAAGGTGCTGCGCGAGGCGGGTGCGAAGTCGATAACCGTCGTAGCAACCCACGGCGTGCTCTCCGGGCCTGCGGTCGAACGTCTCAAGTCCTGCGGTGCACGTGAGGTCGTGTTGACCGACACCGTGCCGATTCCCGAAGAGAAGCGTTGGGACGGACTCACCGTGCTGTCAATCGCTCCTTTGCTGGCCAGCGCCATCAAGGCCGTATTCGACGATGGTTCCGTCGCCGAGCTTTTCGACACCTACCCGGAGCATCACGGACAGGGATTCCTGTTCGCCTGAGCGTTCGTATCACGCCTTTCGGAGGTATACGAACGACAACTGAAACTTGTTCGTGATGTCAAGACACGGCGGGTGTGAAAACCTGAAAGTCATGGCATAATGAACTGTTGCGGGATGCGTCCCGCTGATCCCCCATGGTGTAATGGCAGCACAAGGGTCTTTGGAACCCTTTGTCTTGGTTCGAATCCAGGTGGGGGAGCGAGTAAGCTCCGGTCCCGGTGACCACCGGGCAATTCCGGGGATTGATGGTGACGTTGAAAGGGGCGGTATGGCTGTAAAGAACATCGAAACCTGGCTCACCGATATGGATGGTGTGCTCGTCCACGAGAACACGGCTCTTCCAGGTGCATCCGAATTCATCGAAACACTCAAGGCGAACGAACGACGCTTTCTGGTGCTGACGAATAATCCCATCTATACACCGCGCGATCTTTCGGCACGCTTGAGCCGTAGCGGCATCGACGTTCCCGAGGAGAATATCTGGACGTCGGCGTTGGCCACAGCCGATTTCGTCGCCCGTACCGTGCCCAGGGGCTCTGCCTACGTGATAGGCGAGGCGGGTCTGACCACCGCATTGCATGAGGCAGGGTACATTCTTTCCGACTCGAACCCGGACTATGTGATTCTGGGAGAGACCCGGACCTATTCCTTCGAGGCCATCACGACGGCGATTCGTCTGATTCTCGGAGGCGCACGCTTCATCTGCACGAATCCAGACGCCACCGGGCCGAGCGAAAACGGCGTATTGCCCGCTGCAGGTTCTGTCGCAGCGCTGGTGACCAAAGCCACCGGCCGCGAACCGTACTTCGTCGGCAAGCCGAATCCGATTATGTTCCGTACCGCGTTGAATCGTGTCGGAGGGCATTCAGAGACCACCGCCATGATCGGTGACCGGATGGATACCGACGTGGTTGCCGGTGTCGAGGCCGGTTTGAACACCTTCTTGGTGCTTTCGGGCATCACCTCCCGTGACGAGGTGGAGACCTATCCCTTCAGGCCCGACAAGGTTCTGGACGGCATCAAGGATTTGATTGACGTAGCGCAAAGTGGAGAAGTGGAGATCTAGGTAATGATGGCAGTATCCGCCGCGATTATTCTTGCCGCAGGTGAAGGAACCCGCATGCGTTCCGAAAAGCCCAAGGTGTTGCATACTCTGGCAGGGAAGACCCTGCTGCAACGAGTGATGTCATCCGTGTCGGCGCTTTCCCCGGAACTATTGGCCGTGGTGGTGCACTATCAGGCCGAGCGGGTCGCAGGGGCTGTGCAGGCGTCCGATGCGCAGGCGGTTATCGTCAACCAGGATGACATTCCGGGTACCGGACGGGCTGTCCAATGCGCCATGGGGCAGATTGACGCCGATGGTGAGCTTACCGGTCCGGTACTGATTACGGCGTCGGATATGCCGTTACTGGATGCCGACACACTGCGTGACCTGTTGGAGTACCACGTCGACAGCGGTAACGGGGCCACCGTGCTGACCGCGACGCTGCAGGATCCGACAGGGTACGGTCGCATCATCCGAGACCAGAACGGTGACGTGCTCCGCATCGTGGAGCAGAAGGATGCCAACAGCACCGAACTCGCAGTGACCGAGGTGAATACCTCCGTGTACGTCTTCGAGGCTGAAGTGCTTAACCGTGCCATCAGCGGTCTTGACGACGATAATGCCCAAGGTGAGTTCTATCTCACGGATGCACTTGAACAGGCCACATCCACCGGTTCGGTCGGAGCGTTTCAGGCCAAGGACCCGCTGAGCGTCGAGGGGGTCAATGATCGTGTGCAGCTGGCCTCGCTGGCCAAGCAGCACAACAGAAGAATCTGCGAGCATTGGATGCGTGCAGGCGTGACGATTCTCGACCCTGACAGCACCTGGATTGAAGACGACGTACAGATCGGCATGGATGCGACGATTCTTCCCGGGTCCTTCCTCCAAGGTTCGACCGTTGTTGGAGGCAATGCGGTGATTGGACCGTATACGACCCTTATCGACGCCAGAATCGACGAAGGCGCGGTTGTGGAACGGTCCCGCATCCAGGGGTCCCATGTGGGTGCTAGAGCGAATATCGGCCCTTGGACGTATATGCGTCCCGGAAACGAACTCGGCGAAGAAAGCAAGGCCGGGGCATTCGTGGAAATGAAGAAGGCACACATCGGCAACGGCACCAAGGTGCCACACTTGAGCTACGTCGGTGATGCGACCATCGGAGAGCATTCCAACGTCGGTGGCGGAACCATCGTCGCCAACTACGACGGTGTGCACAAGAACAGAACCACCATCGGTTCGGATGTGCATGTGGGTGCCGATAATGTTTTCGTGGCTCCTGTCACGGTAGGCGACCACGTCACCACGGGAGCAGGGTCCGTGGTTCGTCATGATGTGCCCGATGATGCGATGGTCTATTCCGAAAACACGCAGCATGTGGTGGAGGAGTGGAAACCCCGGTGGGAGCGCTAAGCGTCCAGCACAACGCAGGACGATTGACGACCCATACCGGATAATGGTGGCAGGACCTTCAAACGAGCGAAGGCTCGCAGTCATGTCGGTCATGTCGTGATTGTTATGACATGTCTCTGACACAGTGAGTAGTACCGATTAGTGTGAAAGGCAAATACGTGCCCGCAGTCCAGGATTCGATTGAATGTGCAAGAATAGCCGCGTTGGCGGCCGATAAGGTCAAGGCAGAGGATATCGTCGCGTTCGACGTGACCGAGCCTTTGGCTATCACCGATATATTCCTGTTGTCCACAGGAAACAACGAGCGTCAGGTGCTTGCCATCGCTGAGGAGATTGAAAAGGAACTCCATATTCAGCGACAGCGAGACGCACGTACCCGTGAAGGGCTCGAGGACGCTCAGTGGGTGCTGCTGGATTATGGAGACTTCGTCATCCACGTCATGCATAAGGACGCCCGCGAATACTACTCCTTGGAACGGCTATGGAGCGATTGCCCCAAGATAGACCTGCAGCTGCCTGAAGCTGGTTCACCCTCCGATGCTGCTGAGAATGCAGCGAAGGCAGCGAACACAGAGAACCAGGAGTCACAGGAATCGGGCAGCACGGTCGACTCATCGGAAGACGTCACGGCCCCAGTACCACAGGAGCGCTGACATGGGCACTCATCTCGGAGGGCGTCACGTGCATTCCATCACCATGGTGCGTCACGGACGCACTTCGTACAACGCTGCGGGACGTCTGCAAGGGCAGATTGACATCCCTCTGGATTCAGTGGGGGAATGGCAGGTCGAGCAGACCGCCGAAGCCTTGAACTCACTGTACGTCGAAGGTAATGGCAATAAGCGCAAACAGATCGTCATCGCTTCCGACCTTGGCCGTGCCATGGCCACTGCCCACGCCTTCGCCGATCCCCTGGGGCTGACGGTGCACCCCGATTCTCGTGTCAGGGAACGCGCATTCGGTGCCTGGGAAGGCCTGTCGCTGGACGAGATGCGTGAACAGTGGCCGGAGGATTACCGCTTGTGGCTTGAATTCAAAGGCGGAGAGTTGCATCACGGTGCGGAAAGCAAGGAGCATGTCGGGCTCAGGGGAGTCGAGGCCCTGAACGAATGGTCGTCACAAGGGGATGACGATACGGATTTGTTCGTGTTCTCCCACGGAGCATGGATTTCACAGACATTGCAGACCTTGCTGGGCATGAATAAAGTGTATGACGACTTTGCAAATCTCATTTCCATGCGCAATGCGCATTGGACTCGTCTGATACCGCTGAAGGGCATTGAGGATTCGGACCGCTGGCGGATGGTCGACTACAATCAGGGACCCGCCGTGGCGCAGACATCAAAGTGGGAGAATCCGCAAACTTCTGGCCGATAATATCCTTTCTCTCATGTTGGCTTGCCATACTACGGAACAGAACGCAGTGGTAGTGCAGAAGGCGGTAAGGGGTATAGATTGAAGCGGTTTTTCCACGATATCTCATGGGTGCAGATACTCGCAGGAGCATTGGCGGCAGTGACGGCCTTTCTGCTGTCCTCACGAATCGGAATAGCAGGATCGGTGATCGGTGTCGCCGTGGGTTCAATCGTCTCCGCTTTCGCGTCGCAGCTATATCAAAACGTGTTGGATGAATCGAGCAAGAAGCTGCATGATACGGTCGGTTCTTCCGATGACGGTGAGCAGGAGGCTTCCGAAAGCTCAGATAGTCGCACGACAGCCGATAATGGCAGCGATGCCGAGGCGACGCGAACGATTGTCGGACTGGCAGGCGCAATCGCGGACGCCGAGGCAGCAGATGCCGGTACGTCCGGCGATTCCCAGACACATGTGATGCCACCGGTCACCGATTCCACAAAGGTGATCGATCCGGCAGTGACGCGGATGGCTACGTCGGATTCCACTTCCGTGCTCGGTCAAGGCAATGGCGGAACCTCATTGGATACAGGCGCCTCGACCGGGCAGGCCGCAGCCGCTGGAGATAAGCCCCGCATCGCTTCGAATGTGACGGGAGCCAAGGTTTTTCAGGCGCAAGGTGCACATGTACCTGGCGGGAAGGCCGGAAGCGCTTCTGCTGCCAAGCATGGCGGCAGCAAGAAAATCAAACGCAATGTCATCATCGTGTCGATAGTCAGCGCATTGCTGGCAGTGGGTATCACCGCCGGCATCATCTATGCCGTGACCGGCGGGCAGGGCACTGACAGGGTGCTCACCCCGAGCGAGACGCCGAGCAGTGTGCAGACCACGCCCAGCGGTGAATCCACACCGACCACGGACTCCGATGGCACAGGCAGCAGGAGCGGAGGCAGTGAAAGCAGCGGGTCGAGCACGCCGTCCTCTTCGAGCTCTTCCTCGTCTTCGCCAACGTCATCGTCTGACAGCTCGTCGAGCAGCACATCGACGCCGACCTCGACGCCGTCGCCCTCGACATCAACGGCAACGCCGACTCAGTCGCCTACGTCCTCCGCGCCGACAAGCTCGTCCAGTACGAGTGGCGGAAACAACAATGCCGCAGCCTCTGAGAAAAGCTCTTCCTCTCCATCCACAGGGAGCGCCCAAGCCGAGGAGTGAAGAGCCAGATAACTGCACTACAAGGACAGCAATGTGGTAATAATTTCTCCGAAAAGCTGTCCTTTTAGTGCAGTTATCGT
>OMJG01001494.1_pt1 | contig 13462 bp, 10 predicted proteins | sample 1646431 | NCBI WGS metagenome assembly OMJG01 (sample SAMN03771674, study PRJEB25209) | food metagenome | isolation source: Cotija cheese | place: Mexico:Jalisco,Michoacan | collected 2011-12-12
CGCGGGCGGGAGGCTCCGGGGCGTCCCGGGCGGGGGCTTGCCGCCCGCTCGTCCGGAGCCTCCGGACTTGGGCCCGCGGTAGGGTCCGGGCTTGGCGGAGCCTGCGCCCCGTCCGCTGCCGCTGGCGTTGTTCTGACGTCCCGTCGATCTGCTGGCCATGGTGTCCTTCGTCTTCTCGTGCTGGGTCCCGCCGCGTGCGGGTCCCCTCATCGGCTGTCGTCCTGCCCCGGTGGCGCCGATGCGCCGCGGCGCGGAGCGGGCGCCCGGTCCTCGTACTCGGCCACGTCCTCCGCCCCGGGCAGGTGGGGGGCGATGGGCGGCAGGTCCGCGAGGGATTCCAGGCCGATCTTCTCCAGGAACAGCGGGGTCGTCTCGAAGAGGGTGGCCCCGGATTCGCCGGGTTCCTGCGCTTCGACGACGAGGCCGCGGGTGCGCAGGGTCCGCACCACGCCGTCCACGTTCACGCCGCGGATCGAGGAGACCCGGGCGCGGGAGATCGGCTGGCGGTAGGCGATCACCGCGAGGGTCTCCAGGGCGGCCTGGGAGAGCTTCGCGGTCTGCCCCTCCTGCACGAAGCGGCGCACCCAGGGGGCGAAGTCCGTGCGGGAGTACAGCCGCCACCCGCCGGCGACCCGACGCAGCTCCATGCCGCGCGGCTCGCGGACCCGGGACCCGAGGGTCTCCGTCGCGCGCGGTTCGGCGGCGGACTCCCCAGCATACCGCGCCGAGACCGCGCCGTCGCGGTCGGCTGGCTCACGCGCGGGCGCCCCGCTCTCGGCGACGTCGGACTCGGCCGGTGCCGGATGGCCGTCGTAGTCCCGGGCCAGCTGCCCCAGAGCCGCGGTGACCTCGGCGGCCGGCACCCGCAGCGCCTCGGCCAGCTCCAGCTCGTCCACCGGGGCCGCGGCGACGATCAGGATGGCCTCCACCGCGGACCTGACGCCGCCGGGGCGCAGCCGCACCGCCGGGACCTCCTCTTCCTCGGCCTGCTCCGCGTTCACGATCTCGCCTCCTCGGATGTGCCGGGCACAGCTCCCGCACCGGCGGGGCTCGGGGGGGCGTCGGCCCCCTGGTAGTCGTCCGCGGCCAGCCGGGCCGCGCTCCAGGAGGGGTCCTCCCCCACCCAGCGCACCGTCAGCTGCCCGAGCGGTCTCTCCTGGGCGAAGGCGACGACCCGGTCCCGGTGCATCTCCAGCAGGGCCAGGAACCGCACGACGACCACCAGCAGGTCCTCGGCGTCGGCGACCAGGCGCGCGAAGCTCAGCGCGGCCCCGGGTCGCAGCCGGGCGGCCAGGTGCTCGGCTTCCTCGCGCACGGTGACCCGCGCGCCGTGCAGGTGGTCGGTGCCGACCTCCTGCGGGTCCTCCTCCCGCGGGGTCAGGGCCCGCTCGGCCAGCCGCGCCAGGTCCTGCGGGCTCGCGGTGAACACCAGCTCCGGCAGGGCCGAGGCCAGCTCCGGTTCGAGGGGCACGGTGCGGGCGAAGCGGCTGCGCTCGGCGTCGAAGCGCTCGGCGAGGATCCCGGAGACGTCCTTGAAGGCCTTGTACTGCAGGAGGCGGGCGAACAGGAGGTCGCGGGCCTCCAGCATCGCGATGTCCTCCTCGTCCTCCACCTCCCCGGCCGGCAGGAGCCGGGCGGCCTTCAGGTCCAGGAGGGTCGCGGCGACGACGAGGAACTCGCTGGCCTCGTCCAGGGCCCGCTCCAGGCCGGTGTCGCGCAGGGCCCGCACGTAGGCGATGAACTCGTCGGTGACCTCGGCCAGCGCGACCTCGGTGATGTCCAGGCGGCGCTGCCCGATGAGGTTCAGCAGCACCTCGAAGGGCCCGGCGAAGTTCTCCAGGGTCACGGAGAACCCGCCCGGGGCCTCGTCGGCACCCGCTGGGTCCGGGGTGTCGACGGTGCCGGGTGACTGAGCGGGGGCCGCCTGGATCAGCGGGAGCCTCCGCGCTCGATGAGCTCCTTGGCCAGCTCGCGGTAGGCGATCGCCCCGGTGTGGGTGGGCGCATAGGTCAGGATGGGCTCGGCGGAGACGGTGGCGTCCGGGAACTTCACGGTGCGCTTGATGACGGTGTCGAAGACCTTGTCCCCGAAGGCCTCCACGATGCGGGCCAGCACCTCCTTGGAGTGCAGGGTGCGGGAATCGAACATCGTCGCCAGGACGCCGTCGATGCGCAGGTCCGGGTTCAGCCGGTCCTGGACCTTCTCGATGGAGTCCACCAGCAGGGCCACGGCCCGCAGGGCGAAGAACTCGCAGATCAGGGGGATGATGACCCCGTCCGCGGCGGTCAGGGCGTTGACGGTGAGCAGCCCCAGGGAGGGCTGGCAGTCGATGAGCACGACGTCGTAGTCGTCCTTGACCTTCTTCAGCGCGGAGGCCAGGACCTGCTCGCGGGCGACCTCGTTGACCAGCTGAACCTCCGCGGCGGACAGGTCGATGTTGGCCGGCAGCAGGTCCATGTTCGGGAACTCGGTGGCCCGGATGGCATCGCGCACGTCCGTCTTGCGGTCCATCATCACGGTGTACACGGTGGTGTCCAGCTCGTGCGGGTTCACGCCGAAGCCTGCGGACAGGGCGCCCTGGGGGTCGAAGTCCACCATGAGCACCTTGCGCCCGAGCTCCGCGAGTGCGGCCCCGAGGTTGATGGTGGAGGTGGTCTTGCCGACCCCGCCCTTCTGGTTGACCATCGCGATCACCCGGGCGGGGCCGTGCTCGGTCAGCTCCGGGGGGTCGGGGAAGGTGCGCAGGGGGCGCCCGGTGGGCCCGAGATTCGCTTCGTTGGTTGATGCAGTCACAAGCGGCTTTCCGTCGTCGGGGACAGTTCTGGCTCGGGGTTAAACCCTACCGCCCCGCCGACGACGGCGGGGCGGTGCCCGCCGGCGGGGCCGCAGCGGCGGGTTGTCGCGCTCGGGTCAGGAGTCCAGATCCTGGATGGTCGTGGAGCCGGACTGCCGGGAGTCGGCGACGGTGGGCATCTGCTTGGTCGGGGATTTCAGCACGACGGCCTGGTCCACGTTCCGGTCCCCCTGGACCTCCTCGTAATGCGGATTCTCCGCGAGGTCGGCCTCGTCGAAGGGCAGCTGGCCGTCGAGCACGCGTCGGGCCCGGTCCAGATCAACCATGCGGTTCCACTTCCCCATGAGCAGGGTGGCCACGGCGTTGCCGGTGAAGTTGGTCAGGGCTCGGGCCTCGGACATGAACTTGTCGATGCCCACGATCAGGGAGATCCCGTCCACCAGCTCGGGGCGGTGGGACTGCAGGCCGCCGGCGAGGGTCGCCAGCCCGGCGCCGGTCACCCCGGCCGCACCCTTGGAGGCGATGATCATGAAGATCAGCAGGGAGATCTGCTCGCCGATGTTCAGCGGCTTGCCCATCGCGTCGGCGACGAAGATCGAGGCCATGGTCAGGTAGATCGCGGTGCCGTCGAGGTTGAAGGAGTATCCGGTGGGTACGACGATGCCGACCACGGACTTGTCCACCCCGGTGTGCTCCATCTTGGCGATCAGCCGCGGCAGGGCCGCCTCGGAGGAGGAGGTGGAGAAGATCAGCAGGTACTCCCGGGCGAGGTACCTCAGCAGCTTGAGGATGCTCAGGCCCGTGGCTAGCTTCAGCAGGCCGCCGAGGACCACGAGGATGAACAGGGCGCAGGTGATGTAGAAGGCCAGCATCAGCAGGGCCATCTGTCCGACGGCCTTGATCCCCGTGGCCCCGACGACTCCGGCCATCGCCCCGAAGGCACCCAGCGGGGCGACCCACATGATCATCATGAGGATGCGGAAGACGACGGCCTGCAGGTAGGTGATGAACTTCAGGATCGGCTTGCCCGCCTCGCCCATGCGCTGCAGCGCGAAGCCCACCAGCAGCGCCACGAACAGGGCCTGGAGGATGTTCCCGGAGACGAGGGCGTTGAGCAGGGAGCTGGGGATGATGTTGAGCAGGAAGTCCACGGTGTGGTTGCCGGTGCTGGCCCAGCCGGTGGACTCGGCGGCGGCCACCTCGTAGTGGCCCGAGCGGTAGTGCAGGTCATCCCCTGGGTGGATGAGGTTGCCGACCACCAGGCCGATGACCAGGGCGAAGGTGGACATCAGCACGAAGTAGATCAGCGCCATCCCGCCGACCCGACCCACCGTGGCGGCCTTGGCCACCGACCCGACGCCGATGACGATGGTGCAGAAGATCACCGGGGCGATGAGCATCTTGATCAGCGCGACGAAGCCGGTGCCGATGGGAGCGAGGGCCTTCCCGACGTCCGGGGCGATCAGCCCGAGGGCCGCACCGAGCACGACGCCGGCGATCACGGACAGGTACAGCAGGTGGGTGCCGGAGCGGTACCGCGGGGTGGCGGACGCCGAGCGGGCGGCGTCGGAGGTCTGGGCCATGAGCGGCTCCTCGCAGCTGGAAGGAGATGGTGTGCCAGGCGATCCTATACCGTCGTGAAGCAGATCGCGTCATCCGCGTCACAGACGGTGCCCGGAGGCCGCGCGGGCGTCACGCTCCGCGCAGCACGGGCACGAGGGCCTCCAGCACCTCCGGGTCCTCGATGGTGGAGGGCACGCGGCAGTCCTCGCCGTCGGCGATCTGGCGCATCGTCTTGCGCAGGATCTTCCCGGAGCGGGTCTTGGGCAGGGCGGAGACGACGCGCACGTGCTTGAAGTCCGCGACCGCCCCGATGCGCTGGCGCATCATCGCGACCAGCTCCTCCCCCAGGCGCCGCTCCCCGATCTGCGCATCCCGACGCAGCACCACGTACCCGGAGGGGCGCTGGCCCTTGAGCCCATCGGCCACCCCGATCACCGCGGCCTCGGCCACCGCCGGGTGCGCGGCCAGGACCTGCTCCATCGCCCCGGTGGACAGACGGTGCCCGGAGACGTTGATGACGTCATCCGTGCGCCCCATGACGTAGACGTAGCCGTCCTCGTCCAGGTAGCCGGAGTCCCCCGTGGCATAGCAGCCCTCGAAGGCGGAGAGGTAGGAGGCGACGAAGCGATCGTCGTCGCCCCACAAGGTGGGCAGGCACCCGGGCGGCAGCGGCAGGCGCAGCACCAGGTTGCCCTCCGTCCCGGCGGGCATGGGCTCGCCCAGCGGGTCCAGGACCTCCACCCGGTACCCGGGCACGGGCACCGTCGGGGAGCCGGACTTCACCGGCAGGGGTTCGAGCCCGCGCGGATTCGCAGCGATGGGCCAGCCGGTCTCGGTCTGCCACCAGTTGTCGATCACCGGCACGCCCAGGACCTCTTCGGCCCAGCGGAGGGTCTCCGGGTCCAGCCGCTCCCCCGCCACGAACAGGGTCCGCAGATCGGACAGGTCGCAGTCCCTGATCAGCTCGCCGTCGGGGTCGGCCCGGCGGATCGCCCGCAGCGCGGTCGGCGCGGTGAACAGGGCGCGCGCATGGGCCTGGGCCGCAACCCGCCAGAACGCGCCCGCGTCCGGGGTGCCCACCGGCTTGCCCTCGTAGAGCACGGTGGTCGCGCCGGCCAGCAGCGGCGCGTAGACGATGTAGCTGTGTCCCACGACCCACCCCACGTCGGAGGCGGTGAACAGGGTCTGGCCCGGTCCGACGTCGTAGATCGCCTCCATGGACCAGCGCAGGGCCACGGCGTGGGAGCCGGCATCGCGCACCACTCCCTTCGGGGCGCCGGTGGTCCCGGAGGTGTACAGGATGTAGAGCGGATCCGTGGCCCTGACGGTGGTGCATCCGGCGGGTTCGGCGGCCTCCACCGCCTCCTGCCAGTCCCGCCAGGTGCAGGCGGGCTGCCCGCCGGCTCCGGCCCGGGCCGCGACCTCGGCCAGCGCGGTCGCGAATCCCTCGCGGTGGTGCACGAAGACGGTGCCCGGTGGGTGTTCGGCCAGGCGCAGCGCCTCCTCCACGGCCGGCAGGTACTCGATGCGCCGCGTGGGCTCGATCCCACCGGTGGCGGTGACGACGACGACCGGGCGGCAGTCGTCGATCCTGCTGGCAAGCTCCGCCGGGGCGAAGCCCCCGAAGACCACGGAGTGCACGGCGCCCAGGCGGGCGCAGGCGAGCATGGCCACGGGGGCGGCGGGGATCATCGGCAGGTAGATCAGCACCCGGTCCCCCGCACCCACCCCGGCCGCGGCCAGCGCCCCGGCGAAGTCCGCGACCTCCGTCTGGAGGCGGGCGTAGGTGATCTCGGTGCGGGTGCCGGTGACCGGGGAGTCGTGCAGGATCGCCACCTGGTCTCCGCGCCCGTCGCGCACGTGCCGGTCCACCGCGTTGAAGCAGGTGTTCAGCCTCGCGTCGGGGAACCAGCGGTACAGCGGGGCGGCGGCGTCGTCCAGGGCCCGGACGGGGGCCTGCTCCCAGTCGATCAGCTGGGCTGCGCGCAGCCAGAAGCCCTCGGGATCCTCGAGGCTCTCGGCGTAGGTCCTGCGGTAGGTGGGGGTCATGGTGCTGGCTCTCCTTCCGTGCTGTGCAGACCAACATAGTGTTCTGCACCACACCCGGCAAGGGGTGTGCATGCACAGTGTCATCTACAGCGGCTCCCACCCGCCCCTATTGCTCCTTCGCGGGAATTTCTGTATACAGGACGTAGTTCACATCACATCGAGGAGGGGGCGCAGTGCGGGCATCGGACCGGGTCTACGGGATCCTGCGCGAGGAGATCATCGGGTGGCACCGCCCTCCCGGGACGGTCCTCGGCGAGGTCGAGCTGGCAGATCAGCTCGGCGTCTCCCGCACCCCCGTGCGCGAAGCCGTCTCCCGGCTGCTCGGCGACGGACTGGCCGCACCCCGCCCGGGCCGCGGCGTCGTCGTCGCCGAGGTCTCCGCGGACGGCGTGCGCGAGATGTTCGAGCTACGCGAGGCCCTGGACACCCAGACCGCTGCCCTGGCGGCCCGGCGCGCGGATCCGCGGGTCTTCGACCGGCTGGCCGAGCGCCTGGAGCGGATGGGGGCCGCGCTGGCCGGGGACGACGCCGATCGCAGCGCCTACTACGCCCTGGTGGCCTCGCTGGACGAGGCCCTGGATGAGGCCGCGGACAGCGCCTGGCTGCGCCACGCCCAGGAGCAGCTGCGAGCGCACCTGCAGCGGGTGCGCCGGCTGTCCCGGAAGGACGAGGCGCGGCTGCGCGCGGCGGCCGCCGAACACGCCCAGATCGCCCGCGCGGTGGCCTCCGGCAATCCCCAGCTGGCCCGGGCCGCGACCCTGGTGCACCTGGACCGGGCGCTGAACGCCATCCTGCGGGCCGTGCGCCGCCCCGAGCGGCAGCCCGCACCGACCCCGGTGGACGTCCACCCCCTGGGCCCCGCCGCCCCGAAGATCGAGAGGACCTGACCCGTGACCGTCACCCACACCGTGCGCGTGCACCGCAGCGAGGAGAACCTGCCCCGCAAGGAGCAGCTGGCCCACCGAATCGCGAAGGTCGCGACCGACCCGGTCGAGGTCGCCCTCGAGGTCCAGGAGATGGTCATCAACCGGATCCTGGACAACGCCTCGGTGGCCATCGCCTCGCTGAACCGCGGCCCCATCGTCTCCGCCCGCGACCAGGCCCTGACCCACGCCCCCGGCCCCGGTGGGTCCGGGGCGGCCCTGATCGGCGTCGATGCCGCCACCCGCCGGGTCTCCCCCGAGTGGGCCGCCTGGGCCAACGGGGTTGCGGTGCGGGAGCTGGACTACCACGACACCTTCCTGGCCGCCGAGTACTCCCACCCCGGGGACAACATCCCGCCGATCCTCGCGGTGGCCCAGCACGCCGGGCGCTCGGGCCGGGACCTGATCCGCGGCATCGCCACCGGGTACGAGATCCAGGTGGACCTGGTCAAGGCCATCTCCCTGCATCGGCACAAGATCGACCACGTCGCCCACCTGGGGCCCTCGGCGGCCGCCGGGATCGGGACCCTGCTCGACCTCGACGCCGAGACGATCTTCCAGGCGATCGGCCAAGCCCTGCACACCACCACCGCAACCCGCCAGTCCCGCAAGGGGGAGATCTCCACCTGGAAGGCCCACGCCCCGGCCTTCGCCGGGAAGATGGCGGTGGAGGCCGTGGATCGGGCGATGCGCGGGCAGACCTCCCCCGTGCCGATCTACGAAGGCGAAGACGGGGTGATCGCCTGGCTGCTGGACGGCCCCGAAGCCTCCTATGACGTCCCCCTGCCTGCTCCCGGGGAAGCGAAGCTCGGCATCCTGGAGACCTACACCAAGGAACACTCCGCCGAGTACCAGGCCCAGGCCTGGATCGACCTGGCCCGCAGGCTGCACCGCGAGCGCCCCGAGCTGGCCGACCCGCAGCACGTCGAGTCGATCGTGCTGCACACCTCCCACCACACCCACTACGTGATCGGCTCCGGGGCCGAGGATCCGCAGAAATACGACCCGCAGGCCTCCCGCGAGACCCTCGACCACTCGATCCCCTACATCTTCACCGTCGCCCTGCAGGACGGGCAGTGGGAGCACAACCGCTCCTACGCCCCCGAGCGCGCGGCCCGCCCGGACACCGTGGCGCTGTGGCACAGGGTCACCACCGAGGAAGACCCGGAGTGGACCCGCCGCTACCACTCCACCGACCCGCAGGAGAAGGCCTTCGGCGGGCGCGCGGAGATCCGGCTGGCCGACGGCTCGCGGCTCGTCGAGGAGATCGCGGTGGCCGACGCCCACCCGCTGGGCGCCCGGCCCTTCGCCCGCGAGCAGTACCTGACCAAGCTGCGCACCCTCGCGGAGGGCTCGGTGGCCGAGACCGAGCTCGAGCGGTTCATCCAGGCCGCCGAGGAGCTGCCGAACCTCGCGGCTGGCGAACTCGATGCACTGAACATCACCGCGGACATCCCGCTGGAGACCGGAGCGAAGGGACTGTTCTGATGCTCTACCCCCAGACCACCGCCGCCCGGAAGCGCATCGCGCTGCGCGAGATGCTCGCCTCCGGGACGATCCGTCAGTTCCCGGGAGCCTACACCCCGATCTCGGCCAAGCTGATCCAGGAGAAGGGCTACGATGGCGTCTACATCTCCGGGGCCGTGCTGGCCAATGAGCTGGGCTTCCCGGACATCGGGCTGACCACCCTCTCGGAGGTCGCCACCCGGGCCGGGCAGATCGCCCGGATGACGGATCTGCCGGCCATCGTCGACGCCGATACCGGCTTCGGCGAGCCGATGAACGTCGCTCGCACCGTCCAGGAGCTGGAGGACGCGGGCCTGGCCGGCTGCCACATCGAGGACCAGTTCAATCCCAAGCGCTGCGGCCATCTGGACAACAAGAACATCGTCGACGACCAGACCGCGATCCAGCGGATCAAGGCCGCCGCCGAGGCCCGACGCGACCCGAACTTCCTCATCATGGCCCGCACCGACCTGCGCGGGGTGGACGGCCTCGAAGCCGCGATCTCCCGGATGGGCCAGCTCGTCGAGGCCGGCGCGGACGCCATCTTCCCCGAGGCGATGCGGTCGCACGAGGAGTTCCAGACGGTTTGCGACGCCGTCGACGTCCCGGTCCTGGCGAATATGACCGAATTCGGCAAGTCCCGGCTGTACACCAAAGAGGAGCTCGCCGCGGCGGGGATCAACCTGATCATCTACCCGGTGACCCTGCTGCGCGCCTCCCTCGGGGCCATGGAACGGGTCCTGGACACCATCGCCGCGGACGGCACCCAGGAGGCCGCCGTACAGCAGATGCTGACCCGCCAGCGGCTCTACGAACTCGTGGACTACGCCGGTTACGACCGCTTCGACACCGGGATCTTCGACTTCGAGGTCCCCGACCGCTTCCGGGGCTGAGCCGCCGGGCCGCCCTCGCCCACCATCACGAAGGAGTGATCCCCATGTCCGATGAGATCCGCAAGGGCCTGGCCGGAGTCGTCGCCGATGCGACGGCGATCTCCAAGGTCAATCCCGAGACCAACTCCCTGCTCTACCGCGGCTACCCCGTCCAGGAGCTGGCCGCACGCTGCTCCTTCGAGCAGGTGGCCCTGCTGCTGTGGAACGGCGAGCTGCCCACCGATCAGGAGCTCACCGACCTCCGACGCTTCGACGCCGCCCACCGCGCGCTGGACGGCTCCCTGAAGGCCGTCATCGACGCGCTGCCGACCGACTGCCACCCGATGGACGTGTGCCGCACCGCCGTCTCCGTGCTCGGCGCCCGGGATCCGGCCTCGGAGGACGACTCCCCCGAGGCGAATCTGCTCAAGGCGAAGAAGCTGTTCTCGGCCCTGCCCGCGGTGGTGGCCTACGACCAGCGGCGCCGTCGGGGCCAGGAGCTGATCCCGCCGCGGGAGGATCTGGACTGGTGCGAGAACTTCCTCCACATGACCTTCGGTCAGGTCCCGGCCCCCGAGGTCAAGACCGCGTTCGGCATCTCGATGGTGCTCTACGCCGAGCACTCCTTCAACTGCTCGACCTTCACCGCCCGCACCATTGCCTCCTCCCTGTCGGATCTGTACTCGGCGGTGACCGGGGCGATCGGCGCACTCAAGGGTCCGCTGCACGGCGGCGCGAACGAGGCGGTGATGCACACCTTCGACGAGATCGGCATCCGGGAGGATGAGTCCGAAGCCGACGCCGAGCGGCGCGCGAAGGAGTGGATGGACCAGGCCCTGGCCGAGAAGAGGAAGGTCATGGGCTTCGGGCACCGCGTGTACAAGAACGGCGACTCCCGCGTCCCGACCATGCAGGATGCGCTGTTCGAGATGATCGAGCACTTCGACCGCGGCGAGATGATGGGGCTGTACAAGGGCCTCGCGAAGTCTATGGACGAGGCCAAGGGCATCCAGCCGAACCTGGACTACCCGGCCGGGCCGACCTACCACCTGATGGGCTTCGACACCCCGACCTTCACCCCGCTGTTCGTGGCCGCACGGATCACGGGATGGACCGCGCACATCATGGAGCAGCTGGCGGATAATTCGCTGATCCGCCCGCTGTCCGCCTACGACGGGCCGCAGGAGCGGCACCTGAGCTGAGATCGCTTCGCCTGCCGATAGGGTGAGGGGATGATCGCTGCGCCTCCGGCCTCCCCCACCCTGCCCGCCGACGAGCCCCGGGAGGACCGGGCGCGCTGGCTGCCCTGGGTGGGCGCGCTCGGCAGCCTCCTGCTCACCCTGTGCTGGCTCGGCAGACCCCAGCTGTGGACCGATGAGGCCGCGACCATCAGCGCCTCCACCCGCTCCCTGCCCCAGCTGTTCGCCCTCGTCGGGAACATCGACGGGGTGCACGCCCTGTTCTATCTCCTCCTCTGGGGGTGGGTGCACCTGACGGGGGTCTCCGAGGTGGCCGTGCGCCTGCCGGCCGCCCTGGCCGCGGCCGCCGCGGTCGGCGTCGCGGCGGAGTACCTGCGCCGGCGGCTCGGCCCGGTGCAGGCCGGGTGCGGTGCGGCGCTGATGTTCTTCCTGCCGCGGGTCCTGTGGAGTGGAACGGAGGCCCGCAGCTACTCCCTGATCCTGCTGTGCGCGGTGCTCTCCGGCATCGCCCTGGCCCGGTGGATGCGCACCGGGCGGGGCCTGCTGGCCTACGGGGTCGCGGCCCTGTTGAGCCTCGGGTTCTCCGTGCTCACGGCCACGCTGATCTTCACGCATCTGCTGATCGTGCTGCTGTACCGGCCCCGGCGCGTCCTGCCCTTCCTGGGCACCTGCGGGGTGCTCGGGCTGTGCTGCCTGCCCCTGGTGCTGCTGTCGACCAGCCAGCAGGACCAGGTCTCCTGGATCCCCACGGACCCTGAGACGGTGTGGCACGGGGTGGTCGTCGAGCAGTTCTTCACCGGCCCGATCTTCGGCAACTCCCCGGTCGCCCCGTGGCTGCTGCTGGCGGCCTACCTGATCCTGGCCGCGGTGGCGATCCTGCGCTCCCCGCACCGGCGCCTGGTGGTGGCCGGGGTGCTGTGGGTGCTGGTGCCCACCCTGTCCCTGGCGTGGGTGACCCTCCACGGGCATCAGCTGTACACCCCGCGCTACCTGATCTTCACGGTCCCCGGGCTGATCCTGCTGGGGGTGCTCGGGGTGGAGCGGCTGCCGCGGCGCTGGGGCGCGACCGTCGCCACGGGCCTCGTGGTGCTGCTGTGCCTGCCGGGCATCGCCGCGGCGGCCTCCCCGACGGCGAAGGACCGGACCGTCGGCTACCGCCAGTTCGCGGAGCTGGAGGCCACCACCTCCGCGGTGCTGTACACGACGGCACAGGCCCGCGGCATCTCGATCGCCTACCCGGAGCGGACCCGCCAGGTGCGCGACGTCTTCGAGACCGGCACCCCGGCCGCCACGGATTCCCTGTGGGGCACGGTCGCCTCCCCGGCCCGCCAGCGGGAGATCGCCGAGCGGATCACCGGGAGCCTCACGCTGGTCTCCCCGCCGTATCGGAACGAGGAGCTCGCCGGGATCCTGCGCGGGCACTGCCGCCCCGGCGCGGCGCTGGAATCACCGCGCTACCGGGTGAGCACCTGGGACTGCGACTGAGTCGGCGCCCCCCCCAGCCCCGCAGACCCCCGTCCCGCAGTCCCGTTCAGACCGCGCGCGGATGCGCCGAGAGGAAGACCTCCCGCAGCGTGTCCGCGGTGACCTTGGTGTAGATCTGCGTGGTGGTCAGGGAGGCGTGGCCCAGCAGCTCCTGGACCACGCGGATGTCGGCCCCGCCCTCCAGCAGGTGGGTCGCGAAGGAGTGGCGCAGGGTGTGCGGGGAGACCTCCTGGGTGATCTGCGCCCGCTCGGCGGCCTTCTTCAGCACCAGCCAGGCTCCCTGGCGGGTCAGCCGCCCGCCCCGGGCGTTGAGGAACAGCGCCGGGGTGCCGCGGCCGTGCGCGGCCAGCAGGGGCCGGGATCGCACGAGGTAGGCGGAGACGGCCTCCCGCGCGTAGGAGCCGACCGGCACGATCCGCTCCCGGCCGCCCTTGCCGAACAGGCGCACCACCCCCGTGGCGTGCTGCTGACCGGGCGGCGTCGGGGCGGAGAGGTCGTCCCGATCGACCCCGATGGCCTCGGAGATGCGCGCGCCGGTGGAGTAGAGGAACTCCAGCAGGGCCGCATCGCGCAGCCCCGCGGGGGTCTGCCGGTCCGGGGCCTCCAGGATGCGGGACACGGTCTGCACCGGCAGGGCCTTGGGCAGGCGCTGGCCCGGGCGCGGCGGGGCCACGGCCTCCGCGGGGTCCGCGGCGGCGATTCCCTCCAGGGTCCAGAACCGGTGCATCCCGCGCACCGCGACGACGGCGCGGGCCGCGCTGCGCGCGGAGAGCCCCCGCCCGCCCTCGGCGCGGGGCCGGGACAGGTGCCGCAGGAACTCCTGCACGTCCTCGGTGACGGCCTCGCCGGGGGCGCGCACGCCGCGCCGGTCGGTGAGGAAGGCCAGGTAGCGCCCGAGGTCCCGGCGGTAGGAGGCGACGGTGTTCGCGGCCAGGCCGCGCTCGATCTCCAGGTGCTGCAGGTACCGCCGCAGGCCCTCGGCCAGCTCCGGGGCCGGCGCGGCGGGATCGACGCCCGCCCGCTCGCCGGGACCAGGCTCGTCGGCTCCGGGACCAGCGACCGCCGGCGCGG
>OMJG01001495.1_pt1 | contig 13452 bp, 11 predicted proteins | sample 1646431 | NCBI WGS metagenome assembly OMJG01 (sample SAMN03771674, study PRJEB25209) | food metagenome | isolation source: Cotija cheese | place: Mexico:Jalisco,Michoacan | collected 2011-12-12
ACGTTAATACAGCAAAACAGGGTGGAACAAAATCACATGTTCCACCCTGTTTATCGATATGATGTTAGGACAAAAGTAAACGTCTCAACATCTGTTTGCTAAAAAAATTAATTTATAAGCTTATAAATTTTATAGCTTAAACGCGTTCCAAAAGTCTGAAGCCTCAATGTAACGCAATTTACGTCATTCCTGCCCTTCGCTTTGCTCCGGGCAAAAATGTCGCAAATCACGTTACACACCGGCTTCAAAACGACTTTTGTCTCGCTCTCATCCTTTATTTAGTCTTGACCGTATAATTCGGCAATTGGCTTGGTAATGATATCGTTGATTTCCATCAACAATTGGTTCAATCCTTTTTCAGCTTCAAGCATCTTCTTTAGAGAATCATATTGCTCCATCTCGTTAGCAATTTCTTGCCAAGCTTTGATTTGATCCTCTGCTGGTTCATTACCTGATTGCACTGCTTGATTGATTTGTGTTTGTGCTTGTTGGAAACGAGCAAAGATAGCCTTAGCTTCTGGCTCAGCTTCGACAGCATCAATGGCATCACGTAATGTCTTATATTGCGCTGTTTCGCGTAAAGTAGTTGCAACTGCGTTAACGTCATCGTAAATATTTATCATAAGTATTTATTCCCCATCTCTTTTAGTTATTCCATTATCCCATATTTTATAGTTATTGTGGTAATAATGATTGAATTCCCGACCAAGCTTTTTGGGCACCACCTTTGACATTACTCCAGGCACTAGAAGCACCATTCTTAATATCATCACCAATACCGGAAATGTTATTAGAAATACCATTCTTCTTATTTGAAGCCCCATTTTCAGTGGCTGACATCTTCGCGCGAACACTTTTGACACCAAAGTTCGTTTGTTTTGTATTTGGCAAAACTTGTTCAAGTGCCGTTTTCATTAACGGACCAGATGTTTGCGACAAATAGGCAGATATCGTATGGTCGGCATCCGTTTCATCATATCCTGTCCATGTCGTCACAACAACATCTGGCGTATAGGCGATTGCCCATGAGTCAGTGGCATTATCACTCGTTGAATTAGTTCCTGAAACTTCAGTTGTTCCTGTTTTACCAGCCACATCATAACCACTCGGATCAGCAGCGGTTCCAGTACCATGCGTATAAACACCCATCATCATTGAAGTCATCTCATTAGCCACCCGCTTTGACCATAGACGCGTATGCTTTTCTTTGGCTTGGGCAATCGTCTTACCAGAAGTATCGACAATTTTAGTAATGAAATGGCTATCACTCATTTGACCCCCATTAGCAAAACTCGTATATGCTTGAGTCAACTCTAATGGTGTGACACCTTTTTTCATACCACCAATTGCTAATGACAAGTTCTTATCAGATTTGGCCAATGGTAAGCCAGCCTTAGTAGCTGCGTTATACCCAGCATTCACACCGATTTGATCAAGCAGCCAAACGGCCGGAATATTGTAAGAATTCTCCAAGGCTTGATACATTGGGATTTTTTCACTGGTATAATCACCATAATTTGAAGGTGAATAACCATTGGTACCAAAGCTCATCTTACTATTCTTCAGGTCAGAATCATATGAGAAACCACGTGACAATGATGGCGCATAATCCGCAATTGGTTTAATCGTCGATCCTGGTGAACGATGAGACTGGGTAGCACGATTGAATCCTCTAAAGACGTGTTCACCACGACCACCAACAACGGCACGGACACCACCAGTTTTCGCATCCATTACTACTGAAGCCGCCTGCGACCCATCACCAATTGGATTTAAGCTCTCATCGTCATAATCATTTTGCAAATTCGTTTGATCTTTTTGGTCCAAAGTTGTGTAAATCTTATACCCATTATTCAAAATGTCTTGTTCCTTCAAATCATACTTATTCATTGCTTCATTAATGACGGAATCAAAATAATAAGGATAATTATAATTTGAATTATCAACTTCATGATCGGTAGCGCCTAAGGCAAATTTTGCATTGTAGTCTGCTTGCGCTTGCGTCAAATATTTCGTTGACACCATATTTTGAATGACTTGATCACGCCGCTGCTTAGCCGCATCTTCATATGTCAATGGATCATAGCCATTGGGAGATTGTAGCATCCCAATGAGCATCGCACTTTCCGACACCGACAAATCAGCTGCACTCACACCAAAATACTTTTTAGCCGCATCCTGAATACCCCAAACACCATGACCAAAGTAAGCATTGTTTAGATACATTGCCAAGATTTCATGTTTAGAATATTCTTTTTCAACTTGGACTGATAAAAATAATTCACGTGCTTTACGAATAACAGTCTGGTCCTGACTTAGGAAGGCATTTTTTACCAACTGTTGCGTTAAAGTTGACCCTCCAACCGACACATTGCTACCGCGAATTCGATACCAGATGGTAGTCAATACACCACGTGTCATTCCACGGACAGAAAAACCATGTTCCTTATAGAAATTACGATCCTCAGTAGCGATAACGGCATTTACCGCATGTGGAGAAATCTCACTAAACTTGACATACGTTCCCTTCTGTCCTGACAGACTACCTGCCTTGTTACCAGAAACATCATAGATTTCAGTAGTTGATTGGAGACGCTTTTTCAAATCAGATACATCCGTCGTCTTAGCTTCAAATGTTCCTAGCACACTGATAACTAAAATCAGCGACAATAATAACGCAATCAGCCAGCGATTGATTTGAAATCTATGCCAAAAAGGGCCAAAAGTTTTTCGCAACCACGCATAGAATGGCTGAAAAAATCGTTGGTGAAACCGAATTAACGGACCAAAAAATTTACGTAACCAATTAGTCACTGGCATCATTTTTTGATGAAACCAATTTTTTAATCCTTTAATATAATCTTTCATATTATTGCTTCCAATTATTAAATTGATCAGCTAAAGCAATTGCCGCCTCAGCTGTCGGCGTAGTGACATAAATTGTATTATGACCAGCTAATGTACCAATCACCTCTGGCATTTCCGCTGCATCAATCATCGCAGCCAAACGATTGCCATTACCTTGCGTCGTCTTTACCACAATCATAAATGACACTGGTGTGACATCGACTGCCATGTCTGAAAAGCCTTGTTCAATTTGATTGCCATCATTAGTAGCCTGATTCGTTGCATCAGCCATCACTTGATATCTCGTTTGACCATTAACATCAGGACGACGTACAATCCGTAGTTCTTTAATGTCACGTGAGACCGTAGCTTGTGTGACTGCAATACCTGCATTTTGCAAACGATGTAAAATTTCTTCTTGAGAATCAATCACATTACGTGCCAAAATTTCAAGAATCATTGCTTGTCGTTCTTGCTTTTTTAAAGCCATGTTTCATTCCTCTTTTTTCACTCAATCATGATGACTAATCGTTACTGTCACCACTGGTACTATTCTATCATAATCGACTATTTCACTTAACTCTGCCTTTAGTAGACAAAATTATCAATCATTATTATAGGTAAAAAAGTCGAAGTTTTCCGATACACGGAATGAACTTCGACCCTTTTAATAGTTAATATATTTTAATTACATTTCTTGTGGTGCTTTTACACCCAACAAACGTAGTGATTCAGTCAAAACATTTGAAACAGCCGTTACTAATGCCAAACGTGCGTTTAATTGGTCATCTTCAACCAAGATTTTTGAATTAGCATAGTACTTATTGAAAGTACGGGCCAAATTCAATGCATACTTCGCAATCACTGATGGTTCACGATCACGCCATGCGCGGCGAACAGTATCACTAAAGTTTGCAACTAACTTTTCAGTTTCCCAAACTTGTTCATCATCAATTGACAAGTTAGTCAAATCTAACTCAGGCTTACCTGCCTTACGCAAAATTGATTGCGCACGAGCATTTGTATACTGTACATATGGACCAGTATCACCTTCAAAGCGAACCACTTCTTCCAACTTGAAATCAAAGTCACCCAGACGTTCATTCATCAAATCATGGAATACAACCGCACCAGTTCCAACTTCATGAGCAACTTCTGCCTTATTAGGTAGATCTGGGTTCTTTTCGTCAATTTGAGCCGTTGCCAATTTAACAGAATCAGCCAAAACATCCTTCAATAGAACAATACGGCCAGAACGTGTTGATAATTTCTTACCATCAACAGTAATCATACCAAATGGGATGTGTTCAATATCATTTGACCACTCGTAACCCATCTTATTCAAGACTGCCTTCAATTGCTTGAAGTGTTCACGCTGTTCACCACCAACCACGTATAGTGACTTAACAAAATTGTAGTTGTTCTTACGGAAAATAGCAGCAGCTAAGTCACGCGTCATGTACAAAGTTGCCCCGTCAGTACGTTGGATCATTGCAACGTTCAATCCTTCGTCTTCCAAATCAACCACTTGTGCACCTTGTGATTCAACAAGTAATTGCTTTTCCTTAAGGGTATCAATCACAGCGTCCATCTTGTCATTATAGAAAGCTTCACCGTTAAATGAATCAAAATCAATATCTAGGTCATTATATAATTCCATGAATTCTTTCAATGATTCTTCACGGAACCATGACCATAGTCCATGCGCTTCTTCATCACCATCTTCAAGCTTCTTGAACCAGGCACGACCTTCATCGTTCAATTCAGGTTGTGTCTCAGCTTCCTTATGGAAACGTACATAGTACTTTACCAATGTGTTGATTGGGTCAGCTTTCACTTCTTCTTCTGATCCCCAACGCTTATAAGCTGACATCAACTTACCAAATTGTGTTCCCCAATCACCTAAATGATTGATTTTAATTGGTTGATAGCCGTTTGCTTTGGCAATTTCAGCTAAAGAGTTTCCAATAACTGTTGACCGCAAGTGACCCATTGACATTGGCTTAGCAATGTTAGGTGATGACATATCAATTGTCACATGACCTGCTTCACCATCAGTGTTATGACCATAGTCATCTTGACGTAGCACTTCAGCTAATGTTTCAGCACCAAAGTTGGCTTGATCCAAAAAGAAATTAACATAAGGTCCAACAGCCTTGACTTCTTTAAAGCCGTCAGTTGCAATTTCTGACACAATGTTACTTGCAATTTGTTGTGGTGCCATGCGACGTTCTTTGGCTAGTAAAAATGCTGGAAAAGCATAATCACCCATCTTAGTATCCTTAGGCACCTCAATTTTTGAAAGAATCGTTGCTTTATCCAATTCAGGAACAACTGCAGCAATTGTTTCGGCAATTTGATTCTTGTAGTCCATTAAGCTTTGTCTCCTTTGGCATTATCATCCGCTTCATCATCTTCTGATGGACGAGGTGCAGGGTTATCAGTCTTTACTAAGATTTTAGCGTCTGACATACGCAATACTGCACGATGATTATATTCGTTTACGGTCGCATCATCTTCAGGATTATTTTCCGTAATAACCACTAGGACTGAATGCTCATAAATTTTTTCAACGATTCCTTTGAAGTCATGCTCAAAATTAGCAAACTTCTTACCGGCGACGAAATCACCGATATCAAATTCTGATGTATTTTCTGCTGGTTCTTTAGCCATGATAGTTTCCCCTTTACTTTTATAACTGAGGTTTTTTATTTATTAATAGTTGGCCGTAATAACGACAATTCTATAAATTATAACAAATTTCTAGCCTAAAGACTAGAACTCTAATTCGGAAACAATCCGATTTGCCACTGCCCAATCATTTTCATATGGTGTATCGACACCGTCTATCTTTTGATATTCATCCAATCCTTTAGCTGCTAAGACGACAACATCGTCTGAACCAGCTGCCTGGATTGCTGATGCAATCGCTTTTGTACGGTCTAATTCGCGATAGATCGTTACTTTCGGATTAGTGATTGCCGTTTGGATCTCATCAGCAATTTTTGCTGGATCCTCATACTGTGGATCATCACTCGTCAGATAAACAACGTCGGCACCCTCACTAACGGCTTTTCCAATACCAGGACGACGTGAGACACCCTTGTTACCTGGCGCTCCCACAACAATCGTTAATTGATTGACCGATTCATTTTGGCGAACAAACTGCAATAAGGCCGCAATTGACGCATAATTATGGGCATAATCGACGTATATTGTCCCGTGTTCTTTGGTGTTTAAAACCTGCATCCGTCCGGGAACTTTTACCGTTTCGAGCCCTTCGGCCATTGCTGGTGCATCCGCATTAACCAAGCGCGTTGCAATCATTGCTGCTAACGCATTACTTTGATTAAAATCACCAGGCATATCTAAAGTATATTCCCCATTAATATGTAAGTGTTCGGCTTGTTGACCCACCTCACGAACTTTAAAGACACTGCCATGTAAGTTGGCATCAGTCGCTTCAAAGTAAACATCCGCTTTGGGAGAATCAGCATCTTCTTGCCCATACAACCAAATACCATCACGAGGAACCGTTAATTCAGCATGTTCAATTAGTTCCCCAAAATGATCTGTATCAACATTCAAAACCACCTGTTCTGAATGATCAAATAACATCATTTTGTGCTGGATATAATCTTCAAATGTTGGATGTTCGTTTTCACCAATATGATCTGGACTAATATTTAAGAAAATACCAACATTGAAATGAAGACCATAAACGCGGCGCATTTTAAATGCCTGTGATGATACTTCCATTACCATATGCGTCATGCCATTATCAACCGCTTCACGCATCCTACGGAACAAATCCACTGATTCTGGCGTGGTTAAGTGTGCCCGATAATGAGATTCTGGTTTATTACCCGTAATAACTTGTAAAGTTGAAGACAACGCAACCTTATCATGTGTATACGCACGCAAAATTTCATATGCCATATACGCCGTTGATGTCTTCCCTTTGGTACCAGTTATACCAATCAAAGCTAAACTATTTTGTGGATATTGGTAATAAGCCATCGCAATAATACTCATGGCCGCTGGTACATCATCTGCTACCCAAGTTGGTAAATTAGTATCATGCTTAAAGTTAGCCGGAGCAACGATTGCAGTAACGCCCTTTTCGATGGCATCGGTTAAGTACGCAGCTTTAAAATTTCCCTTAATAAATAGTAAGGTACCTGGTACAACGTCATTTGAATTATAAGCTAAATATTGTATCTCACCATCGAATTCTGGTGCTGATACTAATAAATCTTGATCAGCCAATAACGTTGTGATGTTATCTGCAGTGAGTGTCATCAAACTTAATCCTCTTTTCTGATTATTCGTTAATTATTTTAATTCGCCAGCTTGTTGTAATTGATTCTTCATTTTAATAGCTGCCCGACCACGATGTGCGTAATGCACACGTGCTGGCATATCAATTTCTGCCAGGGTCAGCCCATTTTCAGTTTCTAACAACTCATCTAATCCATTTCGATTACCACGTGGTGTTTCAGTCAGCATCACACCACCCTTACCCTGTGTGGTATAAATGATATTTTGTGGTGTAATCACCACAAAATCTGCCAACAAATGAGCCTCGCGCGATGCACCAACTGGCAATTGTTGTAGTACATACTGATTAATTTCATCATCGCCACGTAACTGATGGGCCCTAAACTCGCGCATAGTCGTTACCCCGAAATGATCCGGAATGGCCGGGATAAATAGCGCTGAATCATCGGCTAAAACATACTCATCTGGCAATAAATTATGGATCGTTTGCGCTTTGATGAGCGCATTGGCGGCCATATCATCAGTGGTTTCTGGTGGAAACGTTATTTCATCAATCAACTGACGATAATTAATACCTTTTAAACCTAGTACAGCCAGATAACTAACCATTTCGTCAGTTTTATGGGTATTATTTGAGGCAATGACAAATCGTTCAATCATGTTAAATACCGTCCTCCTTTTCGATAGCCCGTAATGTATAAAATGAACCTGTAACCACAATTAATGACTTTGACGACTCACGAACTTGTCGCGCTAACGAAATAGCGGCTGTAGAATCATCAGCAATCTCAACGTCCACATTGCTCATCATCACAATTTTAGCTGCCAACTCATCAGCTGACATCGCATTTTTGGCATCAGGTGTCACCGCAATGATCGTTGATACATAAGGAAGCAATTCATCCAACATATCCATATGATTTTTACCTTTGATCAGACCCAAAATGACAATCGGTTTAAAAGGTAAATGCCAAGAACGAATAGCGGCAACCAAACTTGAAATACCGTGGGGATTATGAGCACCATCATAAAGAATATTATGGGTGCTATCAAACTCCATCCGGCCCGTGATTTTAACATGCGCTAATGCTTCGGCAACTGTCACATCTGACAAAGTAATTCGCTTATTCTTTAAGATGGTGACGACCTGCAAAACGGTACTTAAATTATTTGCCTGATAAGCACCCGTTAATGATAATTTCAAACCTTCTAATTGGTCGGCATTAACGATCAGCCCTTCTGGTGATGAGCGCATCAATGTAATTTGTGGCTTAGGATACGGATTCCAAACTGCCCCGACTGCTGTTGCTTTATCACGAAGTGTTTTAAAAACTTCAACATCTTGTCCAGGATAATTGACTACTAAACTGCCTGGCTTAATCGCCCCAGCAACATTCTCTGCAATTTTAAGCACATTATGCCCCAGCATGGTCGAATGATCATCGGAAATTTTCGTAATCGCAACAATCAATGGCTTTTCAACGACATTCGTCGCATCCCCAGTACCACCTAAACCAGCCTCAATAATAGCAAAGTGAACTTCTTGTTTCGCAAAATGGCATAGGGCAATCAGAGTCCACATTTCAAATTTTGTTAATGTTTTTTCATCGCCACCGTGATTTTTAATTTCAGTCATAATACGCTTATAGTGAAACATCACTTCTTTTTCACTAATCATCTGACCATTAATCATCACAACTTCACGATCTGACAAAATTGCTGGCGTTGAAAAATGACCCACTCGATAACCGGCAGTCGTTAATATTTTACTCAACATCACACCAGTCGATCCTTTACCGTTTGAGCCAACAATATGAATAACCGATAAACGGCGCTCAGGATGACCAAGCCAATTTAAAATTTCCTTCAACATGCCTACCCGACTATGTTGACTGGGCAATACTTGCCAATCATCACCCAAACTCTTTTCAAATTGTCGATATGTTTCAACAGTGCCCATATGAAAACCAGTCCTTCATCTTTTATGTCGACCAAGCGACTCTCTAAAGCTTTATTTTATCATATATCATTCTTACTCGACGGCGCATTATTGATAATTATTCGCTAAACGCAGCCATCCCATAAAAAAAGTACCAAGAAAGCCCACATTGGTTTTCCCTAGTACTTATCAAAAACAATTAATCTTCATGTAACGTAATTGGCGTTGCAACTAACGTATTCTCTGCAATATCATCAATGTTTGCAACGATATCAATATGCTGTTTATGGTTAACGAATGTGACTGGGGCATCCCCACCATATTCACCATCCAAATTAATCATAATTTTATCATTTTTAGTCGATGACACTTCCACTTTTTCAGATTTCACATAAATCAAATTTGGATTATTAACGTGCTTTCCTTTCAGCACTTCGGTAATCAAATTTAAAATCTCAACAAATTTTGTTGTTTTAACGATCAACAAAGTAAATTTACCATCATCTAGCTTAGCGTCTGGTACAATTTGCTCAAAACCACCAACGGAATTAGTTAATGCTAAGAAGAACATGGCTGATTTACCATTAAATTCACCATCATCATACTTAACATGGATGTCCATTGGTTTGATGCTAGTCAACATCTCAGCTCCCTTAACGACATAAGCTAAGTAGCCGTACATTGACTTTAACTTAGAAGGCACTGAATATGTTAACTCTGACAATGAACCACCAGCAGCAATATTGATAAAGTACGAATCATTCGCTTGGCCAATATCCATCTTGGCTGCCTTTCCCTTCAGAATAACTTTAGCAGCTGCTAAAGGATCCTCACGTGGAATACTCAATGCACGTGCATAATCGTTAGTTGTTCCAGCTGGAATAATGGCTAACATTGGTCGCTCATCTAATGGGGCAATCCCGTTAACAACCTCATTAATCGTTCCATCACCACCTGCTGCAACTAACAAATCAAAGCCAGCTTTGGCAGCACGTTCTGCTTCCATCATTGCTGAGTTTGGTTCAGGAGTCGTTGCATAGGCACTGGTCTCATAACCGGCTTCTTCATACACAGCCAAAATATCGACCAAGTCACGTCGAATAGCTTCACGTCCAGAAGTTGGATTATAAATAATGCGTGCTCTTTTCATTCTATCTCGCTCCTAAATTTTAATATATGTATGAAACCAGAGTAGACTATACTACTCTGATTCCGATAAGAGAAAATTACTCTCTTTTTAAATGTGTTTCCACTGTTTTTTACTCAGGTTTACGGGCTTGCAAACCAGCCATTAATAACTTGTTAACAACTGCTGGATTAGCACTACCCTTGGTTTGCTTCATAATTTGACCAACCAAGAAGCCAACGGCACGATCTTTTCCATTATGGAAATCAATAATTGATTGCTCATTATTATCCAAAACTTCATCAATCATTGGTGTCAATACTGCTGGATCAGATAGTTGCTTAAGACCATTCTTCTCCACAAATTCAACTGGGTCATCACCCTTAGTAATTGCTTTGAAGACCTTCTTGGCCATCTTTGTCGAAATTGTACCATCATCAATCAACTTGATCATGTCAGCTAAGTGAGCTGGTGTTAATGGGGTTTCTTCCAAATCAGCTTGTTGCTCGTTCAAGAAAGCATTAACATCACCCATTAGGTAGTTAGCGGTACGCTTTGGATCCGCACCAAAACTAACGGTTTCATCAAAGAAGTTTGCCATAGCTAACGTTTGTGTCAAAACTTCTGAATCATAAACTTCCAAACCAAGTTCATCGACATAACGTGCCTTACGGGCCTTAGCTGTCTCTGGTAACTTTGCTTTAACTTCATCAATCCAATCGTCCGTGACGTGGATTGGCGTCAAATCAGGTTCTGGGAAGTAACGGTAGTCATCAGCTGTTTCCTTAACACGCATCAAAACAGTTTCACCAGTTGCTTCATCAAAGCGACGAGTTTGTTGCTTGATTGTACCACCAGACATGTAAATCTTGGCATGGCGGTTTTCCTCAAAGGCCAGCGCCTTACGCACATAGTTAAATGAGTTCAAGTTCTTTAACTCGACTTTAGTACCATATTCACTTGAACCAACTGGGCGAATTGAAATATTGGCATCGACACGCATCGAACCTTCTTCCATCTTCACGTCAGAAATTCCTGTAAATTGGATAGCTTGACGTAATGCTTCTAGGTAAGCATAAGCTTCATCAGGTGATGAAATATCAGGTGCACCAACAATTTCAATCAATGGTGTTCCTTGACGGTTTAGGTCGACATACGAATAGCCATCTGTACCGTGGGTATTCTTTCCAGCGTCTTCTTCCACGTGTAGTTCAGTAATACCCACACGCTTCTTTTGACCCTCAAATTCAATCTCTAGCCAACCATCACGACCAATGGGTTGTTGTTGTTGGGTAATTTGGTAAGCCTTGGGATTATCAGGATAGAAATAATTCTTTCGATCCCAGTGCAAATCACGTGTAATATCAGCATTCAATGCAAGTGATGCCATCATACCATATTCAATGGCACCTTTATTAGCCTGTGGCAAAACCCCAGGATATCCCCAGTCAATAACATTGGTATTGGCATTAGGTTTAGAACCATATTGCACTGGAGAAGGTGACATCGCCTTAGAATTAGTCTTTAACTCAACATGGACTTCTAGTCCGATCGTCGTCTCAAAATTTGGCACTGCCATTAATCCTTACCTCCTGGTATTTTTTCGAATAGACGTGTTGCTTGCTCATAAGCATACGCAGCACGATAAATTGTCTCCTCTTGGTAGCGGTTTGCTATCAATTGCATACCAACTGGCAAGCCATCAACAAAGCCTGCTGGTACTGACATACCTGGCAATCCAGCCATATTAACAGGAATCGTCAAAACATCATTCATGTAAGTGACTTCAGGATCATCTTGGTTAGCACCAAAGTCATAAGCAACATTTGGTGCGGTTGGTGCCGCAATCAAATCATAATCGGCAAAGACTTTTTGGAAATCATCATTCATTAGCGTACGTACTTGTGCAGCCTTCTTGAAGAAAGCATCATATGAGCCAGCTGAAAGTGAGTATGTTCCAAGCATAATACGACGCTTGACCTCGTCACCAAAGCCTTGTGTACGTGTTTGTACGTATAAGTCTTCCAAACTTTTGACGTTTTCTGGACGTGTACTATAACGGATACCATCAAAACGTTGCAAGTTTGATGATGCCTCAGCAGAAGCTAAGATATAGTATGCAGCAACACCATACTTTGTATGTGGCAATGAAACTTCATCAACTGTTGCGCCAAGTTCGCGTAATTTGTCAATACCGGCACGAACAGTTGCTTTAACACCTTCATCCACACCAGCAGCAAAGTATTCTGTTGGTACGGCAATCTTCAAACCAGCGATATCGCCATCCAAGTGAGCTGCAAAATCAGGAACCGCTTGGTCTGAAGACGTTTGATCGTTGTCATCATGACCAGCCATGGCAGCTAATACAGTGGCATTATCCTTGACACGACGCGTAAAGACACCAACTTGGTCAAGTGATGATGCAAAGGCAATCACTCCCCAACGTGACACACGGCCATATGTTGGTTTCATTCCAACAATCCCATTGAAAGCGGCGGGCTGACGGATTGAACCACCTGTGTCAGTTCCTAATGCGAATGGTACTTGACCGGCAGCAACTGACACAGCTGATCCACCCGAAGAACCACCAGGGACTTTTGTTTGATCCCAAGCATTCTTAGTTTGCTTATAGTATGATGTTTCAGTTGTTGAACCCATGGCAAACTCATCCATGTTTAACTTACCAACACCAACAGCGCCTTGTTCACGCAAACGTGAAACGACCGTTGCATCATAAATTGGTTTAAAATCTTGTAAAATTTTTGATGCGGCCGTCGTCGTCACATCCTTCGTAATCAAGTTATCCTTAATTCCATATGGAATTCCAGATAGTACATTATCTGGATCGATACCTGCTTCATCAATGGCAGCAGCCTCAGCTAAAGCCTTTTCTGACATAGTTGCTAAAAATGCGTCATATTTTGCATCAGTTTGCTCAATATTTGCTAGTGTTTCTTTAACTAAGTCAACTGATGTAATTTCTTTGTTTACTAGTTGTTCATGCAACTTTTCGATATCTGTATGCAAAAAATCCATTAACCTTCAGCTCCCCCATTAAGAATTGCGGGCACTTTAATCAAAGTACCTTGGTGTTCTGGTGCATTATTCAATAATGCTTCTGATTGTTGTGCGTTAACCGCCACATCATCTCGTAATACTGTTTGCATCTCAGTTACAGAGTATGTTGGTTTCACATTTTCTGTATCTACCTCAGCTAATGTTGTCACAATATCAAATATTTTACCTAAATGATCTGTAA
>OMJG01001496.1_pt1 | contig 13441 bp, 12 predicted proteins | sample 1646431 | NCBI WGS metagenome assembly OMJG01 (sample SAMN03771674, study PRJEB25209) | food metagenome | isolation source: Cotija cheese | place: Mexico:Jalisco,Michoacan | collected 2011-12-12
CATCCGCTTGTGAGCTAACTGAGGCATACTCACCAGATGCCATTGATAAGGCACAAGCCATTAAATCCGCTAACCCGGCTATTAAAATTGTAAACTGATTAGTTGTCGCTGCACCCACTGAAAAAAGGACGCCAACAACTGTTAAGATGCCATCATTTGATCCCAATACACCAGCACGAATCGTGTTTAATTTTTCCGACATCGTTGTTTGTGAGTCCTGCATAATTTCACGCTCCTATTAATGTTCCGACAAAATATGTCACAATCATTGTAAAAATACCTGCGATAACATTGCGCCCCGTTGCTTTGTATTCATTCGCCCCTGATAGATGGGCAGCTGAAAATCCAGTAATTGCTAAGGCAATCAACACAGCAAGCGCCGTTGCCGGAATACGTAAATGAACTGGTAATAATGTAATTGCTAGCATCGGTAACAGTGAACCTAATGGAAATGAAATCATTGATGCCAAAGCCGCTGCTAAGGCAGAAATTTCATGATGTTGCGTAAAACCATACCGTTCACGAATTGTCGTTGCTAATGGATCACGGTCCATCAATTCTGACGTGGCCGTTTGCGCCAAATCTGCTGATATACCTTGTGCCATATATTGCTTTTTCACAAAGTCAAATTCTTGTTCATAATGGTTTGCCAATGCTGCTTTCTGAGTTGCCACGGCCTTGATTTGCGCATCATTTTCTGAATGCACTGAAACATATTCACCCATCGCCATCGAAACTGTCCCAGCCAGTGCACCGGCAAAACCAGCAATAAAAATTGCAAAAGAATTTGTTGTTGCCCCCGCAACACCGATAACAATACCTGATACGGATAAAATACCATCATTAGCTCCCATAACAGCAGCCCGAATAACATTATTCCTTTGTGCTAAATCCTTACCTATCGTCATATGCTTTCTCCTATTTCCTTATTATACACCAGATAAAAATAAAAAGTGTTTGTTACGGTAAAATTTCAAAAAATAGCCGTAAAAAAACAGGTAACGATCATGAGTGTTGTTACTCGCTATCGTTACCTGATTAAATAAACTCACTTAACCCGTGAATTTAATTATTTAGTTTGTATACTAAGTCAAACGATTTTTAAAATAGGTCATGATTGGTAAGCCAATCAGTGGTACTAAAATGGCCCCTACGATAATTTCAAAAATTCCATTAAAACCAGCAATCGAAACGATCAACCACTGCGCTAAATTAGTGTTTGGAATACCGGTAAAAGAAGTATCCATTACAGTAAAACTGAACCATGTTATTAATAAGACCAACGTTGTATTAATAACAGCTGACAAACTACCTAAGATAGCTAAGCCAGGCCCCTGCTTTTTTAACTCATATTGTTGCACAAATTTTTGATATAAATAACCAGTCAATAATCCAACCATAATCCTTGGCACCAACGCTGTGATGGGATTACGGAAAATCAAAGCACCAATGCTTGGAACACTGGCCCATGCATGCCATAAAGAATAGGCACCCCAAACAAAACCTAATAAAGCCCCTGTTTTAGGCCCAAGAACCATCGCACCAATGGCAACCGTATAAGTAATAATAGTCACCGCTGCACCGACCGCAAAAGCACCTAAAGGCAATGTGCCAAGCCATGGCACAATTGATTGTAGTAAAATAACCGCTATAAACAGCGCTGTTAAGACTAAATGTCGACTTTTGTTTACACGCGTTTGCATCGCGTTCCTCCAAATTTATCATAAAGTTATTAAACACTCTAAGCTGCATTGTTTATTATATACCAAAAAATGGATGCGACAACGATGTTTTTAAACTGCTATGTAATTTTTTTAGGCGTTAACATTTGCTCTTTTGGCAGCGAAGAAAGCTGACATACGACGCACCGCTTCTTGCAAATCTTCATCCGAAGCAGCGTATGAAATACGCACATACTCCGGCGTGTATTCAGAAAAGGCCGCTCCAGGAATCATCGCAACATGACCATTCTCAGCTAAGTCCAAAGCAAAGGCCTCGCTATCATGCCCCATATCATCAGGAATCTTAGCAAAAATATAAAAGGCTCCCTCTGGGTTAACAACTTCAAAACCAAATTCTTCTAAATGTGGTACTAACCAGTCACGACGACGCTTGTAAATATCACGCATGTCATCAGCAACATCAGCAGCCGTCGTTAAGGCAACCGTAGCACCATCTTGAATAAATTTTGGTAGGGCAAATGTCAATGCTTGGTGCACCTTTTGTGCTTCATCAATAAATGCTTGATCAGCAATAATGAACCCAATGCGATAACCAGTCATGGCATGTGACTTTGATAGTCCGGTCATCAAAATCGATTGCTCAGGTAATAAGCTGCTTAACGAGACATGGTCTTGATCATATGTCAGTTGTGCATAAATCTCATCAGAAATCACCCATAAGTGATAACGTTTAAACACATCTGCCAGGGCTTCTAACTCATCACGAGTATAAGTGACTCCCGTTGGATTTGATGGATAATTAAATAAAATGGCCTTTACTGGTACATTGGCTTGCTCTACAGCATCAGCCACCAACTCTGGTGTTAATTTAAAGTCTGTTGGCCGGGTATTAATGGTGATTTTTGTACCATGTGCCAAGTCCAGCGATGCTGTATAGGGTGTATATGCAGGCTCAGGAATAAGCAACCCTTCATTTTCATTCAATAACGTCATAAAGATAACATTGATGGCTTCTGAGGCACCGACTGTTACAATCACATTGTCTTCACTCTCGAAAGGTAAATCATAGCGAGATGCATAATACTTTACGGCTGCTTGACGCAGATCACGTTCCCCCTGGGCATCACTATAATGTGAATTATTGTTGGCAACTGATGAAATAACAGCGTCTTTAATGGCACCATCTACGTTGAAACCAGGTTCACCGAATGTTAAACGTAACAAATCAGGAATATCGCGAACCTTTTTTTGAAAACCGATGAGGCCATCAGCAGCTAAGCTTGTGACCTTTGGATTAAGTGGTTGTACAAATTCATTTTTGGTCATTTTCATTCACTCACATTTCTTTTTATTTTTTAATTGAATATCATTATAATATAAAATCCGATTTTCAGGAAAGTATTTACTTCTGTAAAAAGAATGCTTTTATTTTACACTATTTGTGCGTTTTTTAACAACCATAAAGCGGTTTCATTAGACCGAATTCATGGTAGAATGGGGCTAAGACATACTAATAAATTGACATAATTTTTTAATTATTTAATTACCAAGGAGGCATTAGATGTTAGATTTTACTGACACGCCAATTGAAACACCAGTTACAAACTGGGACTGGTCTCCCATTCGTGAGGTTCCTATTCGGGAGAATAACGAGCCGCTCGTTTCTTTAAGCTATTTGCCAGAAAAGATGGTCGTTAGTCCGCAATATTTTATTCAAAATCTGCCGGGCAGCTACCCTGATTTATATACACGGGCAGGCGTTCAAGAAAAGCTCATTGCAGCAACCCGCAAGCTACCTTATGGTTATAAATTTGTGATTTTTGATACATGGCGCAGCATTCCAACGCAGCAAGCTTTATTTGATCAAATGAAAAGCTTTGTAAAGCAGGATCATCCTGATTATTCTGAAGCAGAAATCCAGCAAGCGGCACTTCGTATCGTTGCCTTACCATCAACTGATGCCACAAAGCCATCCCCTCATAACACGGGTGGATCGATCGACTTATCAATTGTTGATGAGAATGGTCGCTTGTTAGATATGGGTAGTCCATTTGATGATATTAGTCAACGAGCAAAAACGACCTATTACGAAACAGAAGAGACTGATCCGAAATACGATGCTGTACGTGAAAATCGACGCTTGTTATACCATGTCATGACCCAAGTCGGCTTCACAAATTACAGTGAAGAATGGTGGCATTTTGATTACGGTAATCAAAACTGGGCTAGTCTGACTGACAAAGGTTTTGCCATCTATGGTGCCACAAAACCTGAATTCCCATGGGTTGAAGCTTATTAACAATTAAAAGTAGTAAAAAGGTGCGACAAAACGTTTTGAAACTGTTTTGTCACACCTTTTTTAGTATTTTATTTAGCCTGACTATGAATCAAATCGCGCTTAACTAATTCTTCAGCAATTTGCACGGTATTCCATGCGGCACCTTTTAATAAGTTATCCGACACGACCCATAGATTAAAGCTACCAGGATTTTCATTGTCAGCACGAACACGACCAACAAATGTCTCACGCTTACCAACCGCATTGATTGGTTGTGGATATACTTGGTTAGCTGGATCATCTTCTAGGATTACCCCTGGTGCACTAGCTAAGATATGTTGGACATCCTCTCGCGTAGCTGATTCATCAGCTACAGAAACATACACTGACTCACCATGACCAATTGGGACTGGTACCCGCACGGCAGTTGCTGTAACTTTTACCTCACTTGACTTAGGGTCACCAAACAAAATTTTCTTAGTTTCTTGCATCATCTTTTGTTCTTCAAAAGAATAGCCATCATCTTGGAAAACATCGATTTGTGGCAATAAGTTAAAGGCCAATGGGAAATGCTTTTTGTCCCCCTTAGTTGGCAAAATGTCAGCCGTTTCAGTCTCTCCATCTAAGTGTTGTTGTGCTTGATGCAATAACTCATCCCATGCACGTTGACCAGCACCTGAAGCAGCTTGATAAGTCGACACAATCACCTGATTCAAGCCATAAGCCTTACGTAATGGCTCCAAGGCAACAACCATTTGAATCGTTGAACAATTAGGATTAGCAATAATCCCTTGATGACTTGCCAAGGCTTCGGGATTAACCTCTGGTACCACAAGTGGTACGTTAGGATCCATCCGCCAGCGTGACGAATTATCAACTGCTACAGCCCCACGCTTAACAGCTTCTGGCAATAGTTTACCTGCTAAACTACCGCCAGCAGATGCTAATACCAAATCAACACCGTCAAATGAGTCTGGCGTTGCTTCTTCAACAACAATATCTTGCCCTCTAAATTGACGGGTCTGTCCAGCTGAGCGGACAGATGCTAGCAATTTCAGTGATTTAACTGTAATCGTTGACTGTTCTAACTGTGCTAAAATTCGGGTACCAACGGCACCAGTTGCTCCCAAAATAGCTACAACGTAACCTGCTTCATTTGTCATTTTATTTTTCTCCCCCACTTCACTAGTTACAGATTTATCTTGTTAAATCAACGTAGTGCTTTAAACGGGTAATAGCCGATTCCAAATCTTCAGTTGATGCAGCGTAAGAAATACGAATATAACCTTCACCACCAGCACCGAAAATTGAACCAGGTGCAACCCCCAATTTGACAGAATCTGCCAAGTCATAAACAAATTCAATATCATTAGTATTCAAAAATTCTGGAATCTTCGCAAAAATGTAGAAAGCCCCACCAGGTTGAGCCGCCGTAAAGCCAGCTTCTGCCAAGCCCTTCAAAACCAAGTCACGACGTTCTTCATAAACAGCACGCATCTTGACAGGATCTTCACGACCGTTACGCAAGGCTTCTAAAGCGCCGGCCATCATAGGACCTGGTGCAGTAGCAATCATTGATTGATGTGCTTTACCAACCTGCTTCATTAATTTAGCTGGTCCAACAGCATAACCAATGCGATAACCAGTCATCGCATGTGACTTTGAGACCCCACTAATCAATACTGTTTGCTCAGGCAAAAGACGAGCCATTGAAGTATGCTTGGCATCATAAACCAATTCAGCATAAATTTCATCAGCAATTACTAATAATTGATGTTCCCGCAAAATAGCGACTAATTCTTTTAATTCGTCTTCAGAATAAGTGACACCAGTTGGATTTGATGGATAGTTAAGCAAAATAGCTTTGGCATTTGGATGCTCAGCTAAGACATGCTTTAACTTTTCAGGTGTCACAATGAAATCAGGAGCTGTATTTAGGCCGACCACTTTAATGTCTGACGTTTGGGCAACCGACTCATATAATGGGAAAGTTGGCGTTGGAATAATCAATTCATCCCCAGGATTGAACAAAGCTTGGAATGCCGCATTGATTGCTTCAGCAGCTCCCACCGTTACGCTAATCTCAGTAGCTGGATCATATCTTGGTGTATCAAAACGTTCAACTAAGTAATCTGAGATTGCTTCACGTAATGGCATGATACCTTGTGAAGGTGAGTAATGTGAATCGTTTGCTTGTACATCACGAATAATTGCTTGTTTAATATGTTCTGGTGCTGCGAAATCAGGCTCACCTAGTGTTAATTTCAAAATACCATCAATTTGTGAAAACTTATCATCTACTACACGTATTGGCGAAGGTACCGTCGCCGCTAATACTTTGTTGCACTGTCCTTCTAACGCTGCACTTAATTCAACCATTTTTTAACTCCCCTTGGCTCCTTGCCTACTTTTTAATATCTATAATACCTTTTCTAATCCAATTTGTAATCCTGCAATGGTGTTAATCTGGCGGATAGCTAATCCGACCCCACCCATAAATGACTCACGAGTAAACGACGTCTGTTTTATCCGCAAAGTTTCGCCAGGTGCACCAAAGACAACTTCTTCTTCAGCAACATACCCGGGTAACCGCATGGCATGAACGTCAACACCATCAATTTGATCACCTCGTGCTGGATCCGCTGTATTCGTTGCCACTGGGGCTTGTTGGCGTGCCTTAGCAATTGCTTGCGCAGTCGCACGCGCTGTCCCAGAGGGTGCATCAATTTTCTTAGGATTATGAATTTCCAAAATTTCTGCATCAGGTAAATACTTGGCTGCTTGCGCGGCAAATTGCATCAACAAAACGCCCGACAATGAAAAGTTGGGCACAATCAAGGCTGATTGCTGTTCTTTTTCACTTAAAGTTTTTAGAGTCGTGACTTGTTCAGTTTGTAACCCGCTGGTCCCAACAACTAGTTGAAATCCATGCGTTAGCGCATACTGTCCATTAGCAAAAGCGGCCTCTGGTTGGGTAACGTCGACCCAAACATCTGCGGTCACGTCAATATCTGCTAATGATGTAAAAACAGGTAATTCACTTTCATGCGATGATCCTGATAATATACCGACTAATTCTAAATCAGCTGCATCTTGAATCATCTGCTGAATGGCACGGCCCATTTTACCGAAACCACCAGCTAAAAATACGGTTGTCATATTATTATTCCTTCCGATCAAGTTTTGCTAATACATCTGCGGTCTCTGCGTTATCTAACGACAGAATTGGCAAGCGAGTCACGTTTTTGACCTCACCTTGATGTGCAAGCACCGCCTTTACTGGTGCTGGGGATGGATAACTGAACAGAGCTGACATACGTGGCGTTAACCAACGTTGTTGTGCACCAGCCTTGGCAACATCTCCCTCGGCAAGTGCTTGGAACAAATCGGTCATTTCCTTACTATATAAGTGTGCAGCCACTGAAATCGTTCCGGACGCCCCCACTGCCTTAGCAGCTAGTGTCTGTGAATCCTCACCGGTATAAACTTTAAATCCTTCAGGTGCATGGTCAACAAGATAGGCTAAGTCATCAATACTTGTCACTTGCTTAACCGCGTTAATATTAGGATGTTCGGCTAATGCCAAAACACTCTCATTATTCAATCCGGCCACGGTACGACCAGGAATATTATAAATCATAACGGGGACATTAGATGCATCGGCAATAGCCTGGAAATGCGCAATCATCCCCTTTTGATTAGGCTTACTGTAATAGGGTGTCACTGCTAACACCTCATCAACACCCGAAATCTCGCTGACTTCTTTGGCAAATGCAACGGAATGGGCGGTATTATTATCACCGACGTTCGCAATGACCGGACCACGGTCACCAACTTTCGCAGCGAAATAAGCATATAACGAAATTTTTTCATCATGCGTTAATGTTGGTGACTCACCGGTCGTACCACCAATAACAAATCCTTGAGTCCCTTCGGCAATCAATCGTTCAGTTAATGAATCTAACGCTGGATAATCGATCGTATTATCATTAGTAAATGGTGTAATAATTGCTGTAATTAAAGAAATATCTTCGTACATTTTATTCACACTTTCTATGCTGACATCCGCCAAGACAAATACTTAATAATTGCCTTAACACCTGTTTCAATCGCTGTTTCATTTGGACTTAATCGACTGTCATGTAAACTATGGTCAACATCGCCGACCCCAAGCCAAAACATCGTTCCTGGGATTTGGTTAATAATGTACCCAAAATCCTCTCCCGTCATAGCTGGTTCACAAGTTGTAAAATCAATCTCATCATCATTTGCCATGTACTGAATAAACTCACGGGTGATATCGGGATCATTATTAACAGGCCAATAACCGCCTTGTTCTAATTGTAAATCAAATTCGACACCATACACAGTCGCCAACCCTTGCGCAATTTCTCTGACACGTTGTTGCATCATTTCTAATTCTGACTGGTCAAACGCGCGAATCGTACCCGCTAACTTTGCTTCATTTGGAATGACATTACCAATGTTACCAGCTTGTACCATACCAACCGTTACCACGCCACCATGAACTGGATCAACATTACGCGAGACAATCGTCTGAACTTGCATGACAAAAGCAGCTGCGGCAACAATCACATCCTGTGATCGCTGTGGAAAGGCTGCATGACCACCTTGTCCTTTAATCGTTAAGTGAATTTCCGCGCTACCGGCAAATAAAGTGCCTTGACGAGTAGCAATCTGCCCAGCTGGCATAGCAGGTTGATCATGTAAGACGTAAAACTCATCTGGTCGCCATTCATCAACAAATGTCCCTAATTCATAAAGTTGTTTACCCCCAGCGTGTTCTTCTTCAGCTGGTTGGAACAAAAAGACCATATTATCTTCCGGTTGTTGCTCAGCAAAATGGGCTAAAACTCCCAGGGCAACAGTCATATGAATATCGTGTCCACATGCATGCATGACCCCGGCACGTTCTGAAGAGAAAGGTAAGCCAGTCTCTTCTGTAATAGGTAGCGCATCAATATCTGCTCGATAGCCAATCGTTCGTTTAGGATGCTTACCGGTCAATCGTACCAACAGAGCTGTCGGTAACGCTGGTATTTCTCGAATAGTCAACCAAGGTGATTGCCAAGCCGTCACAATATTTTTTAAATAACGCTGTGTCTCGAACTCATCCAATGACAATTCAGGGTGTGCATGTAAATGGCGACGAATATCAATTAAATTTAAATCTGTAATCGTCATATCTACCTCCGTTATAGTGATCTTAGGGCATCAACTAGCGCAGTCTTTGCCTGGGTCTTTTCATCAATTTCCTTGATTACTTTAGCTGGCACACCAGCAACGACCGTGTTTGCTGGTACATCCTTGGTAACAATTGCACCAGCTGCAATAACCGCATTATCCCCAACTTGAACCCCTTCAATAACCACTGCATTGGCACCAATCAATACATTATCACCAATCGTCACTGGTGTTGCTGAGGCTGGTTCAACGACTCCCGCAAGCACTGCTCCTGCACCAACATGACTGTGCTGACCAACAGTTGCACGTCCACCAAGAACAGCGCCCATATCAATCATCGTACCAGCGCCGATTTCAGCACCAATATTAATAACCGCTCCCATCATCACCACGGCATTCTCACCGATTGCTACCTGATCACGAATAATAGCACCTGGCTCAATTCGCGCGGCAACGTTTTCGTAGCTCAATAATGGTACACCACTATTTCGCGCCAATAATTCCACATGGTAATCCGATATTTGATCCGCTGCTGTGGCAAGAACAGGTTGGATATCTTGATAGTCACCAATTACCGTACCAGTTTTGGTTTCAATAAAAGCCTGCACCGTTGTCGGCCATTCAATATCGGCTAAATCTCCCGCTAAAGTTACCCTTGCTGGTGTCTTTTTAGGGGCAGTTGCAATGTAATTGATAATTTCTTGTGCATCTAAATTATTCATCTTGATTTGTCTCCTACTTGCGATTGTTTTTTATTGATAATGCTTATCTAAGCGAATCATGTCAGTATATGTTTCTCGTTCAACAACTAATTGTGAGTGGCCATCCTCGACAAAGACAACTGCTGGTCGTGGATTACGATTGTAATTTGATGCCATTGAATAGCCGTAAGCACCTGTCGCTAAGACAGCTAAAACATCCCCAGGCTTCGTTTTTGGTAATTCTTGTTGCCAAACCAGGACATCCCCCGATTCACAATATTTACCAGCAACCCGAACAACTTGTTCTGTGGGTGCTTGTGGGTTATTTGCCAAGACTGCTTCGTACTTTGCTTCATATAAAGCTGGCCGAATATTATCACCCATTCCACCATCAACTGATAGGTATGTTCGAATACCGGGCACATCTTTCTTGGCACCAATTGTATAAAGGTTATAACCAGCGGGACCAACAATTGCTCGTCCTGGTTCAATCCAAATGGCTGGCATTGACATCCCGTATGACGTCGTTTTCTCTGTAATCGTATCAATAATGGCCTCAACAAATTCGGTCGCTGGCAATGGTTTGTCATCTTCTGTATAACGAATACCAAAACCACCACCGGTATTAATAACTTGTGGGTCAAAGCCCCATTCATGAACTAAGTCAACCAACTTCGCGGCTGCCATCTGGAAACCAGTCACATCAAATATTTGTGATCCAATATGAGCTGAAACACCTAACACATTGAGATATGGATCAGCAATTGCTTTTTGGAGTGCCGTATAAGCTTGACCACTTGCGACATCAAAGCCAAATTTACTATCAGTTTGACCAGTAGAAATGTAATCATGGGTGTGTGCTTCAACTCCTGGCGTGATTCTTAATAGGACATCTTGTTTTTTATCCCGTTCACTCAACACATCATGTAAAATATCTAATTCGTAAAAGTTATCAAGGATAATCGTTCCAAGTCCACTATCAACCGCCATTTCAAGCTCAGCAACCGACTTGTTATTACCATTAAAAGATACATGATTCATTGGATAATTTGCGGCTAAGGCTGTTTGAATCTCACCACCCGAGACAACATCTAAATGGACATCTTCTTGTGCGGCAACCTCATACATAGCAACCGTTGCAAAGGCCTTAGAAGCGTATGAAACAGCATAATCAAGTTTTCTTTTCATAAATACGGCTTTGAAGGCTCGCATCTGCTGACGCATATGATTTACATCATACACATAAAGTGGTGTTTGATACTGTGAAGCTAATTCTGTCGCCGTAACGCCACCAATTGTTAGTTCACCGTTCTGATTGACTTCATATGGTTTTGACATATTTACTATTTCTCCCTTTTAATCAACAAGCACGCGCATCAGTCGATCTTGTAATCCTGTAGTGACGACCCAAGGGGCTAATCCCACATGTTGCGCAACATCTTCAATTGTATTTTCATGCTGCCCTTGCTTACCAATAATCGTCACGACAGTCCCCACTGGTAATTCTTCTGGTAATGAAATCATCATTTGATCCATTGCTATTTGTCCAATAATAGGTGCCTTTTTACCATTTACTAATACTTCAAAGCCTTGAATTGGCCGTGGTAAACCATCGGCATAACCGATCGGTAACGTACCAACCCATTCACCTTCATGGGTGTAGTACTTATGACCATAACTAATCCCCACATCGGCTGGCATCTTTTTCACATAGACAAGTTCTGATTCTAAAGTTAGAACGGGTTTTAAATAATTATCTGGCAAAACCTCACCACGTGATGGTTCAATACCATAAACAACTGTCCCCGCACGAATATAATCAGTTGGTAATTCATCGGCATGATACATTGCTGCCCCAGAATTCGCTAAATGAACCATCGGTGGCATTGGCAGATCATCCGTTAAGCGATGCCAATTTGCCAACTGCCTTTGAAAATAATCTGTGGCTAATGAATCAGATTCTGAAAAATGAGTCATGATGCTTTGATATTTAAAGAAAGTCGCGTGCGATTGTAAGTACGCGATTGCTTCAGATAACGTTTCACGACTACGAAAACCAATTCTGCCCATGCCAGTATCGACCCCTAGATTAACTTGCAAAGTCGCCTGATGTTCATCCAAATTTTCCTGAGCTGATTGTAGCCAAGCCAAATCACTAACCGTCGCAATTAAATTATTATCAGCTATCAACTTAGCATATTGTGGCAACGTAATTCCCAAGATAAGAATTGGTACCGTAATGCCTGCTTGCCGTAACGCTAAGGCCTCATCTAACACGGCAACCGCTAAACCATCAACCCCTGCTTTGACTGCGGCTTGTGCCATTGGTATCAGACCAAATCCATAAGCGTTGGCTTTCACGGCTAAAAACATAAACTTCGCACCGCTTGCCTGACGAGTAACGGCCACATTATGTGTGACTGCCACTTGTGATATTTTAATTCTTGTTGGTCTTGTTGCTGCTACTACCATGATAATGGCCCCTTTGCTGTTAAATTTATTGCATAAAAAAACCGACTGACAGTACTATTGCACTGTCAATCGGACACATTTCTATTCCTTAAGACTGTGACAATAGCTCCCCGCTTATTCAGCGACAGTCTAATAGTTTTTCGCTATTAGCCCAACGATACGGGTTACACAATCTGTATCATTTCGGCAACCGCCCCTTTTACTTAGTATCATTGTCTGTGTGAACTCCACTAAGTGACTGTTGTTGGTTGCAACCTCTATTAATCATTAACGTAACATTAGAATATATTAATTTTATGGCCATGTCAACACTTGACATTAATCTTTTTTTCACTTTTAATTAGTGCCAATTAGGAATTCAATTGGAGGCAGAAACAATGAAAGTCGTAAAATTTGGTGGTTCATCCCTGGCAACAGGCGCACAATTCCAAAAAGTTTTGGATATTATTACAGCAGACAATGATCGTCGGGTCGTTGTCGTATCAGCTCCGGGAAAGCGTTTTGATGGTGACATCAAAGTGACCGACTTACTAAAAACTTACGCTGATCAAACAATCGCTGGCGCCGACACCGATGAAATTATGACGACAATATTAGCACGTTATCAAGAGATTGCTCAGCACTTTTCGTTAGAAGATAATAAGATCATTTCACAGATTAAGCAACAACTCGTTCACCTCAACCGCGTGCATTATCCATCATTTAATCATCTCTATGCCGCTTTCATGGGACATGGTGAACTATTAAATGCCCAGTTACTAGCAGCAATTATGCAAGAAAAAGGTATGCCAGCCAACTTTGTTTCACCAGCTGAATTAGGACTTACTGTGACTGGTTCGCCACGTGCTGCCCGCCTGGATCCAGAAAGTTATCATGCAATCAATCAGTATCAATTTGATGACACGAGTCTCCTAATTGTTCCTGGATTTATTGCCTATACCAATGACGGTTATGCTGCAACGTTTAGCCGCGGTGGTTCTGATATTACTGGCGCAATTTTAGCAAGAGGTCTGCAAGCGGATTTGTATGAAAATTTCACTGACGTATCAGCAATTTATTCCGCTAACCCAAAGATTGTTTCCCACCCACAACCAATCTCAAAA
>OMJG01001498.1_pt1 | contig 13437 bp, 9 predicted proteins | sample 1646431 | NCBI WGS metagenome assembly OMJG01 (sample SAMN03771674, study PRJEB25209) | food metagenome | isolation source: Cotija cheese | place: Mexico:Jalisco,Michoacan | collected 2011-12-12
AGTCTGGACTTATCTATCATGACTAAAGAAGTATCATACATGTCATTCCAGATTTCCAGCGCTTGATTCCAGACGAAACGGCGATAATCAAACAATTTTTCTAGTTCTTTACGCATCGTTGCATTGGGATATGGCTTGATCTTATGCGTTTTAATCAAAAGTGTTCACCCCCTTTCAAGTTAACTAAAGGACTTACTTCAAAGATGGATCATCTTCAAATTTTTTGTTGTATTGACGTAAGCCGAATAACCGGCGCGAAAATACATGAATCATACTAAATTAAGTCTTCAGTTAGCTCTTCTTGAGGTGATAGACCATGATGATTCAACCCCACAAGCTGTAGGTTGAATCTCTGGGGTTAGGCGCTCAAACCAATCATAGCCAAAACGCACGTGACTCGTCGATGTTTCTTTGATTCATCAGCATGACTGATATTATAGGCTAGGTATTGGTCCTTGGTGTCATAACGTTGATCAGGCGGCGTTATGTGGGCTTTGAACTTTCCAGACTTATCCTACTTTTGCAATTACACCAAGGCGTTTAGCCATTTTATCTGGTTTGAGCATATGAGCATCTTCCACTTAATTATCGTGCTCATAACATATCATATTACGCTACATTGTTGCATTTCTTTATCTGCTGTTAATCACCTCCAAAGTTTTAATGAGCTGGGCAGCAATTTGATCATGGCCGCGTTGATTGGGGTGGAACGTATCCCGGGGACCATTGGCAGTGAAATCCGGAATGACAGTGCCAGCCGGTCCGGTGACATCATCATGACCTTGCCAGATGGTTGCCAAGTCAACGACCGGTACCTGGTAGGTTTGCCCCACCGCTTTAACAACGGCATCGAATTTCAAGTCGGCATTAACGTAGGGCCCTTGATTTGGTGACCAGGTTGTCATGAGGATCAGTTGTGCCGAGGTTTCTTTTTGCAACGTGGTGACAATGGTTGTCAGTGCTTGTTGATAAGCAGCGAGCGCAGTTGGGGTTGCGCCACCGACAGCGTCGTTGGTGCCAAACTCAATAGTGACCACATCCGGATGCTGGGCAACGAGCTGCGGTAAAGCAGGGACGCCCAAGTTAGTAGCCGTTTTTCCCACTTCCGCAATGCCGGCCTCGGTGACGGTTTTTCCGGTTAATCGGGCCAGCTGCCGGGCAAAAAGCGACGTAAAGCGGCTGGCTTTTTTATCGGCAAAAAGGCCAACGGAAAGACTGTCGCCAAAAGGAGCATAAACTAACTGTGCTTTGTTTTTGGCCTTCAATCGTGCCAATCGAGTCGGGCGCGGCGGCGTTGAAGCGGCGCTGGCCTGACGACTGCGAACTGGCGCAGAGGAGCGGCTTGACTTAGCAGCTTGCCGCGAAACCCCACAGCCAGCCGCTAGTAACAATAGTAAAACACCCAATCCCAACCAAATCTTTTTCATCCCAATACCTTTCTTGAATCGACTGATGACATGCTGGCTATAAATGGTCTTTAGCTAACAAATCGGGTATTGCGCGCTTTCCAATCTTCTAGCTTGATAAAGACCCAGAAACTGTAAATGCCAAGCGTGATGATCGATAGCAGCAGCCACTTAATCCAATTGCCAAATAAACCGACAGCGGAACCGTAAAAATGCATCCGATGGCCTTCAATCACGGTATGGTTGATCTTCCAGCCATACAACATGGTCAACGCCCAAGGATAGCAGATGCCTAGTGTGGCGATCGTAATCACCGCACCGAGAATCGCCCAGCCAATATAGGCCAATAAGCCGCCATCGAAAAAAGAATTTCGTCCATTTCTCATTTCCATAATCGTTGCATCCTCCAACTTCTTTACTTAAGTGTATCAGAGTCGTCAGGCAACGCAATGAATATGCGCCATTGTCTCGCTCACGCTTAACGCCAAAGTTTGGTACAATAGGTCAAGGAATTTTTCACTTGGTTTTTCTGAAAGGACGATTCGTTAAATGGTAATGGATGCCGCATTAAAGGGTATGAATGATAAGCAGGCAGAGGCGGTGTTAGCCACTGAAGGACCGGTTTTGATTATGGCAGGGGCCGGTTCTGGCAAGACGCGGGTATTGACCCACCGAATTGCTTATTTAGTTGAAGAAAAAAACGTTAATCCATGGAACATTCTTGCCATTACGTTTACGAACAAGGCTGCGCGGGAAATGCGGGAACGGGTAGGTAAACTGGTCGATCCTGAAATTGCCCGCGATATTTGGGTTTCAACGTTCCACGCATTGTGTGTTCGGATTTTGCGGCGCGACATTGACAAACTCGGTTACAATCGGGCGTTTACGATTGCTGATCCGGCTGAACAACTTACTTTGGTTAAGCACATTTTGGCCGACTTCAATCTGGATCCCAAACGTTATGATCCCAAGTCGATTCTTGGCGCGATTTCGGGTGCCAAGAACGAACTAATCGACCCGCAAACTTATTCAGACGAGCAGGCTAACAGTCCCTTTACCAAGACTGTGGCGCAAGTCTACGCGGAATATCAAAAACGCCTGCGCAGTGATCAGGCACTGGACTTTGATGATCTCATCATGCAGACCATTGTGTTATTTGAAAAGGATCCCGAAACGCTCGGCTTTTACCAGCGCAAATTCCGGTATATTCACGTTGATGAGTATCAGGATACGAACGAAGCCCAATATCGCCTCGTGCATATGCTGGCGGAAGGGTATCACAATCTGTGCGTGGTCGGGGATGCCGATCAGAGTATTTACGGTTGGCGTGGCGCTAATATGCAAAACATTCTGGACTTTAAAAAGGACTACCCTAAAGCCCAAGTCATTTTGCTTGAGCAGAATTATCGCTCAACCAAGACAATCCTGAGTGCTGCCAATGATGTGATTAAAAATAATCTGAATCGCCAGGCCAAAACATTATGGACCGAAAATGCCACCGGCGACAAGATCACGTATTATCGGGCTCAAAGCGAAACCGATGAAGCCATTTTTGTGATTCGCCGCATTGAAGCGGAAATGGCACAAAATCACCGCAAGTATGGGGACTTTGCAATCTTGTACCGGACGAATGCCCAATCCCGTGCGATTGAAGAAGCGTTCGTGAAGTCCAACATTCCTTATAAGATGGTGGGCGGACATAAATTCTATGATCGTAAGGAAATTCGCGATGCCTTGGCTTATTTCCGGTTGGTCGTCAATCCAGCTGATGATATGAGCTTTAACCGGATCGTTAATGAACCTAAGCGCGGGATTGGCAATACAAGTGTTGCTAAACTGGAAGCCTTTGCTAATCAGCATGATTGGTCACTCTTGGAAGCAGCAGCGAATGCTGAGCTTAGTCCGATTTCAGGTAAAGCCCGGGGCAATCTAGCCGAATTCGGTAAAATGATTCAACGACTTGGTCAGCGGCGGAAAGATTTGAATGTTACGGAAATGATGCAGGCAATTCTGGATGATAGCGGTTATTTAGGGACGTTACGTGCCGCCAATACCTTGGAAGCCGAGACCCGGGTTGAAAACCTTGAAGAACTTTTATCGGTGACCCAAGGATTTGATGCGCGCTACCAGCCGGAAAATGAAGACAGTGATATTTTTGTCGACTTTTTAGCTGAATTGGCGCTGTTGTCTGATCAAGATGAAGTTGAAGAAGATGCTCAGGAAGTGACGTTGATGACGTTGCATGCGGCCAAAGGGCTGGAATTTCCAGTGGTCTTTCTGGTGGGCATGGAAGAAGGGCTTTTCCCGTTGAGTCGCGCGGCCATGGATGAAGGCGAGCTTGAAGAAGAGCGGCGGTTGGCTTACGTCGGGATCACCCGAGCAAAACAAAAGTTATATTTGACCAATGCCTATGCCCGGATGTTGTATGGCCAGCGTCAAAATAATCCGGCGAGCCGTTTTATTGAAGAAATTGATCCTGAATTGCTTGATATTTCCGGTGCTGCCCAGCCGAAGAGTGACATACCGTTCATCAACCGCACCGATCGCGCCTTTAGTTCGCCTTATAGCCGTCATCCTGAAACCACCGGGACGCCGGTAACCGTTAAACCGGCTCCAACCACTGGTGCCGGTAAGACAAGCTGGGAAGCCGGCGATAAAGTCGAACACCGTAAATGGGGAATCGGTACCGTGGTCAAAGTAACCGGCACCGGTGACGATCAGGAACTTGATATAGCCTTTAAAGCGATGGGGATTAAACGGTTATTAGCTGCGTTTGCCCCGATTAAAAAAGTTGAAGCTTAACGATGCATGAAAGGTTGTTAACCGCGTAGTGAATAAGGAGGTTCGCCGTGTTAAGTAAACCAGCTGCTCAATTTACACTTGAAGAAGCCGAAGCCGAGGTTGCCAAGCTTCGAAAACAGTTAAATCAATGGCGCTTGGAGTATTACACCAAAGACGCTCCAACGGTCACAGATAATGTTTATGATGATCATTATCGTGACTTGCAAGCGTTAGAAGCCGCTTTTCCAAAACTGGTGACGCCTGATTCACCGACGCAGCAAGTTGGCGATGTCATTAATTCGGATTTTGCCAAAGTTCAGCACCCGATTCCCATGCTTTCAATGGGCGATGTCTTTTCATTTGAAGAACTTAGCGAATGGGATGCGCGGATGCAGGCTAATGTGGGGCATGCGGTTGATTACAATGTTGAATTGAAGATTGACGGCCTTGCTTTGTCGCTTATTTATGAAAATGGCCGCTTAGTGCAAGGCTCCACCCGTGGCGATGGTAATATCGGCGAAGATGTGACGAAAAATGTTTTAACCATTGCTTCGGTGCCTAAGACCTTGAAGCGGCCACTATCGCTTGAAGTGCGCGGTGAGTGCTATATGCCTAAAGCTGCATTTGCCAAATTAAACGCACGTAAGGAGGCAGATGGGGACACGCCATTTGCCAACCCGCGTAATGCTGCGGCCGGCTCGTTGCGACAGCTCAACCCTAAAATCACTGCCGGGCGTGAATTGGATACGTTTATTTACACGTTAATTGACGCCGATCGGTTTAATGTCAAAACCCAGCATGAGGCGATCGCATTTATGCAGGATCTTGGGTTCACAACCAATCCAAGTTCCGAAGTGGCTAGCGATATGCAAGCGATCGATGCTTATATCACGAAATACACCAGTGATCGGGATGCTTTGCCGTATGGAATCGATGGGATTGTGCTAAAGGTCAATGACTTGGCTTTGCAGGCCCAACTCGGAAACACCGTCAAAGTACCGCGGTGGGAAATTGCCTATAAGTTTCCCCCGGAAGAAGCCAAAACGGTGATTCACGATATCGTGTGGACGGTGGGTCGAACCGGGGTTGTGACGCCGACTGCGGTGATGGATCCGGTTCAGCTGGCAGGGACAACAGTCGCGCGGGCAACGTTGCACAATGCCGACATGATTCGGGATAAGGATATCCGCATCGGCGACACTGTCATGTTGCATAAAGCCGGCGATATTATCCCGGAAGTTTCACGCGTACTGGTTAAAAAACGGCCAGCCAATACCCCACCAGCGCCGATTCCGGAAAAATGCCCATCATGCGGCCAAAAACTGGTTCACCTTGATGATGAAGTGGCGTTACGCTGCATCAATCCGATGTGCCCGGCGCAAGTACAAGAACAGTTGACCCATTTTGCCTCGCGTAATGCAATGAATATTGATGGATTAGGTCCGAAAATCATTGCTCAACTCCAGGCTAAGAAGCTCGTGACGGATGTCGCCGATCTTTATCGACTCACGGCCACTGACTTGGAAAAGCTGGATAAGTTCAAAGAAAAATCAATTAATAATTTGTTAAATGCGATTAATAATAGTCGGCAAAATTCTGTCGAACGCCTAATCTTTGGGTTGGGCATTCGCCATGTCGGGGGCAAAGCGGCACGTATTCTGGCCGAGCATTTTGGCAGTTTGGATGAGCTCATGGCAGCCGACCAAGACCAAGTTGCGGCAATTCCGAATATCGGGCCAACCATTGCCGAAGCGGTTGTCACCTATTTTAAAACGGATACGGTGAAGAAATTGGTTGAACAATTGCGCTCTGCCGGTGTCAATCTGCGTTATACCGGTCCAACCCGTCCGGCAGTAAGCGATAGTTTTGTTTCTGGCAAGACCGTGGTGATCACCGGCAAGTTTGCCGAGTTCTCCCGTCCGGAATTGACGAAACGCTTAGAGCAGTTGGGTGCAAAAGTGACTGGTTCAGTGTCGAAGAAAACCGATCTCGTCATTGCCGGGGATGCAGCTGGTAGCAAACTGACCAAAGCACAGGATTTGAATGTTCCAATTATGGATGAGACAGCGTTGTTGACGAACTTGAAGAATTGAGGAACTTCATCAATGAAGAAATTTTTTACGTTAACCTTACTGACAGGCGCCATTGTGCTGTTGGCGGCGTGCGGCAAGCTAAATCTTGACAGCGGCAGCAGTAGCACCGGTGGAACCAAAACCGGCAGCTACCAAACGACTGGAACGGTTGATAATAGTATGTACCAAGGCGTGATCAAGAATGGCCGCTATCAGACCAGCAGTGCACGTGGTTTGATGCTGCAACAAAACGATCAAGGCGAAAATACTTTTAACATCAAGAGTATGGAAAGTGGCTTGGAGAGTTTGGCCAAAGCCCAATTTTCAACGGATAAATATTCGTTTGAAGAAGGACAGTTATTGAGCACGGCAACAGCAAGAAGCTGGCTTAAGCGGGAGTCAAAGAGCAATCCCGATGGCTTAAATCCGGTTGATAACGGGAAGAAAGATCCTGATACCCGTAATCCGATGTATCTACAGCAGATTCTGGAACAGGACTTCATGGTGCAAGACGGCAATAGCATGAAACTAGGCGGGATTGCGATTGCGCTTGGCATGAATCAGGTCGATTACTACACCAAGACCGAATATGGCGCGCAATATCAAACCGAAATTTCCGAAGCAACGCTGAAGAAACAAGGCGAGGCCATGGCAGCAAAAGTTGTCGCGCGACTACGCAAAATGGAAAAGGTGCCGAGTGATGTACCGATTTTGGTAGGTATTTACAAAAACGCCGAACAAGATAGTCTGGTTGGCGGCGTTTATGTCGAACACGCGACCAGCAAGAGTGGAACGGATCTCGGTTCTTGGAAGAAACTTAATCAGCAAAATGAAATTCTGCCGGTTGTCAGTGATCATAAAGCGATTAACAGTACAGTTGCCAATGACTTTTCGAGTTTTACAAATCAGGTAAAAGGCTTCTTCCCGACCTTAGCAGGAATCACGGCTCAGGCGCATTATGAAGATGGCAATTTAAGCGGCATGAAGATTACCGTTAACACTCAGTTCTATGGCTTGACGGAAATTCAAAGTTTCACGCAGTACATTTCAACTGCCGCCAATAAGTATTTGCCATCCGGTGTGCCAATTGAAATTACCATTCAAAGTACCCAAGGCATCCAGGCATTTGTCTCGCGAAGTTCTGGGGACAAAGGCTTTTATACGCATGTATTTGGAAGTTATTAAAGGAAACTATGGTAAACTACGAATGATAATGAAAATGAAAGCGGGGATAGCATGATTTCAAAAGGCAGTGTGGCACACGTGGCCAGTCTGGCTAAGCTGCAATTTTCCGAAGCCGATTTGGAGAAGTATACCGGTCAGCTTTCTGAAATTTTGGATATGGTTGAACAATTGGAAAGTGTTTCAACCAAGGATGTACCAGTCACCACCCAAAGCATTCATCTTGAGAACGTGATGCGTCCGGATGTTGCTAAGCCGAGCGAACCAGTCGCCGAATTGCTCAAGAACGTTCCGACTAAAAAAGGAACCTATATTCAAGTGCCGGCGATTATTGACAAGGAGGAGGACTAGGGCGTGGATTATTTTAAAACGAATCTTGATCAACTTCATGAACAGTTACGTTCTGGCAAGCTGACCAGTCGCCAGTTGGTTGATGAGACGCTGGCCGGTATCGATAAAATCGATCCGGAAGTGGCCGCTTTCCTTGCCATAAATGCGGACGGTGCCAAGAAGCAGGCAGCCGCAATTGACGAAGCCGGTATTGCCGATGATCAGCCGTTATCCGGGGTGCCGATCGCGATTAAAGATAACATCGTGACTAAAGGCGTTGTGACAACCGCCGCTTCGAAAATTCTGGAAAACTTTAATCCCATTTATGATGCAACGGTAATGCAGAAGCTGGCCGCTGCCGGTGCGATTAATGTGGGTAAAACCAATCTGGATGAATTTGCGATGGGGTCTTCAACTGAAAACTCTGCTTTCAAAACGACTAAAAATGCTTGGGATCACAGCCGCGTTCCCGGTGGCTCTTCAGGTGGATCAGCAGCGGCTGTGGCGGCCGGTGAAGTGATTGCCGCTTTGGGTAGTGACACGGGTGGTTCGATTCGCCAACCTGCTGCTTTCAACGGCATTGTCGGCTTTAAACCAACTTATGGCCGGGTTTCCCGGTGGGGGCTCATCGCGTTTAGTTCCAGTCTGGATCAGATTGGGACTTTGACGCGCGGGGTTAAAGATGCCGCTCAGATTCTGAATGTGATTGCCGGACATGATGAACGCGACAGCACCACTGCCGATACGCCGGTACCAGACTTCACGGCCAAAATCGGACAATCGATCAAAGGCATGAAGATTGCGTTGCCTAAAGAATATCTGGGTGAAGGGGTTGACCCTGAAGTGGCAGCTAAAATCAAAGCTGCAGCTAAGCAACTTGAAGCTTTAGGCGCAACCGTGTCAGAAGTTTCCTTGCCACACACCCAATATGCCGTACCGTCTTATTACATCATCGCCAGTTCCGAAGCCAGTTCCAACTTACAACGTTTTGACGGGATTCGTTACGGCTTCCGCGCCAAAGATGTCCACAATATTGAAGATGTCTATGTTCGTTCCCGTTCCGAAGGCTTTGGACCCGAAGTAAAGCGGCGGATCATGTTAGGAACCTTCAGCTTGTCTGCTGGTTTTTATGACGCTTACTTCAAAAAAGCCGGGCAGGTACGTACGTTAATCACCCGGGATTTTGAAGCTGTCTTCAAGGATTATGATTTAATCATTGGACCGACCACGCCAACTGTTGCCTTCAAGATTGGGGAAAAAGTCACCGATCCGGTTACCATGTACATGAATGATATTTTGACGATCCCGGTCAACTTAGCTGGCTTACCGGCTGCCTCTGTTCCGGCTGGATTTGTTGATGGTTTGCCTGTGGGCTTGCAACTGATTGGCAAACATTTCGATGAAAGTACGATCTTCCAAGTTGCCGCAGCTTTTGAAGCGCAAAACGACTACTTAGCACAGATCCCGGGAGGCAAGTAAGATGAATTTTGAAACGACAATCGGGCTTGAAGTCCACGTTGAATTAAAAACCAAATCCAAAATGTTCTCACCAGCGCCAGTCACTTACGGGCAAGAGCCGAATACCGAGACCAATGTCATTGACTGGGGCTTTCCCGGCGTTTTGCCAAGCATCAATCGCGGTGCTTACCAACTTGGGATCATGGTGGCCTTAGCGTTGCATGCAGACATCACTCGGCAGACGCATTTTGACCGTAAAAACTACTTCTATCCGGATAACCCCAAAGCTTACCAAATTACGCAAAGTGAAAAACCACTTGGCACTAACGGTTGGGTTGAAATTGAAGTCGGCGGTAAGAAGAAAAAGGTCGGCATCGCGGAACTGCACGTTGAAGAAGATGCCGGCAAGAACCAGCATGAAGACGATGGTTACTCTTATGTCGACTTAAACCGGCAAGGCACGCCGTTGGTTGAAATCGTCTCCAAGCCGGATATCACAAGCCCGGAAGAAGCATACGCCTACCTTGAAACCCTGCGCCAAATCGTGCAGTTTACCGGCGCTTCCGATGTCAAGATGGAAGAAGGCTCCATGCGGGTCGACACCAACCTATCCGTTCGCCCAATTGGACAAAAGCATTTTGGAACGAAAACCGAAATTAAAAATTTAAACTCCTTTGTCCATGTTCGTGATGGTTTGGCATATGAAGAAAAGCGCCAGCAAGCAGTTTTACTTAGCGGCGGTGAAGTACGTCAGGAAACGCGGCGTTGGGATCCGGATACTAAAGAGACCATTTTGATGCGGGTTAAAGAAGGCGCCGATGACTATCGCTATTTCCCGGAACCGGATTTACCGCCAGTTACGGTTTCCCAGCAGTGGATTGATGAAGTGCAGGCAACGTTGCCACAGCCACCGGCAGAACGGCGTGAGCACTACATTAAGGACTGGGGCATTCCGGCTTATGATGCTGGGGTCTTGACGCAAACCAAGGAAATGTCTGACTTCTTCGAGGCCACCGTTGCCCAAGGTGCGGACGCCAAGCAAGCGTCTAACTGGTTAATGGGTGAAGTTTCCGGTTACCTCAATGCCAAACACACGGAGCTTGGTGACGTTGCGCTGACACCGGAACACTTAGCCGGCATGATCAAACTCATTGGCGATGGCACGATTTCCAGTAAAATGGCTAAGAAGGTCTTCAAGGAAATCATTCAGCATGACACCGATCCGGATCAGTGGGTTCACGAAAAAGGGCTGATCCAGCTTTCTGATCCGGCTAAGTTGACCCCGATCATTACCACGGTATTGGACAACAATCAGCAAAGTATCGATGACTTTAAAGCCGGGAAAGATCGTGCAATTGGCTTCTTGGTCGGGCAGATCATGAAGCAAACCCATGGTCAGGCGAATCCTAAAGTTGTCAATCAGATTTTGATGACAGAAATCAAAAAGCGTTAAAGGCATTTATTGAAAATTGTGGTACGGTATTCATTGACCACATACGATTGCAACCGATTGACGGCGGTCCGTGGTACACCATTGGGCCGCCGTTTTTCGGGTATTGGTCAGGTTAAGCATGCTTAGAATGTGATGACCTTAGACCACGTGAAAAGAACCCGCAAGTCAGTTGGTTTTGGAATTGGCTTGTGCATTGAAGGAGCAGAGAGTCATGAGAAAACGGGCGCGCTTGATTTACAACCCGACATCCGGGAACGAAGGATTAAAACGTTTCGTTCCTGACATATTAAACATCATGGAACAGGCAGGCTATGAAAGCTCGGCCTTTCAAACAACGCCAAAGCCTTTTTCCGCGCGTGAAGAAGCAAAGCGGGCTACCGAAGCCGGCTTTGAGCTCATTGTGGCAGCAGGTGGCGATGGGACGATCAATGAAGTTGTCAATGGGATTGCGCCAGCCAAAAAGCGGCCTAAAATGGCGATCATCCCTGCCGGTACAACGAATGATTATGCGCGGGCACTGCGGATTTCCCGTGATGATCCGGTTGAAGCGGCACGGGTTATTTTAAAAGGGCAAACTTTGGCGATGGACATCGGTCAGGCGAACCATCATTATTTTATGAACATCGCAGCAGGTGGTTTGTTAAGCGAATTGACTTATTCGGTCCCATCCGAAGTCAAGTCTATTTTTGGGTATTTTGCTTATGTCATTAAGGGCGCCGAAATGTTGCCAGCGGTCCGGACGATGCCGATGAAGCTTGAATATGATGGTGGTGTCTATGACGGGCCAGCCAGCATGTTCTTTCTTGGTTTGACCAATTCAGTGGGTGGGTTTGAACAAATTGTGCCGGATGCCGAGTTGGGTGACGGTAAGTTCTCGCTGATTATTGTCAAGACTGCCAACATGGCCAATTTGTTGAAATTGATGGCGCTTGTCTTCAACGGTGGACGCCATGTTGACGATCCCAATATTGTCTATACCAAGACCAAAAAACTAAAAGTCAAAACCAGCGGCCAAGACACGCTTAAGATCAACCTGGATGGCGAATATGGCGGCGATGCCCCGATGACTTTTGTTAATTTAAAGCAACATATCGCGATGTATGCTAATGTAGACGAGATCCCAACCAAGAATTTAGGGACGGATGCCCAGAAGCAAAGAGACTACATGGCAGAAGTCGAATCGATCTCCCACCGCGACATTGATGGCGATGGTCAAATCGGCGCACAAGATGAAAAGGATGACTAATTTGGCCCAACCAGCTGTTACCAAGAATCAGGATCTGGAAGTTACGATTGAGGATCTCACTTATGAAGGCATGGGCGTTGCGAAAGTCGCGGGTTTTCCGCTATTTATCGAAGACGCGCTACCTGGCGAAAAGATGCAGGTACATGTGCTTAAGACCCAGAAGCAATACGGTTTTGCCAAAGTGGTGAAGCGACTGACCGACTCGCCTGATCGCGTGGTCGGCGCTGATAGTACTTACATTCGCACCGGGATTGCCCCTTTGTCGATTTTGGCTTATTCAGCACAATTAAAATTCAAACAACATCAGATCCAGGAACTCTATAAAAAGGCCCACTTGGCGATCAAAGTGTTGCCAACAATCGGAATGAAGCATCCACTAGGTTATCGCAATAAAGCGCAAGTGCCAGTGCGGTTGGTTCGTGGCGAACTTCAGACTGGTTTTTATAAAAAACACAGCCATGACTTAGTGCCGATTGAGGACTTTCTGATTCAGGATCCTAAAATCGATCAGGCAATCGTTGTGGTTCGCGACTTGTTACGTAAATATCAGGTGCCGCCTTATGATGAACGTACGAACCGCGGCGTGATTCGTAATATTATGGTGCGGCGTGGGCGGGCAACGCACCAGATGATGATCGTGTTGGTGGCGCGCACATGGCAAGTGCCGCATCTGAATGATATTGTCGAAGAAATCACGTTGGCCATTCCGGAGGTCACCAGTGTGGTGGTTAACCTGAATGATAAACGTACCAATGTGATTCTCGGGCGTAAGTCAAAAACAATTTACGGTCGCGACTATCTTTTAGACAAACTATTAGGTAGTGAGTTTCAGATTTCGCCAGTCAGTTTTTATCAGGTTAATCCGATTCAAACTGAGGTGCTTTATACGAAAGCCATTGAAGTAGCGGCTCTAACCGGTAAGGAGACCGTGATTGATGCGTATTCTGGCATTGGGACGATTTCGTTAACCATGGCGCGGCACGCAAAACAGGTCTATGGTGTCGAAGTCGTTGAGTCGGCAGTGCATGATGCCGAGGCAAATGCAGCGCGTAATCACATCAAAAATGTGACGTTTGAGGTTGGCAAAGCAGAAGACGTCATGCAGAAGTGGAAGGACGCGGATCTACCTGTCGATGTCCTAATGGTGGATCCGCCGCGCAAAGGCTTGGATAAAACCTTTATTGACGCGGTGGGGTATATGAAGCCGCCAAAGATCGTCTACATTTCCTGCAATCCCGCTACCCTAGCGCGCGACCTGCAGTTGCTGGCAGCGTTTGGTTATACAGCCAAAGAAACTCAGCCGGTGGATATGTTTCCGCAGACGCAGCATATTGAAAGTATTACCGCGTTGACGTTGGGTTAAAGCATAGCAGGTTAAATCTGGGTTAATTGTGAGTATGTGCCAAGTATCGAGGTTGGTTCTATCATTCACAACCCCGAAATAAAGACGTACTATTTTTGAAGTGCCCCATAATTGTTAGACAGATACTCTAACGATTGTGGGGCACT